>JAAHTG010002228.1_pt1 | contig 11371 bp, 6 predicted proteins | sample 6116081 | NCBI WGS metagenome assembly JAAHTG01 (sample SAMN13939989, study PRJNA603662) | sponge metagenome | isolation source: marine sponge | host: Mycale hentscheli | place: New Zealand | collected 2005
CCATTTAACTATTTTTATTATATTTTCCAGTGCCAGTACTTTGCTTTACTTTTTGATCTGTAGTTATTGTTTTCTTATCAGGATCTGTTGTTGGGAATTGAGTGTTAATTACGTATTGAGCATAAATTTCTTTTAACTTATTTTCCTTATCAGGATTTTTGTATTGATCCCAACTTACTGTTGGAACTGGTGAGCTCATTATTGGTGTTGTTACTCCATTTACCACTTTTGTTTTTCCAGTATCGTAATCAAGATCTTCGTCTTCTAAATAACCTTGTTTTTGCAGCTCTGCCCACATCTGATTTGGTGGTGGTAATTTTATAGGTTGACCTTTAGAATTTTTAAGACCAAAATCAAAACCTTTAGTACTTGTTAAAGCTCCAGTAAGAGCTGTTTTCATAGCATCTAAATCTTGAGTTTTATATCCTTTTTTTACAGGAACTTTTTCAGGATTTGTTTTTGCGTCAATAGCTTTAGTTGAGTCAAAATTTGGATTATCCATCTCTCCATCTATATTAGAAAACTCAACTCTGTTTTGCCCTTTAAAACCATCAATTAAACCTGAACCTGCAGCAGTCATCGCAGATGTAGCATTAGGAGAAATAGCTTTATAACTAGTACCATTTTTTCTTAAATTTTCTGCATATGCTCCTAGGTTTATAGGTTTTATATTGGCAGGTGTTGCACCAGCTGTCATGTTAGCAATGTGTTGAGCTGTTGGGTTTATAGAGTATCCACCATCTTTGTCATATGTTATTTCAACGTCTGACTCACCGTTAAAAATACCATTTTTAAATTGTTCATCATCAACAATAGCAATTCTTTTACCATTTTCATCAGTCTCCCAAATAAGAGTTTCATCATCTATAGCTTTATCTCTAGATTCTATTTCAGCGTCTAGTGTACCTACAAACATAGTTAAATCATCTAAGTCTTTATTTATCTTAGCTTTGTCTATATTGTACTGAGCGATCATTTCAGCATTTCCATCGGGACCATAGGCAGCAATGTGTGATTGAGCTAATTCTCTACCTCTTTCTGTTATTTGCTCTAGTATTTGCTTATCTATAGATTTACCACCAGTTTTCTTAAGGTTTGCTATACGCTCAGCTTGGTCATTACTGTCAAAAGCTTGACGCTTCATCTTCTGTAATTCTTCTCTATCCTTACTTACTCTAGTTGCGTTTTCACTTAGTGACTTTTGAAATTGATTCATAGCTCAGCTACCGGCTCAACGTCTTTCACGCATACCTTTAGCTTCATCTATTCTTGCTGGTCCTTTTAATTCTGCCATAATTATTTATTTTTAATTGGTTGCTGTTGGGTCACCAAATAAACCTGACAATATATCTGGATTTTCAGTTAGTACATTTGTTAAACCTGTTATAGTTCCAGATAAACCTGCTTGTCCAGCTGCTTTACTTTCATCTATTAATGCCTGCTGGTTTAGTCTAGCATTATCTAACTCTGTTTGTTTTCTATTTATATTACCAATTTCTCTATCTTCTCTAGCTGTTTGTAAATCAGCTTCGCCTTTCATAAAACTTTTTCTATTAGCCTGCTCTTGAGTTGATATATCAGCTGATATACCTTGCTTAGCTTCTGCTGCCGCTCTAGCTAAAGCAGTTGCTCCACTAGCTGCAAAGCCACCAGCTCTCATAGTGTCTAAAGTGTTAGCTAAACTTGCATCTTTTTGTTGGGCTTCGAATTCAGCTGCTTGTGTATTGACACTTAGGTTAGCGTACGGGTTAGTTAACTTTTGCCTATTGTTTAACATCGATTGTAAGTCAGTGTCTAATGCTAAAATATCTCCCTCTAATTTATCTGCTTCTTCTCTAGCATTTTTACTTTGGAAATACCCCGCAACAGCTGGAGCTGCTTGAGCTGCCACACTCATTATAGAACCTATACTTTGACCAGTTGATTGATCTGCAGTACCAGTTAGATCTATTGGAGTAGTTCCTGTTCCTGTTCCTCCAGTTTGAGGAGCTCGTTTAGGAAAGCCTCTATGTCTTTTATTGTAATTTTTTAAATGACCCATATTTTAATTTTAATAAGATGATAGTACGTACTCCGAACCTACCATAAATAATTCTTTCATTTCTCCAGGAGCTGTAGTATCATCAGTCTCTAGTTTAACTGTAGTATAATATCCTTTAACACCACTAGTGCTTGAACCAAAAACAACTTCACCTATTTGAGCTGCCGAGTTGTTAACTATATTAGCAACATACCTGTTTTCCTTTCTGTCAAAACCAGCTCTTTTAGTAATACCATCTTCTACATATTGTCCTTCGTAGTAGCTTTTAACAGTATTTATAGTGTCTTGTTGATTTTCCCAAGAACCACCACCGCTTAAAGATAGACCTGTTTCATCACTACTCATTTTTGTAACTTCCCAACCATTACTACCTTCGTAGTTTATAGTTTTAAAAGTTTTTACTACACTTGGTTTTTCGTTAAATACAAATTCAATACTTGACCTAACAGGATTATTGTAATAAAAAGTATTTCGTGGAACTTTAAAAGAGTTGTGCTGCCATAAATTAACTCCAGCTGTAGAATAAAAGCTATTAAACAAGCTATCAGCAAACTTAGGTTCATAATCATAAAAAGAAACCCATCCAGTAGCTTTCTCATCAAATACTAAAGTATTATAAGTGTTATCCGTTTTTTGAATACTTATTAAATATTGGTCACTATAAACATCATATCTACCTAGTATTCTATCTTCTTTAAATACCCTAAATGTTATGACACTACCAGGATCAAACTCAAAAGGAATAAAATCACTTATTTGCACCACCACATTAGCTGGTAAAACCGAACTATTGAGAGCTGTTACATAACATCCTGTTTCTAAACCATTTATTAAAATAGCTGAACCTACTTCGACATTGGCATAGCCATCACCTTTAACAATTTTATACAAGTAAGGTTCACCTGGACCAGGTGCTAACGTTGATGAATAAGGCCAAGCAGGCTGAATATAGTCTACTGCATCGGTAATATCTATAGCTTTTAATCCTTCATCTATTTCACCTAAAGAATCTCTAAAAAAATCTGACATACCATATTTAGCAATTTCTGTTAATCCGTTTTCTGCCAACCTCAACACTGTGTTTCTATTCTTGTCAGAGAAGTACATGCTATTACCAAAGTGATCAAATGATTCTGGATTGTTACTAATACCATATTCACCTACATATGGATTTATTTCCCCTATTACAAGCTTTGTTGTTGATACAGCAGTGCCTTGACCATCAGCTGCGTATATAGCATCTTTGTCTAATAAAGCTCTACTAACCTTGTTTTGTTGAAAAATGTGAAGCTTAGTATCTGAAGCATATAACCTTTGTATAGATCCATATTCTGGTGGTGCTGTAAACGTTATGTTAGTAGCTTCAGAAAAAACATTAGTTTGATTTACGTTTGTAGCTGAATTAAAAAGTCCAGAGTATATTACTTTATTTTCTCTTATTGTACTTACAAAATCTTTGTTTACTAAGTAAGCTTTGACACCATAATCTGTCGATGTGTTATTATATCCTCCTTGTATTCTAGATTCTTCAATAAACCAGTTTTGAGCAGACGCAGAACTGTTTATATCACCAATAACATGATCTCCACTTGTTATAGACCAATAGTTTTGATATCTAGTTTTGCTATTTAATGTATCATACTTTTCAAAAGGCAAACCAGGAAAGTTCGGTAAAAATTTATAAATACCCCCATTACTTGATAATTCAGTTCCTACAGTCTTTTTTAACCAAAAAGTATTAAAATATTTAACTTCTATTGTTGCAGCCATTATCTAACTAATTTTACGTAAACTATTTTGTTGTAATCTCCAAGTAAACCAACACCTGTACTAAATTTTTCTCTTAAAGATATAGTAACTCTATATACACATATTTCATTGCCACTTAAATTACCCATAGAATCAAAGTCACCTGCATTGTATTCATCAAATTGACAAAATGGTGGGTTGTATCTACTAGCTAAAAAACACCATCTGCCTTGAACGTCTGCAAGTGCAGCCGCTCCGCCAAGCCCTGGTATAGGACTATCTCTATATTGATTAGTCAATGGTCCACCGACTTTAGGTCTTATTAAATCTGCCGTATTAGTAGAGTTTAATCTCTCTACTACAAAAGGCCATTCTCTATAGCCCCAAGCAGAGTTATTTGATATTGTAGGATCATTAACTGAAGCTTGTGGTCCAGTTAAACCTCTTTGACTATCATTTACTATTAAAAAGTCTTTCCAACCACCATTACCCATAGGAGTAGCTCCTTGATCTCCATATGTAGGGTTTTCCTCGTTTCCAGCAGTCCAACCCGTATAAGAGTTACCATCAAATTTAGCTAATTCAACTTTAGAAATATATGGTTCAACATTATCATTATTATCCATATTAAACATACCATCAAACATGTCATCTACAAAACCATTAGAACTTTGGTTAGGTTCATTTTCTCCTTCGTCTGGAAGATCATAGTATCCTGAACCCGCTCCATTACCTAATCCTACCATGTAAGCGTTAAACCTTAAAACTGAATTGTCTCTACCGTTTCTGTTAGTAACCCAGTCACTTCCATTTTTTCTAAAAAACATTAAACCTAATTCTCTTTCATCTTTTTTAGGACCGAATATATATTTATTACCAGCTGCCGCATTTTTTTTACCTCTTATACTCATTGTCCAACAACATTCTCTTCTGTCACTCCAGCTTCTAGCGTTTATATCACTTGCCGTAGAACCAGTTGGTCCATTAGCACCTACAGGTATAAAGTCACTAGTAAAAGGAATAAATGGTGAATTATTTATTAATTTTTGATCTACTACTATTTTATTAAATATTCTTTTAGAATTATAATCATCAAAAACGTCTGTTGGATCTGTAGGGTTTGGTGAAACAGAAGCATTATTCCATGTTGGTGTAGTTAAATATCTCCATTCAGGTTTATTATTAGTTATAGAGTTATTAGAAAATACTAAATTTCTTGTAGCTGGAGTTTCTCCAGGTATACCTATTTGTATTTCAAAAGAAATGTCACCACTTAAACTATTCCAAGGATCACTTGGATCATAATGCTTTAATCTTGCAATAGACTCACTACCTGCAAAAGCAGGGTTAAACCTAATGTTCCAAGCATTTTCAGTCGCTCCACTAGTACCAGCTGTAGCTGTTTGATATATTTCAAAAAGTTCAGGTTGTAGATTAAAAGTATTGCTACCATTAACGCTAGTAACAGTATTTGGAATTCTAACGCCATTTACTTCAACACCCATAGTGGCATTTACGTTAGTTGATAATTGTCCACCATTAGTTATTATTTTTAAATCACTTTGTAGTAAATATTTACCATTGTTAACACTAGACGGCAATACACCTATACCATCATATGGATACCTTTCTTCCATTAAGAATAAAAACGGACTTGTTTTATTTGGAGCCGCAGCACTATCGCCTTCAGATATAGCAGTATTTAACTCTGAAATTAACCCAGATGTCGATGTTTCCCAGTAAATATCGATATTAGATAAAACTGGATTTGTTTCAGCAACCATTAAAAACTTAGATATTTCAGGAACAGCAGCTTGTTGATTACTTGCTGCAAAACCAATTCTAGATGATTCATCTTTAGATATATCTATAGATGCTATAAATGGATTAGTGCTAGCTTTAAAAAACGGCTCTGTCTGATTAGTTGTACCTCCTGGAAAGGCTGCTTTTCCAAGAGAATTATTATTAGTCCAAGGGCCAAAATCATTATATTGTTGTATATTAACTACTGGATAAAAACCTTTGTTAGCTGCAATGTTATTCCATATGTTTAACGAGTCATAAGACGTTTGAACTACTCTATATTTTAAAGAAACATCACTTCCAAAAACTCTATCAGTTGGTGATATATTTGCAGTGTCTTTAGGTATTTTATTTATATTATCTCCAAACAATGATATATTAGTAGTACTATATACATCAGTATAAGATAATGATGTGTCTTGATCTTTATAAACTACATTGCCAGATAAAGCGCCAGGTAAATAAACATTATAATATTCTTGCTCTTGCTGTTTAACAACTATTTTATAACTATACCAACCTAACGGATTACTGTTTATATTATATAAACCTGGAAAAAATCTTAAGCTAGGTATTGATGAAGGTATTTCATCATAAAAAATAACTTTTAGAGAATTACCAAAAAAGTTTTTATAACCTTCAGATGTTCCAAAACCATCATAGGGTGCGAAGAATGTTGATCTATCTTTATTATTACTACTTTGAAAGCTTTCAGATTCTGCTAATACAACATTTGATTGTCTACCATAACTATCAGACAATATTACACCAACTTGATATGTCCTGCCTTGCTTTAAAGTAGAATTAAAACTTTCTTTAATAGTTGTTTTTGCAGAAGGTCTTATAGGAGGATTTTGAGTATTATCTAATGACTGGCTTTTTTCTGGAATAGTAGCTCCTGGATTATTTATATCTTTAGGAGATACAAAACATTCATAATTTAAAGATTTAGGAGCAGCATGGGAATTTTGATAATTACCATACATTACTCTATTGCCTGCAACTTCTTGAGCTTTATTCTTAACTGGAGTAGCATTACTAACTCTAGTTATATCTGACTCTGGTAATACTTGAAATGGTTTTTGGCCATTGTATTCATATAATATTTGACTATCATAAGGCCAATTAGTATAGTTATTATTTACTAACAAACCACCAGCTGACTGTGGCTGTAGTTGATTTACGTTTAGCTCTATTTCACCAATAGAATAAACGTTGTTATCGTTAGATGATTTAGCTAGTATTTGTATTTCTTTTACTCTATACCTATTTATAAAATTTAGTCCATTAACTGTGTGCTGTTGACTACCTAAAGTACCGTATGCATTATTAGGTAATTGTATATTAAAATCACACGCTGTTACTATATTTTCAAACCAATTAACTGTTGTATTAATAGCAGCATTACTTTCATCACCTATAGTAAAGCTTCCATACTTTTTAGGTATAAATAACGGCTGTGTAAAAGGAGCCATTAAAGAGTATTCATTGTCATCATACTTAAACCTATAACTAAATCTAATAAATTTGTCTTTTAAATATTCCTTTTCATTTACAGTACTATCATATTCAGGATTTGCTAATTGAAAAGTTATAATATGACCTGGTAGCCATGAGGTTGGTATTTTTTGATCAGCTGGGTTTGTACCTGTAAATGTTAATGGATTTTCTGCTTGAATATATACATCATTAGAATTTGCAGTAAATATTTTTCTTAAGTAATATGTACCTCCATTTGGTACGGACCAATTTCTTATCTTTACAGCCGGAAAAGAAATTGTTGAGTTTTTATCACCAGTAAAACTTTGTATTGTAGGTGATCCTGGCCAAGCTGCATTACCAACAATTGGGGATACACTATCAAACTCCATATAATCTCTATTAGCTGTAGTAACTGCGTTTAATGGAGCAGACAAAAAAGGAGGCAACCATTGTTCGTTCTCTGCCTTCCATGTTTTTTCCCAATTAGCATTATCAGTGCTTGTGTTTGGTGACCCTGTGTTTTTGATAAATAATATTGGATCAACAGGCGCATATTTAGCTACTGATATTTGATCTTCACAAAAATAATAGTCATCATTGTGATTAGGCAATGCAGCAGCTGTACTTATAGGACTATTTCCTAAAGTTATATTTATTTTTCTAGGTTGATTTCTATTATCACTAAAAAACAATAAGTTTTCTATAATATTAAAACCTAATATTGGATGAGTTTTAGAAAAATTTAAGAATGGTCCTTTCGCAAGTATAGCTGGTATAAAGCTATCTCCACTCAACCTTATTCTAACGATATAATTAAATCCTTTGTAGCCATTGCTTAATTGATCTGAAGAGTTGTCTCTACAAGATGTTAAAAATAAATACAAAGAACTAGAGTCTTCGTGTGTAAAAAAACCAATAACTTCTAATTCATTGTTAGTTCCAGTTGCTGTTTGTAAATTGTTTAAAAACTCTCCTACAATTATTTCATTACCTAGTATATTTTCTAAAGCACCCACATCAGCGCCTTCTGATTTACTTATATTTACGTTTCTACCTTCTCTGTATTCACCAGGTGGAATTAATCTTGCATCTTTATCTTTATTCATTTTAGATGCAAGGAAGTTTTTCTTAGCTTGAGCCATAGTTAATGTTTAATCCATTTAGATTTGTTTCTCATTACCCTAACTATTTCATCTAATTTTATATTAGATAATCTAATTTTAGCATTTCTTAATTGAGCTCTTCTATCTTTCTTAAATCTTGCTACAACATATTCTGGGATATTTTGTCTTCCAGCTAATATAGAATAAGCTATATGCATGTACATGGCTTCTTCTGCCATTTTAGGGATCTTAGAATCAAGATCACTAGCTAAACCATCAGATATGTATTCTAATACTATTAACCTACCGTTCATGTCACTAGAAAAAGAGATTTTACCTTCTCTTTCATTTATAGTAAAGTATCCGTTTATTTGAGTAGTTTCAGGTAGTAAGCCATATCGCATACCTTGAACCTGTCTAGAGTACATATAATCTTCTCCATAGTAATTAAAAGCTCCATTTAAGTAATCGTTGTATCCTCCACTTAGTTGCCATTGTTGTAGCTTCTTCCATCTTTCTTCTGTAAGAGACGTACCTTCTGTGTTTTCACCAAATTCATCCTGAACGAAATCTCCTTCAATAGTTTGCAATGGAACGTTTGAAGGATCTATAGTTAAATTATCACTAGGATATATAATATGTTTTATACCATAACCATCAATCCATGACATTCTAACATAGTTTACATAATCTTGAGGTATTATTATTGATAAGCTAGGAGGGACGTTTAGTTCTTGAGACTTAATACTTTTTAAAGTATCATAACTAAATTCCTGCAAACCTCTTTTTGCATGAAACAATACATCTGTTCTTTTAACACTTGGTATTAATTTTCCATGTCCTACATATCCTACCATGAAATTATCTACAACATCTTTTAATGTTAAATAAGAATATCCACCATAGTTATTCCATATCGATGTCTGAACTAATGTTATTCTAAATAAAGTATCTGATGGAGCTGTGAAACCACCTGTATAAGAAATAGTGTCATGACGAGTTATTGTAGTTGTTAAAGTTATAGCACTAGCCACAGGTAACCAAGTTACCCCTACATCTGTACTATACTCAAATTTAAAATTAGCGTTATTAACTCCAGCGACAGCTGTTTTTAATTCAGTATTAAATGTAGTAGGAAAATCAGTTTGAGTATCACCATTGGCTACTAAAAATACTTTTTCACCAGCATAATATTCTTCGTTTGTTTCTGTAATTAGTCCCATTTACTATGATTTTTCGTTGTTATCTTCTGCCATTGCAATTTGAGAAGCTGATTGAATTATTTGAGGATCTCTTATAACTATGCCACAATACTTTAATATGTTTAATACTAATTCGGTTTGATCTACACTGTCTATTTCAAATTGAATAGATCCAAATGTTGTTCCACTATAAAGTGTTGCACTACTAAATGTTATTACAGCGTCTACAGGATTAGTTACTGTAGCTCCTGCTTGAAAAGTAGCTGCGTCTAATGTAATAGTATCAGTGTTTGAATACCCAGTTCCAGCAGAAGTTGTAGTCAAGTCTGTTATTACTCCTAAAGAATTAATAGTAAGTGTGAATTCCATACCTGTACCATTACCAACATATGTTACACCTGTTGATGTTCCATCTGTTTTAAGAGCAAAAGTTAAATTAGTTGGTGGAGCACTACCTGGATCTGATTGAGCAAAATTAGTAGTTAAACTATTGAGAAAGTAGCTATTATTTATAGGTAAACCTGTAGCTATGTATGGATTAGAGTCATATAAAAATTGATTTAATGTACCTATTGTATATCCCCATCTATTATTATCTGGTTTTTTGATATAATATGCATAAACTCTACCTTGAATAGTGCTAGGTGATACCTCGAATTTATCACCTTGTTCTCTATATACTGGCCACACTTCTGTAGCTGCAGTAAGTTTAGACCTTTGAGATAAGTTCCATTCATGTTGAGTTAGTCTTTGTATCTCTGTTAGAGACAAACCTGATGGTTCGTATTGTAAACTACCTAATCTATGTATTTTTGGATATTGTGTAGTGTCTAAAGAGAATTTATCACTAGCATATGTCAGTGGATTTGACGTTTGGAATATTTGTATTTTTTCCTCAATAGACTTTACTCTATTAGCGTAGTCATCGTCCATTTGAGCAGCTTGTAATGGCACTCGCAATTGTTGATTCAAGTCTTCAAAATACTTCTCAAATATTTCTAATTGTACTTGAGTTCCTATTTTATTGAATTCATCTGGTGTTATATAACCTCTTTGTTCTTTATTGATTATTAATAAAACCGTTTTATAAACTTCATTTACGTTTATTGCCATTATAGTATTTTTAAAAAAAAAGGGTGGCGAAATACCACCCTATTTTATAGTCACTTGTTATTTGAACTTTTTCTCTATAGATTTATAGACTTCAAGTCCTTCATCGGTTTGAAACCAAGCTGCCATAGCTGAAAATGGATTTTCATCAAATGGCACAGTCATTAATTTTTTACCGTTAGTACCCCAGGTAAATATTCTTTGATCTTGAGATAACTTTATTATATTGCTTTCTTTTGCTCTTATAGCAAAATTTCTTAATACAACATTTTCGTCTTCTACTAACGCTAAGAAGGTTTGAGGCTTTCTTCTAGCAAATACTAGTAAATCTCTTTTAATCTCCTTAGATGTCATAGAAGTGACACTAGAGCCTTGTTCAACTCTTAATATAGCTTCTGCGTGATCTAAATCAACCTTGTTTGCTACGTTCATAGCATGAAGTTCTATTTCTAAGTAATCTAATTGATCAACAGCTTCTTCAACTTTATCATATTCATGATATAGTTTTCCTTTTGCTGGGTGATACATAGATAGTAATTTTTGTAATTGTACTTTTTCTTTAGGCACAAACAATGTTCCGTCATTGAAAATTATATGAGCTAATGTAACAGGTCCGTTTTGTTCATCTACAAATACAGACTTTTGATTAGTAGCATATCTCAATTCTCTATTATAACCAGCAGCTTCATCAAACCAAAACATAGGATGTCTACTAGTATGTCTAGAAGGCATTTTAAATGTTAAAGGTTCTTTTCCACCTGCTAGGTAGTAATTTCTATCTTTATACTCCCAAGTATCTTTTTTAACTTCAGCTTTAGCTGGAGCTTTTTTTTCTTTTGTTTCCATAATATAATATAATATAATAATTAAAAAAGACCCCG
>JAAHTG010002229.1_pt1 | contig 11366 bp, 7 predicted proteins | sample 6116081 | NCBI WGS metagenome assembly JAAHTG01 (sample SAMN13939989, study PRJNA603662) | sponge metagenome | isolation source: marine sponge | host: Mycale hentscheli | place: New Zealand | collected 2005
TAACTAGTGTCTACGTCCGTGTAGTCATTTTCTATTTTTTCAGCCGCTATAGCAGCTAAACTTAAACTTCCACTTCCAGGAACCGCCATGTTATAACCAAGGTTTTTCCATACCTACGTCTGTAGGTACTTTCATGTTATCTATAAATTCTTGTAAATGTAATTTATGATTTTGATGTACAGGGTGAGATTCTACCCAACCAATAACTTGCTCTTCTGTTATATTTTCAAAAACAGTAAAATCACTTTCATTTAATTCTACCTTAACGTTGCCTATACTGTTATGTGTATAATCACCGTCTACAGCTACAACTTCAAACTCGACCTCAGTTATAACGTTAGATAATTCACCTAGTAAAGGAGCTCCTTTTAAGTGTAATATATTAGTGCTATAGGTTATCGCCATCTTTTATTAATTTTTTAAGTTCGTCTATTTGTTTTTGTTGGTCCTTTATTGCTTCTACTAAAACAGCAACAACGTTAGAGTAGTTTACAGATTTGTATTGTTTCTCTGGATCATCTATAGCTGGCGTTGTTTTAACTAGTTCAGGTAAAACTTTTTCTATTTCTTGAGCCACAAAACCTATAGATTTTTTATTATCTTTTTTCCAAGTAAAATTAACACCATTTAATTTTTTAACTTTATCCAGAGCATCTTTTATTGGTTTTATATCTTTCTTTAACCTAACATCAGACATATTACTAGACTGGTAAGCAACCACATCTCCTTTAGCATAAACATTACCTACATTAGTTACATAAAACTGTCTAGCATTATAGTTATCATGATTATTTTGCCATATAGTAAAGTGATCATAAGCATTTTCACCTGAATTATAACTGCCATCAGTGTTTAATACGACATGCATACCACCTTTAGACTGAACATCTACCCAATAGTTTTGAGTCTGAGCAGTGTAACCAGCTGGAGCGTGATTACCAGCTCCTATTTTAGTACTATAATCTCCAGAACCTCTCTCGAATAATATGTAATGATTACTTGAGTTAGTTAACTTGATGTTACCGTAATCATATCTAAATAAATATGCATCACCTCTAAACTCTGTATCATGACCATTTTGACCAAAGTGCATTTTACCGTTGGAATAAACATGATCTGTTTGAAGATATAGGTACCTATTATCACCAGTTGACTTAAGTGTTAAGACTGTTCCGTTACTTGTTGTGTTCTCTAGTTGATGAGTAGCTGTGGAGCAACCAGAAGCAAATAGCTTTCCACCTATATATAAGTCAGCTAGATTATTAGTAGTAGAGCTTGTTCCATTAGTATTTTGAAATCTAAAATCTGTTCTAACTATACCAGATCCAGGAGTCGTTTGAGGCGTCCAAGTGTAATTAATATCTCCAGAATTATATCCAGTGTAATCTACAACCACTCTATCATATGATCCGTTGTCTCCATCGTTGGACATTATCATACCTCCCACGTTGATCAAACCACCTTTCGCAGCTACTTTACCTTCGCTGACTATGTCTTTAGCGGCATATATAGATTTATTGTTAGAATGCACACCTAGATTAGAATCAGATATATCATTTATTTGAGCGATAACAATATGACCAGTACCGTCACCAGAAACATTAGTAGCATCATCTAAAAAGGTAAAGCTTCCAGCACCATCATTATAACCTCCACCCCACGCTTTTGCATACATTTTAAAATATCCAGTTCCTGTTCCTGGTTTCACAAGTCTAACCTGTACGCTGTAATTACTTGTAGTGCCTCCACTTCCATCGTCAGGCTTTATTATTCTAATACCTCTCAAGTTACCATAGTTGCTATTAGAGTTGTATGTAGCAGAGGTACAAGTTATATTACCTACATTAGAACCATGATAACCTCTAGATAAAGTAAAAGAGTATGATGAGTGCGCGTCAAATTTTAAATTAAGATAAATTACTCCATCAGCTTCTCCTATGTTACCAATTGCAAACCAGTCATCATATGTAGCTGTAGAGCCGTCAGTGATTCCAACCGTGTTGCTGGGAGTGTAGTCTTTGTAAGAGAAATCAAAAGGGGACATCGACTGAATACTGAGGTTACCATCAACTGTTACATCACCTGCAAAAGTTGCGTTTTGTGAAGAGTTAATAGTTAAAGCAGTAGTGCTTCCACCAGTCCTAACTACAAATTGATTGTCACTTTGTAATTCAAAAGAATCTCCAGAATCTACATATTGAATATATGACTTTTGAGTTCCTCCTTGTGTAAATTGTAAAAATGGACTACCTGTTGCCGGGCTTGCTACTGTTAATATGTTAGTAGCTGTAACGTTTCCTGAAAAAGTTGAAGCAGCTGCACCTGATTGTGTAAATGCAGCATCCACTGTAACAGCCCCATTTAAATAACTAGTTCCATTATTGTAAAAATCATAACTAGTATTTGTTGAGCCAACATATATTCCTGCAGCTTGCACATCACCTGCAAAAGTTGCGTTTTGTGATGCGTCTAAAGTAAGACCTAAACTAGCACCAGGCCAAAAGTTTATAGCAGCGCTATTATACATATTAAAAGAAGAAGCCGTATTACCAACACCTGCATTTCTTGCTGAACTATTTCTCCATATTTCACCAAAACCAGCATCATTATTTTGCCATTTTTTACTGATATAAGCCCCGTTACCCGCATTTACATTTTTTAAATACTGAAATGCTCCTGCGTTACCTGGGTTATATATTTGGGATGTTTCACCTGCAAAAGTTGCGGCGTTATTTGCTAACTCAAGAACCTCTGTTCCTCCTGTAAATATTTTAATTGTATCAGCTGAACTCTCTGTTATGTATGTATTGCTTTGACCATCTAGATAAAATTTTCTAGTGGCTGCGATTGCAAAATCAGTACCAGTTAACACATGAACATCACTACCAACTTGAAATCTAGGGTTACCGTTGGCAAAAAACTTTAATACACCAGTACCGTTATCAACTAATAAACTATCAGTTCCATCGTGGTATATTTGTAGATCTTGTGAATTACCAAGTTGTATTTTATCATTATCACCTAATAAGTTTAGGTTACCATCAATAGTTACTGTACCATCTGAGTTTACATTTAATATAGGTATACCTGACACGTCTGAAACAGAAAACAAGTCTCCTGTAAGACTATCTGTTACTGAGAATAATTGCCCTTGCGTTCCTTGTATATCAAGAACCGTGTTAGAGCCGTCTACTATTAGACCTTTTTTTACTTTAAATTCATTTGCCATATTTACCTTTCATTTTCCGGGTTATATATTAAATCTATTTTTATATGCATTATAATTTTTACTTATCTCTTCTGTACTTAAAACTTTGTCATATATTTTAAACACAGGTATTTTACCTAGCCACCTGTAACCACTTCTACCGCCAACATTTATTTGCCCAACTAAAGTATAAGAAGTGTATGATTTGCTACTATGAGCAACGTTGTTATTGTATAGTTGTGCGGTGCTTCCATTCATAGTTATAACATAATGGTGATAGTCTGTATCTTGTGGTATACTGTGTGACCAACCAGAGTTTTGTATTCCTAAAGGTGTACTAGTACCAGTTGAAGCGTGAGCACAGTATAATCTTTGATTAGTACCGTTACCTGTTGCATCCAACCACATATGGTTACCTGATGTTGTGTCTGATTTAACTATAGCTTCTATAGTAAATACATCTGTTGATGGGTTTCTACCGCTAAATAAGCCGGTATTTAATATATCATCTGTACCATCAAATGTTGGTTGACTACTTGAATCAAAAGACATGTTACTAACATTTATGTTTACAGTTCTTTTTAAATCAATTAGACCAGCTGTATCTGATCTTGTGCCATCTACATAAACTGTAGAATGCCCCTTAGCTTCTAACTGAGGGTTTTTTACTTCAAATGAGTGATCATACGTAGTATAATCAGCTCCATCTTGAAAAAATATAAGAAGTCTATTTGAATTAGCAGGTAGAGTAAAAGTCCATTTAGCTGTTTGCCATCCGTCTATATCTGTAATACCAATTTCTGCTGTGTTTGTAAATTTAATAGTAGACACATATGAATTATTGTTATAAGCTTGTATTTGATACCTCCACGTTGGCGTGCCTGATATTTTTTTAAACTGATTTGACAAAGTGTAAGTTGTGCTAGCTGTTAAGCCAGATATATATACGTTTTGTCTAGTATTAGATCCATTATCTACTATTTTAACGTGGTTAGTACCTATAGTAGTTCTTGTACCTACGCTACTTTGGCCTGAGCCATCAGTACCTAAGCTTTCAAAATGAGCAGTCATTAAATTAACCGTTGGCTCACCTGGATAAAACCTAGTTGAATTACCATTATCAGCAATACCATACCCAGTGTCATATCCATATACTAATCCGTTGTTTATTGTTTTAGGTCCTGTATACATTATATATTAAATCTATTTTTATAAGCATTGTAATTTTGTAAAACTTCAGCTGCACTTAATTCCCTATTATAACAACTAACAGCATATATTTGACCGTCAAAATCCATATCAGATCTACTTAACTGCCAATTACCAATTCTAAATTTATCAGCAACTAAAGTTCCAACGCCATCTACAGAGTATGCTGTTGTTGCTTGAGCTACACCGTTTAAATATATTTTATGAGTAGCTGTTTGATGGTCTTTCCAAGAATCTATAGTCCATGTAACCATATGTATTTTATTTGATCCGTGTGCTGAAGATAAGTGACGACCTCCTGGAGACCAATGATCAGTTGCAAATCTACCACCGTATGATATAAAAGCCATAGAATCTACAGCGTCTTGCTCGTGCTGTGTTAGTATTCCTTTATAGCTACCTGTTGAATTTTCATTAACTATAGCGCTCACACTAATAGCAAAATTCTTACCAATAAATGGAGAGTTTATAGCGCTCTCCATATAGTTACCTTGACTATTAGTAAAATCCATACAGTTTATACCATTTACACTTGTAAAACTGGGTAGATCTGATGACGTGAAATCATATCCGTTATTAGTTAAGTCATATAAAGTGTTTCCGCTTCCTGGATATGATCTAGTAGAACTCATATCAACAGCAAAAACTAATCCATCGGTAACGTAATTTGGTCCTGATTTTGTTGCCATTTTATTCTTCTATTGGTTTAGTCCATACTTCTGTAGCTAATAAAGCTAAAATATCTTCATGGTTATACTCTGTATAATCTGTGCTATACACATCAGGTCTACCATAAACACCTTTCTTGGTTGTATAAGATTTTTCTTCATTAGTTTCAGCGTCTATATAATTAGTTTCAAAATCTTTTTTAACGTCAAGAACTTCATATTTAACAAAAGTTTTAGTTCCATCTACTGATTTTCTCAAAGATTCTTTATTTGGTTCTAAAACCTGATCAAAGTTTACATCATCTATTTTTTCTATTGGTATTACCAACCATCTTCTATTTTCGAATCTACTCATAATTTTATATATTAAATCTATTTTTATACGCGTTATAGTTTTGTTTTACCTCTGCATCTGTAAGCGCTTTGTTATAAACTTTATAAACAGGAAGATCTCCATTAGCGTAGTAACCACCACCAAAAGCACCAACTTTTCTACCACTAAAAATATTAGTTAAAGTTCCAGTTACACTTTGAGTTCCTACTTGAACACCATCTATGTAGGCTCTTTTTGTAGAACCATCAAATGTAAACCCGTAATAGTGGTAATTTCCATCATTTAACGTTTGGTTACCGTTGTTACTAACATGCCTACCATTTGTTGTGCTTACTCCATTTCTAAGATAAGTAGCAGAAGAATGAATAGACATCTCAAGAGCAGTGTCGCCACATATAATATGATAACCATTTCCAGGAGTACCGTCTATTTTATACCAAGCAAAAACAGAAACAGAAGTAGTTCCGTACCCTAAATCATTTGGAAGATTAATTACGTCGTTTGTACCATCAAATGTAGGTTGGCCCGTTGAGTCAAATGATACATTTGATATATCTATGTCTACATTTCTTTTTAAATCTATTAGTGATTGTGTTGTTGATCTTGCTCCGTTTACAAAAGGCGTTGGTTGATCTGTAATAGTAACAGTTGGATTTTTAAAATAAATAGTACCTGTACTTGATAAATTGCTACCAGAGCAACCACCTGGGTACATTAGCATCCTAAGAGTATTTGTTGCTGTTGCGGTTCTAGTTAACGTAACTCTATGCCATTGACCTTTTACTGAGCTTACAGCTCCCCAACTTCCAGTCACACCACTAAGTGTTTCAAAACTACCTAGATGATTAACATTAAAACTACCAACGTCATTAGATAAAAAATATTCAATATTCAAACTTACTTTAGAGCCAGTTGACACAGAGGAATAATCATTACCATGATAGTGGCAACCAGTAGCACCTAAAGCATAACTATAAACAATATCTTCGCTGTTTACCGTGTAATCTCCAATTTGTGTTCCTACCGCTACTCTTTTAAAAGTTCCTGTTCCATTTACAGAAAATGTAACATTTTGATCTGTATCAGAAGGTGATCCTAATACTGTAAATAAATTTGTAGTTGGTTGGCCTTTGTAAAACCTAGTTGCAGTAGTATTATTTGAAACCCCATGACCAGTGTCATAGCCAAAAATCAAACCATCTCTCATTATATTTGTTCCCCTTGCTATTCCCATTATATTGCTCTTATTAAAGTTTTAATAGTCCAGGTACTAGAAGTAGTAGTTGCTCTTAGTCTCATATTGGTTCCTGATATATCTACACTTAATGTTACATCTGACGTATCCCCTAAATCTACTGTTGATGTTTCTGCGAACTCAACTAAAGGAGTTGACGCGCCGTTGTGACAAGCATATACTGTACCTGCTCTAACATTTGTTCCGTTTTTAATAACAAAATCAAAAAATGCAGCACTATAAGTAGCGTGAGCTACACCGGCAATTGTTGTTGTGGCGGTAGAAGAATTGTTTGAAGCGTTTACTATATAAGGTCTACTTGTTATATTACCCCAAGCAACAGCACTAGCTGTAGCAGCATTACCTGTACATGAGCCTGATGATCCTGTTGTGTTTTGGTTCCAAGTTGGAACTGTTCCAGTTAAACCTGAGTAAGGTACAGCTGATGCCGTAGCTGCATTTCCAGTTGTGTTTTGATTCCAAGTAGGAACTACTCCCTCTAGTTGAGAATAATTAACCATACCTGTTCCCTCAGCAGCTACTAATTCACTTTTACTCCAACCTAAACCTGTTAAATGCGCTCTACCTGATTTATTTATTATTCTTATACTTGGAAAACTACCAACGTGACCAACGAAAGCAATAGTAGATCCATCATGATCAACAGTATCGCCGTGATTTGAGTTTTCAACGGTTTGTTTAGTATTTATTCTTCTAAGGAATACAAGATCACCGTCTGCTTGTTTACCATATATATCAAGGTAACCGCCACTGCTCCACGTAAGATGAGATAAATAAGCTGTTTTAATTCCAGTTGGTACGTTAAACTCCAACTGACCATTAGTATCATTGTAAACCGAAGCCGACGTACCTATTCTAGGACTACCCCAATTAGTGGCATTTCCATCAGTCCAAGTTCCACTTTCAGCATCAGGCGAAGTTAAATCAGCTGTAGAATCGAAAGTATCGAAACCTAATTCTGATAAAGTAGGTTTGTGACCTTCGTGGTATATTTTAGCTTTTGTTACTGACGTAAGGCCAGATGGCGTTGTTTGTGTTCCTCCATTAAAGTTAAACGCAACAGTTCCATATTGAGAAAATTTAGTAAAAGTATTGGTTTGGTTATAATCACCCATTTCCAACCAAATCTCATAAGAACCACTTACTAGTTTGTAGTAAAAATTATAATCATCACTAACAGCATCAGTTGACAATTGATACACGTCAAAACTAATATTATTTCTAGTTGCTATTTGAATTTCATATGTTGCTCTGTCTGAATCTCCATAATCCCCTGCTGATGAAATTTTACCTACAACACTAGAGTCATAATCATTTATAGTAAATAGTTTAATAAACCACCTACCACTACCTCCGTTTCCTGGACTAAAATCGTATTTACGTGTAAACAACGAGGTAGATTCTGTTTCTGTATAATATCTATCGTCGTGGTTGTGTGAAGGTATAGATGCTAAGTATGTCGTAGAATCTACAGATCCATCTGCTTTTAAAAATCCTGTAGAAGCACCACTAGGTACAGCAAAAGAAGCACCAACTACATCTCCTACTACTTTTAAATTGTGAGTTAGATCCCAAACATCATCACTTTCATCAAATATAAAACTTGCATCTGCAGTTGTACCACCTCTATTAATCGCTATACCAGATGTAGAAGCGGTTGCTGAACCATCTGAAGCAGTCTTATTTAATACTATTATATTATCTTCAACTTCTACTGTTTCAGTATTTAAAGTTGTTGTAGTACCATCTACTGTTAAGTTACCAGATATTATAGCATTACCAGGAATTGTAACTTGACCATCTTTATTTATAAGTAACTGACTAGTGCTTCCGTTTTGTATTTTAAAATCACTTGCTCCTGTCCCTTGAAAATCTCTTCTTAAAATAAATTGATGATCACCATTACTATCTGAGTCTTGATACGCAAATATTGTATTAACAGTATCATTAACATGTAGTTTAATTGCTTGATCAGAAGTTCTGCCTACTGATAAAGCACCAGTTCCTGCTCCTGAGTGTACGTTTAGGTCACCTGTAAAAGTTCCACCATTTGCTTTTGATACAAAATCTGTTACATTTGAATTTAATACGTTAGCAACAGTAAAGCTATTAGTTGTATGTACTTCTGCCCAGTTTTGCCATCCAGTTCCTTGAGGCGAAGCACCGTTTTGATTATACTGTCTAATCCACATGCCAGACTCAGAGTAATCTTCATTAGTACTTATTTGTAAAGCATTACCTGTACTACCACCTAATGTGTATACAGAACTATAATTTATAGGTCTATTTGATGTTGTGTTATTAGTTGAGTGAGTGCTAAATATACTTCTAGAGTCGCTATTTAAATCGTCTGTTGCTGCGTAATGTTTTGGTTTGAAAGTTACTTCACCTGCAAAAGTTGCATTTTGATCTTTAGCTAATGTTAGTGCAGTCACTAAACTTCCAGATGTGTTTCTTGTTTGTAATAGTAATTGCCCAGGGTAGGCACCAGAGCCCCAACTACCATCTGCTTTTCCAAAAATAGCTGCACCATTATTAAAAGTACCATCTGTTGGATCATCACCTTGAAACGCAATGGAACCTAAAGTATTTGTTCCAGATATTGATGTATCGTCTCTTCTAAGACTTAAGGCAGCACCCCCTGTTGTTTGTGACGTTATATTGCCAGAGGTAATAGTCCCTGCAAAAGTTGCGTTGCTACTTGTTGCGTCAATAAATAAAGCTGTCTCGCTTGCTACATAGTTGTAGATTCTAAAACCTGCCGTTGGGCTTGAATCATAACCAACTAAAAATTTACTAGTACCGCTAGATTCAAAAATAAGTGAGCCATCAGTACTTCTATCAATAGTAACATTACCTGTAAAAGTCCCTTCACCCGCGTTATTAACACTAAATTTACTATTACTACCAACCTGTAAATCAATAAGATTTTTAGTTCCAGATCCCGTTGCTGATTCTGTTACATTAAGTTTAATACCTGTATAACCTGCTGTAGAAGTTTGATTAATCGTTGGATCAATCTGCATCATAGTTTGATCACCAGTTGATCCAGTAAAATTACCTGACACGTGTTTAAATTGGTGACCAATTGTTTGGGTTGCCATACCACCCTTGTAAACAAAAGTACCACCCCCACCTCCTAAGCTGTTGCTATAAGAAGTTAAAGTGCCGTAAGCAACGATATTACCATAACCGTTTATAAGTGCTTTCTGTACTCCTCCTGCTGTAATGTTTATTCTATCGTTTACACTGTCTAGGTCTAAGTCTAAACTATAAGAAGGATTGTTATTGTTAATACCAAACTTACCATCTATATCTACATTTCCGCTTGAGTTTACATTAAGTATTGGTATACCTGATATATCGGAAACTGCAAATAAATCTCCAGTAAGACTGTTAGTTACAGAAAATAGTTGACCCTGTGATCCCTGTACGTCTAGTACTGTAGAACCATTACTTAAATTATCGCCATTAATGACTGTAGTTGATGAGACATCAATTCCATTTAAAAACTTTTGAGCCATGTGTTATTAAATTAATAAAGCACAGATGCTACCTGTCGGTATAACCTGTGCTTTCAATATTATTATGAGTAAGTAGGAGTTATATCAGTAAGACCATTTTTAGCGTCTATTACTACAACTCTTATATCACCTATACCTGCAGCAACCATTTGAGTACCTGTTTGTGCAAATGTCATTTTAACATTATTAGTATCTACGTGATCAACATCAGCAAATACCATTAAACCAGATGTAGTATCATACAATTGAACTACTAGGTTTTTAGAACCTAAAGCGTGATTTACATTAGCGTTGTTGTTACCAGCCATAGCACTAACATCTATTAAAGATGCAGCTGTCGCTAATTGATTGTCTGTGTTTACAACAGTTTCACTTGCAGATGTAATTCCAGTAATGTGACCATATGTATCAAGTGTAATGTCTTGTATATACGTTCTACCTGAATTATTTACTGATGCTTGTGAAGAAGTGTCTTCGTGATCGATAGTTATTTCAGTATTACTACCGTTTAAAGTAAATGTACCACCAGTAATTAAACCACCACCAGCTGTAATAGTTATTGTTGAATCACTAATATTACTTGTTAAAGCAACTGTACCTGTAGTGTTTGGTAAAGTAATTGTTTTATCACTACCAGTTGCGTTTGCTGCTGTAAGTAATATTTCATGTGCATCACCATCACCAGCTCTAAATGCTAAAGTGTTATCTGTAACAATTTGTATTGTTTCGTTACTATATGTTGTATCACCTGTTACAGTTAAATTACCAGCTATAGTAATAGTATCACTACTATCACCAATAGCAAGGGCACCACCTTGCGATACGTTAAGTAAAGCATTTGCAGCGGCGGCGGCAGTTGTTTGACCAGTACCACCGTGATCTATAGGTAGCGTACCTGTTATATCTTGCCCGGTCGATCCTAGTTCTATAGCACCAAGGGTTATTTCCTGGCCACTTATAGATAAATAATTATGAGATGTTGTTTCTAAAGTAACATTTGTTGAATTGTCTGTTCCAGCAGCGTCTGCATAAGTTGTAACAAAAGTATGTATTTGATCAGCAGTCGCCAGCCCGGTTCCGCCATTTGCAATAGCCGCAGTTTTAGCCTGTATCGTGTTTGTAGCTATTTCTAAGGTAACATCGTCAAGAACAACTTGTAGGTTTACAG
>JAAHTG010001800.1_pt3 | contig 11363 bp, 21 predicted proteins | sample 6116081 | NCBI WGS metagenome assembly JAAHTG01 (sample SAMN13939989, study PRJNA603662) | sponge metagenome | isolation source: marine sponge | host: Mycale hentscheli | place: New Zealand | collected 2005
CAAACCAAAGAGTATAAACTAAGCGACCAAGGTGGTGACTATACAGTGCCACATAAAGGTGCTGATCCAAGTGAATACGACGGTGATGTTTATCCTGAAGACAGAAAATACATTACAAACGCTTACCATAAGCAACATATACAACGTGATTATGTAGAAGAAGCTAAGATAGAGATAGTAGATAAAGTAACTAGACACTTTCGTGACAAAGTATTTGAAATGATATGTGAAGAAATGAGTAATAAATATATATTTCAATCAAGTAACTATCTAACTGAAGCAGGTATTGAAGAGTTTGAAGAGCAATTCTTTGATTTCTATCATGAGCACCATGGAGATATTATGGGTGAAGTGATGAAAAATATTACAAACTAAATACGATTGAAGCTAGATAATATATATATGAATGATACAAAAATATGCAAATGTGGCAATGAGATCCACCCAGTACGAATTAAATACGGTTACAGCAACTGTGTAGCGTGTTCTACAGTAGAGCGTTACGGTTGTGCACCAATTATAAACCACAAAACCGGTAATAGTATAGAAATACTATCACGCGAAGATGCAAAGCGCATCGCCAAACTAACACGTCGTAAAGGTTACGGCACAATGCTACGATAATGAAAGAAGAAAAACTAAACCCTCAACCAATGTTCGGTGACAGAAAAACACTGATGGAAGCTTTTGATTATGCTAAAATGATAGTCGAAAGAGGACCTAAAGAGTCTTATGTATACAATATAACTGGGCTTATGGTTATATGGAATACACTAGCTAAAAACTATAAACCACTAAAACGTAAAAAATGAGTAGAATAACATTATACGAAAGATTAAAACCAGAACTCAAAAAGAAATTACAAGCTCAAAATTTACAGTATGAGCACACTATTAAAAGTATTTTTGATAATTTACAAACAAAAAGATTATACTCTGAATTAACATTAACAGAATTAAAAACTATGTATGCATTTCTAGATATGAATAGTACAAATGTGACACAAAGTGATATTCTTTACGGAGATAACTTATTTAAAACCATATAACATGACAGAAAAACAATATGAAACAGCATTACTTGCAATAGGTTGTGAGAATGTAACTACACAAAGCCAAAGCGGTAATGGCACTACAGCTTTTAAACTACCAACAGGTCAAATAGTATCTGAACACATTACAGGATATATTAGAAGAAATGTATACAGAGAACCAGGCATGGGTGGTGGTAGATGTTACCAACTAAACCCAACTTACAATGTACCTCATCAAGTAATTGGTCACGATGGTAAGCTACACAGATACGAAGGTGCTAAACGCAGAACACTTATTTACTCTAGAAAAACTAGATTAAAGAAATTATTTTTATACGCTATTAAAAAATTAAACAATGGATGAAATGGATGATGAAAGAAAAGTAGAACTAGTGAAAGAGTTCTACGACTTAGACATAAGTCATGATGTTAATGACTTTGATAATGTAGATTGCACTGTATACAATGAATCAAGTGCAGATGGTTATGACTTATTTGTTATAACTAATGATACTAAACATGTAAGTATTTGTGAAGACGTGTACTATTACGATCATGATCTTGCGTTAAGGTTTAATGAACACGTTAGATGGGGTGATAAAACATTCTATATTGAAAGATATCTTTATGACGATTGCTATTTTGAAGATCATATAGCAAATGAAATGTTTAACGATCTATTAAATGGTAATGATTTTAGCTATTTTTTAGATACAGCAGACTTAACACCACAAGAATTAGAATATTTAAAAGAAGAATATGGAATCGAAGACGAAGAAACAACAGAAGCCTAAATGGTTTAAAGGTGAAATTTACACTAAAGGGGATACAGTAATGAACCCTTTTAGTAGAGAAACTTATGAATTAAACGGACTAGAACTAAGCATGTATGACTTTATTATAGGTTGTCAAATGCTATTTGAGTCAAAAGGAAGTCACTTAGGTAATATTATGAATGATAAAAGAATTAATGAATTTCAAAAAGGATTAACTTGGTTTAGGGTGAATAACCCAGAAGCATACTACGTGTTGTTAGATTAGTAGTAGTTTAGTTTCCACGAAGGACAAACCGAAACTCGGCACACCGAAACTCGGTAGCTCGTACTCAAAAGGTACGGGCTTTTCGTGGTATGAAACGATTAGTAATAATATTAGCAATTTTTATCACAAGTTGTAGTACATCAAAACGTGCTGTACCTTGTAGACAATGCCCGCAATATTCTTATACTGAAGCGGATATACTAGAATACATAAAAATAAACCCATACCCACACGAATTAGCTTATGAATAAATTAATAAAGTTTACTTTGGTATGGATAAGTGAAAACTTAGCAACCCCATTTTGGGTTGTAGGACACATTCATTTATCGTTAAATGTGTATCACGATCTAATTGAGATCGCTACGTCCTTAGGGCTCAATATAATTGTATTTATAGGGTTCTTAATTGATTTTAATGAATACAAAAAACAATAATTACAAACTAAATACGAATACTCATAGATAATAACAATATGGATATGACAGACAAAGACTTACGAAAATTAGCTGATATGGTTGCATCAAAAATAGTGTTAGAACTATTCGGAGATGCAGATACAAGAGCTAAAGCAAAACAACAATTTGAAGATGACTTCAAACAAACTGACCACTTAGCAAGTATATTCGCAGATATGTCTGATGAAGAAATGCTAATTGGCGAATTAGCTAGACTGCAAACAATTCTAATGATCTACGAAGACAAAGAAGAGTATGAAAAAGCAGCTAGAATATTAAAGAAATTAAAAATAATACAAGGAAAATTAGGAAAATTATGATAAAACCAATGTTAGCCCATAAGTTTAACCCTGATAAAGCAGTATTTCCTGCTCTATTACAACCTAAGCTTGATGGAGTACGATGTGTATTTACAAAAGAAGGCGCTTTCTCTAGAACAGGGAAAGAGTTTAAAAATGTAGACCACATTCAAGAAGCCTTAAAACCACTGTTTAAAAAATACCCATACATTAGACTAGATGGCGAACTATACAATCATAAACTAAAAGATGATTTTGAAAAGATTATCTCATTAGTAAGAAAGACTAAACCTACATTTGAACACAGGTATGAAGCTGAAATGTTAGTACAATATCACATATACGATATAGTAGTAACTGAAAATGGCAAACTTGGCTGGACGTATGAAGAAAGACTAGATCACTTAATAGATATAATCGCAGAGAGAACTTACAATGGAAAATTTATAGACAATGACCATATAAGATTAACTAAAACAGTTTATATTAAAACTTTAGATGAAGCTAAAGAATGGCATACTAAATTCTTAGATGAAGGTTACGAAGGTTCAATTTACAGAAACCCACAGGGACTATATAAAAATACTAGATCATGGGATCTTATGAAGTTTAAAGACTTCCACGATGCCGAAGCTACAATTATTGATTATCAAATAGGTAAAGGTAAGCGTGAAGGTACACTAGGTAAGTTTATTATGGAAGATGAAGATGGTAATGTATTCGGTTGTCCACCTGGTAAAGGTTACGACTACGAAGACATGGCTAAACTACTAGAAAATATACACGATTATATTGGTAAGATAGCTACATTTACTTACTTTCAACGAACTCAAGCAGGTTCTTACAGGCACCCACTATTTAAATGTTTAAGAAATTACGAATGAATATATTTTATTTACACAGAGACCCAGTTATCGCAGCTAAGGTACAATACAACAAACACGTTGTTAAGATGATCTTAGAATCAGCACAAATGCTTTGTACAGCACACCATGAGATCATGGGCGAAGACGCAGATGTACCATATAAACGTGCACATGTTAATCACCCATCAACAATATGGTGTAGAAGTTCAGCTCAAAACTACGCGTGGTTATATGACCATTTTGTAGCATTAGCTGAAGAGTACACTAAGCGATATGGCAAAGAACATTTATCTTATACTAAATGTAAAGATAAACTTAATATACTACCAGGTGGTTTAGCCTTTACAGGTTTTACCCAACCACCACAATGTATGCCTGATCAGTATAAAGATGAATTATCAACTATAGCTTATTGGAATTATTACATAGGTGAAAAGCATACAGTAGCAAATAAAGACGAAAAAATATATACCGAAATTCCATGGGTGGAATTGGTAGGATTTTAAAATTATGAGAAAATTAATATTTCAATTATATCTAGATAACGAGATCACTATGGAAGTAGCTGATAAAATTTTAGATAAATACTACGAATAACATTGGCGCGAGTGTGGCGCTGTAACTTGACATAAAAACATACAAGAATGTGTTAGCTCATACTGTAAACGGTATGGGCTTTCGTAGGTATGAATAAAATAGAATTTAACCCAAGAAAATCAAGACATATAAAATATCTTGAAAGACGAATTGTAGAACTTCATGAACAGATATTTAACGACGCTCTATTTGTAGCTACACATTATAATGATGTTTACAATATGACAAATGACGAGTTAACTAGAAAAAGAAGAGTAATACAAACCAACATTAGTCTACAAAAGAAATACCGTAGACGACTAAACCTATTAAACCTATAAATATGGGAGCAACAAAAAGAGATTTTCAAGAATTAATACAAGAGTATTATTCTGAAGAAGAAATGTATTATGCGTGTTTAGGAGATGTTAAAACCCAATACGCTAACGAAGACTGTGACAAAAGCCCTAAAGATATTGAGTAAGGGCCTATTGTCATATGATAGAAATTTAGATTACTTAAACCATAGACAAATTATATACCGCACAGTACCCACGGAAACTCCCACAGTCGAGCACCCATGGGGAAGATACTATGAAAATGGTACATATGAATGCTACGAATTATTTAGAAGTAAAGCGAAAATTAATACTTATAAATCACTGAAGTGGCATTTATTAGTTTTATGGTATTTGAATCCTAGTATGAACCCTGATGAGTTCAAAGATTTAGCTGCAGTAATTTCAGAAAAGTCAAATGGCTTTACTACGTTTACTGTATCTAAAAGATTACTAGAACATGTTATATATGAAGTCAGCATGTCTGATCTTGAACAACCACCTAAAAACCGAAGACGTAAAGTTATCTTTAATGTTAATTGTTTTTTAACACCTGAAGAGAAACTTTCAATTACAGGTTTGTTATGTGGTAGATCAAAGATTGTGTATGAAGATGATATATATAACGCAATGCTCCATATTAATGATACTGGAGAAAAAATCACCATTAGCAAATTAGCTATGTACCTTGATTGTTCTGATAGAACTATTTATCGTACTATGGGTAATGAGCTGAAGAAAGAGAAAGAACTATTAAATTCTGAATTATGAAAAAGTACAATGTACAAAACTATATTCGGTATAAAGAAGATGTAAAACATTCACAGCCGCAAGGTAAAATGTGGGACGAATACACTCGAGATGAACTTATTGTAAAGTTCTTACCGTTAGTAGAAAACATAGGACGAAAGTTCTCGACTTCACAAGAAGCTTCAGGCGTTATGAGTATCATGGATATTATGCAAGCCGGTAGTATAGGATTAATTCTTGCTGTAGATAAACTAGATTTTGATGATCTTTTAAAAAGCGATGACGTTGAAAGAACTTTAAAATCATTTTTAGCTAAAAGAATTAAAGGTACTATACGAAGGTCTATAGATCATAATAGAGGTGATATTCGTATACCTGAACACAAACTTAACGAGATCCGAAAGGATAACGGTAAAGACAGGAAACTTGTTGAAATGTTCTTCAACAGTATATTCCTTAGCATTGACGCAGTTAAGCGACACGAAGATTCAGATGGATCATGGATAAATAATATACCTGATAAATCAGAACCTTACAATACTAATATATTAAATGCTTATCTTAAAAGTTTACTTAAGAAACATTTAAACAATATGGAGTATCAAGTGTTAAGACTAAGTTACGGTTTAGACTGTGATAAAAAGTCTGCTAAGGAAATTGCAAGAAAATTAAACATCAAAGGTGTGTCTGCTTATGTTAGGGTTTCAGAGCTTAAAAAACAAGCTGTAGAGAAATTAATTAACAACGTAGATCACTCGCAAGTGCTTGATTATCTGTAAGTTAGAACTGTAAATGTTAAATTAAATATGTAATTATATATATATGACGATCAACGAAAAACTGACAAAAATCCAAGTAGAATTTAAGTCGAAAAAAAGTAGATTTAATTCATTCGGTAAGTATTATTTCCGATCTGCCGAAGACATCCTAGAAGCTACAAAACCCTTTTTAAAGGAGTTAGGTGTAACAGTTACTATAGATGAAGAGTTAGTATCATTTGATCCACCGGTTATGCAGGTTACTGCTACAATATCCGATGGCAAAGATACAATAGATTCTAAAGTTGTAGTTGGTGTTGACCTTGAGCAAAAAGGAATGCAAATGCCACAGAAATATGGCGCTGCGTCTTCTTATGGAAAGAAATATGCTTTAGGGAATTTATTCCTTATAGACGATACGCAAGATAGTGATGCGACAAACACTCATGGCAAAAATGGTACAACCAAACAAAAGCTAACAGAAGCTGGATTAACTAAAGCTATAGAGTATATAGCCAAAGGTGGTAGTATGGATACAATAAAAAATAAATATATTGTATCAGCCAAGCAAGAGAAATTAATGCAAGAAACGTTATGAAAAAACAAGAAATAATAGATAAGTTACGAATAGACGAACATTACTACGGTGAGTTTGGTCAACAATATCTAAGCAATTCTAATATTAAAACGTTACTTAAAAATCCTCTGGACTTACATAAACCTACTAAAAGCAATCCAAACTTTTTAGTAGGTGGTTATTTCCATACAGCGATTCTAGAACCTGACAAAATAAAAAGTTTCAAGATAATAGAATCAAGTAGTAGAAATACCAAAGTGTATAAAGAAATGTCAGGTGGTGAATTATGTTTATTACAACATGAAGTTGACATGGTCGAAGCTTTAGTAGACAAGATGATGAACAATAATGTTTGTAGAGATTTAATCTCACCAAGTACAATAGTAGGTTTATCTGATAATGTAGACTATGAAGAACCTGCTATCGCAGAGATCAATGGTCAAATGTGGAAAGGTAAAGCTGACATCCTTAATCATGAGGAACAACTTATCATAGATTTAAAGACTACTAGTGATTTAGATAAATTCAGGTGGAATGCTAAGAAATACAATTATGATTCTCAAGCATACATCTACAGAGAATTATTTGGCTATGAAATGGTCTTTATAGCTATTGATAAAAACACGGGCAAGATTGGCTTGTTCGACTGTTCAACCGACTTTTATAAGTCTGGTAAGGACAAATTAGAAAAAGCTTGTGAAATGTATGAACTGTTTCACGAGTCTGAGGACTTTGAACCTCAACAATATTTTATTAACGAAACCTTATAAATTATGGCAGGAATAGTAAAAGCGAATATTAATTTAGACGCGATACCAAAAGAGAAAATATACAAAGGAAAAAAGGGTAGGTATCTTCCAATTTCTATAACTATTAACGATGAGCAAGACCAGTTCGGTAATCAAGGACCAGTGTGTGTTGATCAAACTAAGGAGGAAAGAGAAGCGAAAGCTGAAAAAACCTACTTAGGCAACGTCAAGGTAGTTTGGACTAATGGAGATTTTCCAGAGCCGAATTTTGGAGACCAACCTCAAAAACCAACTGCTAAGGTAGAAGCAGAAGATGATCTACCATTTTAATATAATCAAATATGCAAGTCGAAGATAAAGAAATCAATGGTTTTACAATTGACAACTTTAATCAGCACGGCTTAGAAGCAGGTAAATCGCAGGGGACTTGTCCCCTGTGTTCGTCTTCTAGGAAACCTGAGAATAAGAAAGCTAAATGCGCTTCTTATGATTGGGAACGTGGATTAGGTACTTGTCATAATTGTGATTCAACATTTCAACTACACTCTTACAAACGTAAAGGTAAAGCTGAAAAAGTCTATACCATACCTAGTTTAGAAGTAAATCCTGATTATCCAAGAGGTAAACAAGAAGAATGGTTTAAAACACGAGGTATATCTAAAGAAACGTTAGATAATGCTGGTGTTGGTTTTGGTAAAGAATTTATGCCACAAACCGGGAAAGAAGAAAATACTATTAAATTCAACTATTTTGTTGGAGGACTTCTTACTAACGTAAAATACAGAGACGGACGTAAAAACTTTAAATTATATAAAGGCGCTGAAAAAGTATTTTATAATATAGATAACATTGTTGGTCACGATTGGTGTGTAATAACCGAAGGTGAAATGGATGTACTAGCTTTAATGGAAGCAGGTATATCTAACGCTATCTCAGTTCCGAATGGCGCAACCTTAAATACTAATAACTTAGACTACTTAGATAACTGTATAGATTATTTTGACGATAAAGACAAGGTAATACTAGCGGTAGACTCAGATGCTCCTGGTCAAGCTTTACAAGCTGAATTAATACGAAGACTAGGTGCTGAAGTTTGTTTCTTAGTAGATTTTAAAGATTATAAAGATGCGAATGAGTATCTTTTAGGAGAAGGTAGGGTGTCTTTAAGAAAGAGAATAAATAAAGCAAAACCTGTACCTCTAGAAAATGTAACTACATTTAGAGACATTGAAGATGATATAACTGATTTTGTTGAAAACGGGTTTAAACCTGGGTTTCAAATAGGTTTAGAAAACTTTGATGATGTGTTTAGTACATATACAGGTCAGTTTATAACTGTAACCGGTATTCCATCGTCAGGTAAGTCTGATTGGGTGGATCAAATGGTTGTAGGCTATAACCAAAACTATGGTTGGAAAACTGCTTTTGCATCTCCTGAAAACCATCCTACTTATTTACATGCTCACAAGCTAATGCGTAAAGTATGGGGTGATATGCCTACTAAGTATGATATAGGTAAAGCTAAATGGAATGAAGTGGCAGATCATATTAATGATAACTTCTTTTTTATAGATATGGAGAGATATACATTAGAATCTGTATTGCGCAAAGGTGCTGAGCTAGTTAAACGAAAAGGTATCAAATGTTTAGTAATAGATCCTTACAATAAAGTAAGAGATGTTGATTGCCAAACAGAAGATGTTAATCGTTATACTATGGAGTACTTAACTAAGATAGAGATATTTGCTAAGAAGTATGATGTACTAGTGTTTATTGTAGCTCATCCTACTAAAATGTATAAGAACAATGATGGTAAGATTGAAGAACCAACAATGTACAACATTAAAGGTGGTGGTGAATGGTATGACGCTAGTTATCACGGGCTGTTAGTACATAGAGACTATGAACAGAAAACGACTAAGGTTAAAGTTCTTAAAGTTAAGTTCCAAAACCTAGGTGAAAACCAAGGAGAAGCTTTCTTTACATGGGAACATAAATCAGGTTGTTTTATACCAGAAGTTAAACCAGAACTAGAAGAGAGAATGCCATGGGAATAAACATAGCAAATAAAGGAACAGTATGTAAACCTCCGGACTGGGGTAATCCTAAGAACTTAGAAGCTTACAGCTGGTGTATTAACCATGGTGTTACTATAGGAGCTTTAGCAACTGTAGCTGGTTTCCAATGTAAAAGTTGGGTGTTAGAAGTTACAGCTAATGGAAAGAAGACTACTAGTCCAAAAGAATATGGTCCAGATGATCTTTATGATAAGATGTTTGAACTATACAGGTTTTATTACGATAAATATAATTAAATGGAAAATTTTAAAAACGCAGAAAAAGCATTTGAATACTATTACAATCTTATAGATCAACACGCAGTTGGTTTTGATGGTACTAAAGCTATGTTCAATGTAGGATTCTATATAAATAATCCAGCAGATAACCATATAGACACTTGGTACAGAGATTGGAATTTAAAATATGCAGAAGCAGAATGGAAATGGTACTTATCAGGTAGTCCTTATGTGGAAGAACTAGGTGAATTATATGGTAAAGTGCCTGCTATATGGGAGCGTATGGCTGATAGTGAAGGTAGAGTTAACTCTAACTATGGTCATCAATGGGAGCGTAAGTATCAACTTGATAAAATTGTATCTATGTTGAAAACAAATCCTAATACTAGAAAAGCAGCAATATCAATATATGACGGTAAAGAAATAGATAAGTACGGTAAGGATACTCCATGTACATACGCAGTTCAATTTACAGTTATAAATAATAGACTGCATATGTGTGTGACGATGCGATCTAATGATCTCTGGTTCGGTTTCTGTAACGATCAATATTGTTTTTCAGAACTGATGAAGGTTGTTGCAGAGAGGACAGGATATGAGATCGGTTCATATTTCCATTTCGCACACAATTTACATTTGTATGAGAGAGATTTAAACAAGAATGGCTTACTACAAAGAAAGGCAAATTATTATGGATAAAATAATGTATTATTTATACCACATCCCGGGTAAAAAGATAGGGGTCACACGTGATCTTAATAATAGGGTAACAAAACAACAGGGATATTTTCCAGACGAATATGAAGTTCTTGATCATAGTGACGATATAGATTATATATCAAAACGTGAGATAGAACTTCAACAGTCTTATGGCTATAAGATTGACAGAGTAGAATATAAAAATTTAGGTAAAAAGATGAAGATAAATGCGACAGAAATGACATCAACATTTCCATACCCTTTAAACAAACTTAAAGGTAATTTAATGGACAACATGGGAAAAACATGGGAAACTGTTTTTGGTAAGTTCGAGTTAGACAGAGACACGGTCGATTGGATCGTTAATAACGCTAAAGCATCGATGTATGATACAAAGCGTAGCTATATTTATAACAAAGCTTTCTTTGAAAAGTTCGTTAACAAAAACCTTAAACAAGCCAAGGTCAATGCTAAGGAAGCTGCTAATAAAGCGTTAGAACATATAGAAGCAATGCAGGCAGAATTAATATCACATTCAAGAGCAATCACCCCAGGAGCTAATGCTTATTTACGTGAAACATATCAAGACTTAGAAGTTAAAGAGACCGATAGGTTTCAAAAGATCAGGGATTGGGCAGATGAAAGAGGATTGTATGACAAAGGTGATACTAAAACTCAGTTCTGTAAGCTTATGGAAGAAGCTGGCGAATTAGGTAGAGCTATACTTAAAGAGGACGACATAGAGTTTATGGATGCTATAGGTGATATGGTCGTGGTATTAACCAATATGGCTATGTTAGGTGGAACATCAATTGAAACTTGTATTGATGTTGCTTATGGTGAGATTAAAAACCGTAAAGGTAAAATGGTTAACGGAACATTTGTAAAAGATAAATAGTATGGAAGATAAATTAAATATGGAAGA
>JAAHTG010002231.1_pt1 | contig 11359 bp, 8 predicted proteins | sample 6116081 | NCBI WGS metagenome assembly JAAHTG01 (sample SAMN13939989, study PRJNA603662) | sponge metagenome | isolation source: marine sponge | host: Mycale hentscheli | place: New Zealand | collected 2005
ACAAATCTCAATTTGAACAAGGTAAAAATGAATTTCCTTTTACTTGTCCTAAATCTAAAACAACACTTACATTTAAATTATTAAATCATGGTGATGAACAAAAAATTGATAATGAATTAAAAGGTTTAAAGAAAATAAATAAAAATGCTTCACCTGAATTATCAACACGTCTTAAACATATGATAGTATCTGTAGATGGTTCTGATGATTCAAAAGATATTAGAAATTTTGTAGATAATTATTTTTTAGCACAAGATTCTAGGGCATTTAGAAACCATATTAGAGATTTCCAACCAGATGTTAATTTAAAAATACCTGTAGATACAGTTGAGGGTGGCGAAGAGGACATCACAATCCCGATAGGGCTTAACTTTTTTTGGCCTGACGCAGACGTATAGAGTAAGTTTATTTTCTCAAATTCATGATATAGTATTTCATGGTAAAGGAGGTTACGATTGGCATACAATTTATAATATGCCTATATGGTTACGTAATTTTACATTTCAGAAAATAAATGATTTTTACATAGAAGAAAACAATGCTGTTAAAAAACAACAAGGGCAGAGTGGTAGTAGCAAATCTTTAACTACAGATGGTAAAGTAACTGCACCTGAGTTTCTTAAAAACGCAAAACGAACAACACCAACAAGTTATTCGACAAAGGCATCTAGAAAATAGATGCTTTTGATATTTATAACAAAATAATCCTATATGGGAGCCGGAGATAATATAAAAAAGAACACTCGAGCACAAAGAGAATTTAATGCTGCTGTTAACGATGGTCTGAATACATTTAGGGATTATGAAGAAATTCTTGGTAGTATAGCTGGTGAATTAGGAAAACAAAAATCTTTAACATCTCAAGCCAGAAAAGAATATAATTCTTTAGTTAGTATATCCAAACAATTAGCTCAACAAGAAGAAGATTTAACACGTCTTAATGATAAACAATTAGAAGATTTAGGGAAAAAAGCAACAATAAATCTTGCAGAATTAAAAATTCTTGCACAAAAAGTAACATATTCTGATAACATGTCAGATGCAGAAGTTGCTTTATTAAGTGCTAAAGAAAATAATTTTAAAATTGAAGAAGAAGCATTAAAGAAAATCCAAGAACAAATCGCTCTTCGTAATAAATCAAATGAATTATTAGGAGTAGCTGGTGGATTACTTAAAGGATTAAATGACATAGCAGGGCCATTTGCAAAAGCTTTAAAACTTGATGAAGTTCAAAAAGACATGGAGAAAGTAGCTGATGAAGCTGCTAGGACTGGTGATGAGTTAGGAAAAATAAAAGTATTAGGAGCAGGTATATCAGGAGCATTTTCATCTTTAGTTGATACTATAACTGATCCATCTGTTATATTAGGTGCAGTTGTAAAATCTTTCGGTGAATTAGGTAAAGCACAAAAAGAATTTAGACAACAAACAGGACAAAATGCTGATAATTTCAGCAATATGAATACGAGTTTGGCTTCAACAGCAGATCTTATAAAAGCATCTGCTACGTTAAGTAAAGAACTAGGTGTAAATGCTAATGTTATTTTTGGTCCTGATACAATTACTGAGGTAGCTGAATTAACAGAGTTTATGGGTATGGGAGCTCATGAAGCAGCTCAATTAGCTAAATTTGCAAAATTAAGTGGTCAAGAGCTAGATACTGTTACTACAAATATGGAAGCTAGTTTTAAATCCTTTGTCCAAACTAATGGTGCAGCTATAAACATTAAAGATGTAATGAATGATGTAGGTAGTGCTTCAGCAGCAGTTACTTTATCATTAGGAAGCCAACCAGAAAAAATACAACAAGCTGCTATGGAAGCCCGAAAATTAGGGTTGTCATTAGAGCAAGTAGATAAAATAGCAGGTTCACTATTAGATTTTGAATCTTCTATTCAAGCAGAAATGGAAGCTGAAATGCTAACAGGTAAAGAGTTAAATTTAGATAAAGCTAGACAATTAGCTTTAGCAAATGATTTAGAAGGGGTAGCTAAAGAAATAGGTAAAAATGAAGGTATAATGAAAGCCTTTTCTTCTGGGAATAGAATACAACAAGAAGCAACAGCTAAAGCTATGGGTATGTCTAGGGAAGAAATGGCTAAAATGATTTACCAACAAAAATTACAAAATGGTTTATCAGCAGAACAGGCAGCTAAGGCAGCAGATATATCATTAGATGAAGCAAAACGATTAACAACACAAGAACAAATTTCTAAAGCATTAGAAAAAATGGCTTCAGCAGCAGCATCTATATTAGATATATTTGCACCTATATTATCAAATTCAGTAGTATTATTTGGGATTGTGTCCTCTATTGGTATAATTATGACTGCTAAAATGCTTTCAAGTCTTAAAGGATCTGTTGGTGAAATGAAATCATTAGTAAAAGGATCTATGTCACTTCTAAAAAATTCTAAATTAACTGAAGCCTTAATGGGTAAATTTTATAAAGGTGGTCAGTTTATGAAAGGTGGAGGAAGAGCAAAAGCAGGAGGACAAAGAGGTCCTGGTGGTTTAATAAGTAAAATATTTGGAGGAGGAGATAAATCACCTGCTGTAGATAAAGCTGGAGGGTCAATTACAAAAATGGCAAAAGGCACAGAAGGTGTAAAAAAAGGACAAGGAAAAACAATCAAAGATTTTCTTGAAGGAATAGGAAAAGGATTAGCTGCTCTTGGTAAAGCTGTAATGGGTCCTCAATTAGCAGGAATAGCAGCTGGTATGGGAATATTAACTTTAAGTTTAATGGGTATAGGAGCTGCTCTTGGATTTGCAGCACCAGGAATTAAAGCATTTGGAACTGTAATAAATTCAATATTTGCTGGAGTAGCTACTGTAATACAAGCAGTAGCAGAAGGATTTGTTTTATTAATGAATAATATGACAATGGAAAAAATCCAACCAATGTTCTTATTAGGAACAGCATTATTTGGAATTGCAGGTGGTCTTGCAGCTATGGCTGTAGCAGGATTAGGAGCATTACCTATAATTGGTGCTTTAGGAGCTTTAGCTTTAGTAGCAGCACCATTAGCTAATTTAGCATCAATATTTGGTGGTGGTGATGGTGGTGGAGATGATGACGAAGACCCAGTAGTAAAAAAATTAGATGAGCTAATAGAAATAGTATCAAAAGGAGGAGATGTAATAATGGATGGTAATAAAGTAGGTAGAACAGTAATGCTTGCATCTTCTGGAATAGGTTAATATTTATAATAAAATAACATAAAATAATTAAATTATGGCACAATCGTTAGAAAATAAATTTAAAGGAAATGGCTCAGTATTAGGATACCCTAATAATCCAGCACAACCAGTACCTGCATACACTGGACCTAGTCCTCAAGCAGTAGGTTCTACTATACATGATTTATATTCATATGATGGCAATCCACCTGAAAGTGTAGCGGCTCCTAGATATGAAAATACTGGAAAAAATGATCCGTTACCATCTCCAACACAATTACAAGCTTTCACAGGCCCTCAAAACACACTTGCATCTGCAGCTGGGTTTAGAAATTACAATAATCAATCTACATATGATGATTTTGTATTAGCTCAAGGAGCAACTGATGGAGTAGATAGACTAGAAGGATCAGGGGAAGCTTTCTTAAGAGGATAATAAAATAAAATGCTATAGATGCCACTAATAATAAATTCAACTACTAATCTGAATAAGTTGAAATTTACTTCAAGTGGTGGTGATAGGTGGGATGAAGGCAAAAGTGGTCAACCCTATATTACAACCGCTATACCTGGAGCAGATGATTCTTTTTCAACACAACTTGATGGACAACCTTTACCTAAAAGTGGGGTTGACTTTTTGTTAAGGGGAGGACTAGACTCTGTTGAAGCTTCAATTAGAGATGTTAGTAGATTAACAAAATTATTATTTGATACTAAATCACCTAATGGTTTTGAATTTATAGCTAAACAAAATGTATTATCTCGTAATAATGTAAAAACAGAAAGTACTTTTGGTGCAGGATATGGTTTTGGACTTCTTAACCAAGGTGCATATGCTGCTGTAGGTACTTTAGCTCAAGCAGGATTAGATCCAATAGCAACAGGTGCTACTAATTTATTTGGGGTAAATCCACTTACAGATAACACTGCATTAGCTATAGATAAAAATATAGCTACAAGAACAGGCAGTGGGGGTATAAATGGTTATTTTGGAGTAGTTAATGCTCAAAATAATATATCTAATGATGCAAGAACTAATAGATTATATAAAATATTAGATGGAGTTACTACAGGAACCGAACAAGAAACAGTAGGGGGAAAAATAACATTAAATCCTGATGGAAATAACACTAACATATTAGAATATGGTGGGGGACCTAAATCTATATTAGGAGTAGGTAAAACAAGAATTCCATTTGCAGATCAAAGAACAGGACAACAAAATCCATCATTAATGGTTCAAAAGTTTTTTGATAATCCAACTTTTATAAATCAACCTTTAGATAATCCAAACTATATTCCTTCTTTTGGGGACTATAGTGTTTTTTCAAGGCCAAATGTTATTATTCCTGATAGTAATAAATTTTTAGGAGTTATAGGCCTACAGGGAATATCACAAGTTGGAGATAATAACATATTTAATACTTTTTTAAATAATACAAATGATGCTAATAATTTAACAAGCGCAGAATTTGATAATCCTAATAAATTTAAACCCAATAAATCAGATAAAGTTGTTATAGATAACTCATTTGATAAAGCCACTAATTTTAAAAGAGTAGATAGACCAGATAATTATAATGCTTTAAATAGTTCTTCTCCAACATTATCAGAAGGTATATATGGGGGTGAAAATACAATAAATAAGGGAATAATAAAAGGAAATATATTTGCTGTTGGAGCATCTAATGAATATAATAATTTATTTCCAGAAGGAGAGGGTAATGATGCTTCTCAAATATTTAATGGTACAGCAGAAGAATTAGGTGTACTTTTAACATCTGGAATAGATAGAACAAGGGATCTTGGTATACGATATTCTCAACAACCAGAAGGTGGAATTACAAATAATTTTAGTGTATATAATTCTGGTAGTTTAACAAATAATGAACAAGTTTTAGATAGGGGCAATGCTGCTGTAATGACTCAAGCTCAATTAAATGCAAGAGGATTAACATCAAAAGGAAATAATTCAGGATTATACAACCCAACAGATTTTAGAAAAACTACTAATCGAGGAGAATTTACTGATAATACATCAATGTTAGCTGATTTAGGAACATCTACAGTATTGTCATTAGCTCCTGATTATGCAAGAGCTAATGCAAACATTAAATATAATTATGGAGATCCAGGTCAACATAAAACAAGTGAAGGTCCTGAAATAAATAATGTAATAAATTATGGAGTAAAAGCTAATCTTTTAGAAGCATTAGATAAAATAAATGCATTACCTATATATTCAAGAGGTAGTGTTGATAATACTTTAGCTGTTAAAGACTCATGTGATTTTAATATAGGTATTATTAATAATGATAATTCAGGAGCTACTAATGAATATTTACACTTTAGAGCTCTTATAGATAGTTTTAATGATAATTACACAGCAAAGTGGGACTCAGTTCAATATGTAGGTAGAGGTGAAGAATTATATAATTATGCAGGGTTTGGAAGAGAAATTTCAATGGGTTGGACAGTTTATGCTCAATCAAAAGCTGAATTAATTCCAATGTATAAAAAATTAAATTATTTAGCCTCTTCACTAGCACCAGATTATAGTGATTCTGGGTTTATGAGAGGAAATATAGTTAAAATAACAGTAGGTGGTTATATATACGATCAACCAGGTATTATAAAAAGTATAAGCTATGGTATTCCAGAAGAATCACCTTGGGAGATAGCAATTGATCAAGATGGAAATGAAGATACCTCAGTTAAACAATTACCACATATGATTAAAGTAACAGGATTTACATTTATACCAATACATAAATTTATACCAGCAAAAGCTAATTCAATAACAAACCCAACACAAAAATATATTGCATTAGCTAATCAAACAGGAGTAACAAATTATCCTGATGATTATGAAAAATATCAACAACAAGGAGCAGTTAGACAATAAAAATGAATAGATATCAAACAATAAAAAAATTAAGAAATCAAAACCAATTTGTAGGAACAATAGGTGATATATATTATAATACCGTTTTTTATCCTGAGGTTGGAGCTAGTGAAGCTGATATTTATATTGAATCCGAATTTGGGGATAGATTAGATTCTTTAGCATTTCAATTTTATGGTGATACTACTTTATATTGGATAATATCAATAAGAAATCCAAATAAAGTAAATTTTGGTTCACTTTATTTAACACCAGGTTCACATTTAGCTATTCCTCAAGATATTAGTGGAATAGTTGATGAATATAGAAATTTAAATGAGTTGTAGATATGAACATATTAGGAAGACCATTCAAAGAATTTGTCACTGACCAAATTAATATTAGACAAGATTCATTAAAAAAAGGCATTGGAAACAATGCAGATAGTTTATTATATCAACAAACAAAAACTCCATGGCTTAGAATGGCAAGCTCTGTGGATATACAAACATCTTCCGATATTGAAAATCCAATACTAAAAAGTCTAGTTAATTTAGGTTTTAGTGAAAGTGATGTAAATGGTATAGCTTTAGCTAAAAATTTTATATTACAAGGAGGAGCAATAAAAAAAACTGATGAAAGTTTTAAACCTAATCAAGGTATAAATTTCGGTACTAATTTTGATGGAGCATATGGGTGGGGAGGTACTACAGAAAGAGGTGCAGTACCAATGCCAGGTTTAACTGGTGCTTCTGTAAAGTATATAAATAATGGTGCTTTAACAAAAACAGAAGTAAATATAAAATGTTTTAGTAGAAACCAATTAGCAATAATTGACGCTTTATATATGCGTCCTGGATATACTGTATTATTAGAATTTGGGTGGAGTGTTTATTTGGATAATAATGGTGATTTACAAACTTTTGATAATTTTAACTCCCCAGCTTTACGTTATTTATTTAATAATCCTAAAGATCAATATAAAATAATTAGTAAAATTAATGAAGAAGTTGAAACTAGAGATGGAAATTATCAAGGAATATTTGGTAAAATAAGTAATTTTAATTGGAAATTTAATCCTGATGGAAGTTATGATTGTACTGTTACATTGATAGGAATGGGAGAGTTAATAGAATCTCTTAAAATTAATACAATTAATTTAGGAAAAGTTGATGGTGAAGAAGAAGAAGAAAAATCATCTGAAGAAGAAGGAGAACTTCCAATTATAGCTCAAGCAACAAGAACAGGTTTAAATGCTTGGCTTTATGGTATATATCAAAGTAATGGATTTTGGGAAGATCCAGATCATGAATTTCGTGATGCAAAAATAAAAGATTTTTGTTTTATTGATGATAATGGTAATACTTCAATATCTACCCTTAATATTAAAAATGGAGAATTTCATTGTGATATTAGAGAAGTAGATGACGATAAATGGAATACAGGACCTCAAATTTATGTAACTTTTGGTTATCTTATGGCTTGGATACAAAAAAATATTTTAATAAAAAATAAAGATATACCTTGTTGTGCCTTTGATATGGATTTTAGAAACTTACAGGGTGATAAAAACTTTTTTAGATATCCTCAAGGTAATTTTTCATCCCAACCTTTAGAGGTTATTACTCCATTCCAACAACCAGCTATAACAAGTGCAGGTATATCATCAGCAGTAGAAGTAGATACTAGTAGTCTTGGTTCTTTACTTAAAGGTGCTGCTACAAAGTATTTAGGATATGGAGTATCAACTAAATTCCCAAAACCAGCTGATATGTTTCAAGTAGTAAATAAAAGATTATTAAAATATTTTAGAAGAGATAGCCAAAATGGTAGATTATCTCAAATATTACTTAATATAAATAATATAGCTAAAATTTTAGAAGAATGTCCTGAAGATGAAGATAATGCTAAATCATTATATGATTTTTTAAAGGGTATAGTTAGAAGTATTAATAAATCAACAGGAGGTATTAATGAAATTGTTGTGGAATTAAGTGATGACCAATCTAAAATTGTATTTAGAAATAAAACACCACAAAGTTTTGATAATGATCCTATAGAATTAGCAGGAAAATTATGCACTATTAATACTTTTGGAAAGGGAACCACAGTACGAGAATTAAATATTGATGGTAGTATACCTTCTAATTTTTCAACTATGGTTACAATTGGTGCTCAAGCTAATGGTAATCAAACAGCGGGTGATGCTACATCATTTTCTAATTATAACACAGGTTTAATAGACAGAGTTATGCCTGTTAAAACAAATGAAGGTAGTGAAGATAGTGAAAATGATAGTAAACAGAAAAAATCAGAAGCAAATATAGTAAAAATAGCAAAAATGATAAATACTATGACAACTGCTGGTGGATTTTGGGATGCTATATCAGGTGGTGCTGGAGGAGTATGGGAAGATGTTATGGATGATTTAGAATGGTTAAATGAAGATTTAGCTACATTTAATTCAAATCATACTCAATACATACAAGCTTTACAAGGGCATCTTTCACAGCCTAAAGAAAAAGGGGGTGCAGGATTAGGTTCTGTAGCTTTCTTTTTACCATTTAATTTTAGTTTAAACCTAGATGGTATAGCTGGTATAAGACTTTTTGAAAAATTTAAAGTTGATGATAAAGTATTACCATTAAGTTATGAAAATGATAATGTAGATATTTTAGTAAAAACAGTAGACCATACTATAGATTTAAAAAGTTGGACAACAAATATAGGAACAATATCTGCTCCATCTAAAAAATAATGAAAATAAAAAAACAACAAATAGTAGTAGGAACTAAATTACCTAGTCCACCCCCATCCTTACCTCCTAGTAAAGAATTACTAAGGATTAGATTACGTAGAATAATGGATGATGGTACTCAAACTTTAGGTATAATGGATGTTTTAGATACAGATGAACAAACTGTTATGTATTCATTAGCTACTGTAGAATTACCATATAAAGGAAATCAACCAAAAATAAGTTGTATCCCTGTTGATACTTATAGAGTATGTTCATATGTAACTGGAAAATATGGTAATTGTTTTTATCTAAAATCAAATAAAGGGGGAGATTATATAGAAAATAGAATAGCAGGTAATGGTTTTGTAAGAGGTGCAATATTAATTCATATGGCTCCTAAAGCTACTAATACTCTTCAAGGATGTATAGGTCCTGGATTAAAATTTAATGATCAAACTAATCAAAGAGGTAATCAAAAAGGAACAGGAATGTTTTATGTTTCACCTTCAAAAGAACAATCGAAACAAGCTATGAATAGATTAGTAAATACTTTATTTAGTATTGGATCTTTTAAAATGGAAATAGTAGGTAAAGTTTTTGATCCAAATGAAAGAAGCACTACAATAAATGCATTACCATCAGCATTATCAAATGAAGATGATTTTGTTCAAAATGCATTTAATGAAAGAGTTAAACGAAAAGCACAATTAGCAAATTTATTACCTAATCCTTATATAGCTCCTAAATAAAAATTATGTATATACCTAAAAATAGAATAATAACTAATTTATATACTCGAGGAGAAGAGTATAAAAATGCAGCAACTGGTATACCTTACACAGGTTTTTATTGGGAAATGTATAATGGTACTATATTTACAGGTAAAAATCCTAATGATAAACCTTCAGAACTATTAATTTTAATAGAAAATAATAATAATGCTGAAAAATTAACTGAACAAGATGTTGTTTTTCAACAATATGCAGAAAATTATGATGCTGAAGTTGTACCAAATCAATATCAAAATATGGATGATGTTAATGCGTATAATAGTATTAATGAAGTAGATATATTATCAACACAATTAGAACCTCAACAATATTACCCAGTACCAACAGATGAAAATTATGAATTAGGAATATTTACAAGATATTTTGCAGTTAAAACTAATGAACCTATTTATATAGAATTAGATAAAACTACACATGACAAAATGAATAAAAGAAATATTGCATATAATTGGAGAGCATATACTTTATTTTCTATTCAATGGACATTAGCGGGAGGAGAAGCTGAAATATTTAATGCAAATGAAAATGAAGTTTTATTAATTGAAAGAAAAATTAAAAGAACAGGATTAGGAAGATTTTTAAATGGTAATTATTTACAATTTTATATTCCTAATAGAGGTGAAATTTTATATTCCAATGGTGATGGTTTAGTTCTTCCTGATGGGACAGCATATATTGGAGAATATCATATAATGGGAGATGGAACCCCTATGACTGGTAGAACCCATTCAAAATCATCTAAAGTTTTAGAACAACTTTATGATTAAACTTGGATTATAAGTAAAATAATCGTATATTGAACCAAAATAAAAGTTATGTTTTGGTTAGTTGAAGATGATAAGCAGTTAGAGTTATTTAAAAATTATGCTAAAGGTGAAGCCTTTGTTGAAATAATTCCTAATAATCATTTTGAACATCCCACAAATAATGGGATTTGTGCTGTTTACATTCGTCCGTTAAATAGTAATAAAGGATTTATATTAACGAACGACCATAGCGAGACATTAAATGTTGGTATAGACGCAATAAAATGTATATTAAACGCGTTAGATAAGGTGTATGTACGTGATAAAAAGGAATTTTTGCATTATTTAATATTACAAAAGCTCTTTGACATTACATTAAATACACCTACGTATATACCAGAAAAAACAATAAGCCATCAATTTCTTTATTACAAATATCCTTATAAAAAAGACATAAACAAAATAGTACCAATAGTTAAACATTATGAATATTGTGAAACGATATTTAACGACTTAAAATCAAAAATAAATGAGCCAATCAACGACTTTTACAACACAAAAGCCACAGTGGTATTCAACGCCGTGGAGCAAAGTGGAATACGAATTAATAGAGACGAATTCAAATCGCACTTTTACGATGAGCGTAGCGAATACGTATACACGCAGTACAACTTTAAAACATTAACAACTAGACCCGCAAATAAATTTAATGGAATTAATTACGCAGCACTTAACAAAGATAATGGATGTAGGAAGAGTTTTATTCCGCGTAATAATAAATTCATTGAGCTTGATATTGGTGCTTATCATCCTACTCTTTTGGGGTTGTTGGTGGGGTATGATTTTGGTGATGAAGATATTCACAAGGCCTTTGCAAAAATGTATGGAGTGGATTACCAAAAATCTAAAGAGTTAACATTTAAACAACTATACGGAGGAGTATTCGAACAATTTAAAGATCTGGAATTTTTTCAAAGAGTTCAAATATATGTGGATGATTTGTGGCAAAGATTTA
>JAAHTG010002235.1_pt1 | contig 11351 bp, 9 predicted proteins | sample 6116081 | NCBI WGS metagenome assembly JAAHTG01 (sample SAMN13939989, study PRJNA603662) | sponge metagenome | isolation source: marine sponge | host: Mycale hentscheli | place: New Zealand | collected 2005
AAACAGACTGTGTATGGATTACATATCACCCTACACACTTAACTGATATAGACGAAATAGAGAAGGCTTTGTTAGAGCCAGAGGATATTTAGATGAGTTTTGTAGTAGCCGCATTAACTGCAATAGGTAGTGGAAGTGCCGCTGTAGGTGCGGCAGTAGCCGCGACAGCCGTAGGAACAGGGCTTAATGTTTACGGTCAAGTTGAATCTGGCAAAGCTCAAGAAGAAGCTTTAGAAGATAAAGCTAGACAAGAAAAGATTGCGGCTGAAGGGCGTGAACTACAAAGACGACAAGAGTTAAATAGAGTCCTTGCCTCTAACATTGTTGGAGCATCTATGTCAGGAGAAACAGGCGAAGGATCTACTGCCAGCCTTTCTTTGGAAAGTGCTAAACAAATAGGCACAAGTGAAGCAATTATAGGATTGTCTGACAGATTAAAGACCGCACAGACATTAAGAAAAGCTAGAATGGCTAGAGGAACTGCTAATATTGGCGCGGCATCTACTTTGCTTAAAGGTACGGCAACAGTTGCAGGCCAGCTTGCATAACTGATACATAGGAAACAACAATGGCTAAACGACCTAGACAACAACGCATTGAATCTTACGGAGAGTTTCGCCCTACTGGGGTAGATGACTCTGCAGCTAGGCGTATGCAGGCTCTAGCAGGCTTAGGAGATACTATAACAGATGTTGCTGAACAGTTTGGAAGGGCTAAGGCTACAGAGCTGGCTCCTGAGCAAGCATTGGAGGATGTAAGAAAAGCCAAGGAAGAAGGCACAGAATTAAAGAAAAAAAACCCATTTGCGTGGGGCGCGTCAACTTATAACGCTACTCTGCAGAAAGCCTATGTTGACTCTAAGGAGTTAGACTTTGCTGAACAAGCATCTCGCATAGCAACTGAGAACCCTACTGACGTAATTGTTTTTGACCGCTTAATTGCCGAGCAAGCCAAAGTAACGTTATCTAATGTGCAACCAGAATTTGAGGGTCACGTTAAACGCAGAGTTGAGTTAATCTCTGCTAATACATCAGCTAAGATATACGGACAGCAAGTTTCTCGCAACATTGAAGAAGCTAATCAACTTTCTATATCTAACATAGAAATCGCGCAATCCGATATGTTACGTGCTGCTAATAGTGGATTGGTCGATCAATCACAAGAAATGTATGATGATATTTTACTGATGTTAGATGCTCGCGTTATTGCAGGGCAAGAACTAGAGGGAACTGTAGTAACACAAAAGCAAGAGTTATCAACCGCATTACAGGGTGAATGGGCTAGGAGTATATTAAGAAAAACGTATCAAGATAATGGTTCTATTGCAGCGTCTGCATGGATACAAGATATTGCTGATAACCCAGCAAAAGATTTTACTGTTGCACAGCAAGATTCGCTTATATCAGTTTTAAAATCAGACTTAACACAAACACTTAATTTAGCAGAAATTGGCCAACAACAAGCAGTAGAAAACTTAAAGGCAAAGCAAAAAAGCAATGCCATTGATTTGCTTGAAGGTATATTAGAGGGTGAGGTGGGACTTGATCGTGTTATTGCTGCAGGCAAAAGCACTGGTATAGATTTTACCGATTTTATGCGCTTGTCAGAAGTTTTAAAAACTGACGGGCAAGGCTTTGATGATTTTACCATAATAAATAATATACAAAATCTAATAACCACAAACCCAGATGAAGCTGAAAGATTGACAATGATGCATATTAATACTGGTATCGAAACAGCAACAGGTAAGAGTTTATTAGCAGCCATAAGAGATGCTAAATCTGGCGAGTCAAGATTGCAAACTAACGAGGCTAAAAGATTTCGTGATTTTGTGTACCAGCAAATTTCTGTAACTGGCGCTCAAGGAAGTATTATAAGCGATCAGTTAGCTAAAAGAGCAAATTTAGTTCTTGTATATGATGATCGAGTTTTAAATGGAGAAGACCCAAGAGATGTGGCGGCAGAGTTAATTCAAGCAAGACAAGATATATTAACACCCCCAGAATCTTTTGAAGAAGCGTTAAAAAAGTTAAATGCTGAAGCAGAAGAAACAGATATGGATTCGTCTATTTATAATAATCGTTATGATGAGATAAGAGAAGAATCACAAGGCAATGATAACTACAGGCAATATAAAGCCTACCTAAATGAGTTGACGAAGGTTAAGAACTAATGGCTACTAATAATAATCGAGTTGTCGATATAAATACTATTGATCTTGACCCTATACAGCCTGAGTTAGAGCGGTCTTTTGAGTCAGATGATCTTACAGGAAAAATATTAAACGCTAGGCAAAATGCTGATCCAACTCCTTATGAATTGTTTTTGCAAGAGCAAGCGGCAAAAGATAAAAGTTCTTTTTTGGAAACCGCTAAAGATGTTGGTGAGGGCGCTGTAGCTGTTGCTTCTGACATTGCAGGCGGCATAATCGAGGCTCCACGGCAAGCTGTTGCTGGGTTTTTGGATGCTACTGCTGAAGCGGCAGAGGTTTTGGAATCTGCGTTTGGGCAGCTTCCTACTGCTGGTGAAGACTATGAGCCTTTAAAGATTGAAGCACAGCCTAGAACTGTTACGGGCCAGGGTGTGCGCTCCGTGTCTCAGTTTCTTACTGGCTTTATCCCTGCGCTAAAGGGAGCAAAGGCGCTTGGTGTAGGAGGTAAGTTTGTACAAGCTACTGCAGCAGGAGCTGTTGCTGACGCTGCTGTGTTTGATGCGCACGAAGAAAGACTGTCAGATATGGTGCAACAAGTGCCAGCCCTGCAGAATCCCCTGACAGAATACTTAGCATCTGATCCTACAGACTCTGAGGCTGAGGGTAGGTTTAAGAACGCTGTCGAAGGTTTGTTTACAGGTGGTGCAATAGACGGGTTAGTCAAAGGCGTTAAGTTAATTAAGTCGCACAGAGCAGCAAAGGCAGCGGCAGAGGCAGAAGGCAAGACTGTTGCTGAGACTATTGAGGCTGACAAAGCTAAGACTGTTGAGGAAGAGCAAGAGTTTATACCCTTTCAAGAAGCGGCTGCAGAAAAGTCAGTTGAGCTAAAGGTTCCTGAGTTTAAGACTGGTAAGGAAGGCGCGGAAAAAGAAGCGGCCAAGAATATTAACTTATCAAGATTAGATACTACTGATGATATTAAAGAATTAATAGACGCTGTAAGTGAGGCTGATGCGGTAAATATAAATGCTGCTAGGCGTGAAAAAATTCAAAACGTAGACCTACCTAAACTTGCTGATGACTTAGGAATGACTGTAGATGAGCTTTTAGATCGCAGGCAAGGAGCAGCATTTAACGCAGAACAAATATTAGCATCTCGAAAAATTTTAGTAGCGTCTGGTGAAAACCTTATTGTTTTAGCTAAAGAGGCTAAAAATGGTAGTGATGAGTCTCTTGCTTTATTTCGAAGGGCTATGTCACAACATCAAGCTATACAGCAGCAAGTGGCTGGAATGACTGCAGAGGCTGGTAGAGCATTGCAGTCGTTTAATATTGTTGCTTCTAGCTCAAGAGAGCAAGAAAGATTAATTAAAGAGGCATTAGAGGCTTCTGGTGGTGCTGATATAACTAAGGACATGGCTAAAATGATATCTGAGCTTGACGATCCTGCTAAAGTCGGGCGGTTCGTTAAGGATGCTAGTAAGGCTACAACAAAAGACATGTTGTATGAAGTGTGGATTAACGGCTTGTTATCTAGCCCAACAACTCACATGGTCAACATTTTGTCTAACGTGCTTACTGCTAGTTTAGCTGTTGGTGAGAGAAAAGTAGCTAGCATACTTGGTGGCAGTATACCTCCAGGAGAAGCATCAGCACAGCTTAAGGGAATGGTTGACGGTGCAAGAGATGGATTTCGGTTAGCAGCGCATGTGTTAAAAACAGGAGATCCAATAGATGTTTTGGAGAAAGTAGAGGTTTCTGAGCGCAGAGCTATTTCAAAAGAAAATCTTAATATTGCTGGAACGCCAGGTAAATTTGCTGACTTTATTGGAGAGGCCGTTAGAGTGCCTGGAAGGTTGTTGTCTGCTGGAGATGCACTTTTTAAATCCATAGGTTATAGAATGGAGTTAAATGCTCAAGCATATAGGAAGGCGTTTGAGGAAGGTCTAACAGGAGAAGATGCAGCAAAGCGTGTTGTCGATATTGTAAACAATCCTCCACAAAATATAAAGCTAGCGGCTGTAGATGCCTCTCGCTACCAAACGTTTACTAATTCTTTAGATGACACCAAAATAGGCGTGATAAGTGACATAGGGAAGATGGGCGAAGCGGCTAGAAGGAAAAAAAATATTGGCCCTTATATGCGAGTTATAGTGCCTTTTGTTAGAACTCCAGCAAACATAATGAGTTATGCGCTTGAAAGAACTCCTTTGGCTTTAGCTAGTAAAAATGTCAGGGCTGATATTAATGCTGGTGGCGCTCGTAAAGACTTGGCTCTTGGTAAAATTGCAACTGGATCTATGGTTATGGCTGTGTCTGCTGACCTTGCTCTAAGCGGTAGTATAACTGGAGCGGGGCCAGTTAATCGTAAAATGAAAAACATGAAACGTCTTACAGGTTGGCAACCGTATTCTATTAAGGTAGGTGATACTTATTACGCTTATAATAGGCTAGATCCTATAGGTGCATTAATAGGAATATCTGCTGATATGGCTGAAATCATAGGGCAAACATCTGAGGCAGAAGCGGCAGAATTAGTCACTGCAGCCGTCCTATCTGTTACACAAAACATGGCAAGCAAAACATATTTGTCAGGGGTGTTCGATCTTGTTGATGCTATATTTACATCTAGCACAGACCCTGAAGCAAATAACTATAAGCTAAACAGGTATCTACAAAGACTTGCAGGATCTCTTGTTCCTTCAGGCGTTGCGGCTATAGAAAGAGAATATGATCCATCTATGAGTGCTACTTATGACATATTAGATGGAATAAAATCTCGAATTCCTGGATATTCTGATGACCTTCCTCCAAGACGAAATGTTTTTGGTGAAGTTATTGTTCTTGAGGGTGGCATTGGGTTAGACATTATGTCTCCTATATATACTAGCTCTGTAAAAAATGACAAAGTAGCTGAAGAGATTGTTAGGCAAGAAGCTCCCTTAAGTATGCCTATGCGAGTAATTAATGATATAGAGCTTGACCCGCAGCAATATGACAGGTTAGTGCTTTTAACATCAGGACAAGATTTAAAAGTTGTGCGAGGAAAAAGCCTAAAAGACGCACTTAAAGAAAAGTTTGCTAGTGTTGATTATAAGCGATCTACTGATGGGCCAGAAGGAGGAAAGTCTTTACATATTAGGTCTATAGCAACGAGCTATAAGGATGCTGCGAAAGCACAGCTATTGCAGGAATACCCTGGTCTTAACTCTCAATTAAGGCAAGAGAATGCGCGTAAGAAAAGAATGCTAACAGGTAATTAATAGGCAGTCGATGATGTATAACTTGAAATGTAGTATAATTAACAGAATTATTGAGGCCATAAAATGACAGTAACATCAGCAACAACTAGAAACGATTACGTTGCCAGTAGTGGTCAGACAAGTTTTACCTATACATTTAGGGTTCTTGCTGATACTGACATGGACGTATACCAGAACGGTGTCTTATTGTCCTCTGGTTACACTGTAAACAACGTTGGCACTACAAGTGGTGGCACAGTAGTCCTAGATACTGGAGTCCCTGTAGGGCAAATTGTGAGCCTTGTATTGGCTATGCCGTTAGATCGCACTACCAACTATCAAAACAGTGGTGACTTTCTTGCCACAGATGTAAACGCAGACTTTGATAAGATTTACATTGGTGCAATACAGAACGAGAATGAGGTCGATCGTAGCCTAAGACTTAAAGATGTTGAGCCTCCTACCGCTGGGGTAGACATGACTATTCCTTTAAAAGATGATCGTAAGGGCAAGTTCTTAGGATTTGATTCTGTCACTGGTGGACCTATAGCTAGTTCTTTTGCTGAAAAATATGATTCTTCTGCTTACAATGTTTATGACTTTACAGGCAATGGATCGACTACAGCATTTACATTAGGATCTGATCCAGTAAGTGAAAACAATACTCAGGTTTATATTGATGGTGTCTATCAACAAAAAGATGGATACAGTGTATCAGGAACAGTCTTAACATTCTCTGTTGCACCCCCTAATCTAAGCAATATTGAAGTCATGGTTATGGCCGTTTTTGCTGTAGGGTCTACTAGCGCTGATTTAGTAACTTACACTCCCACTATAGGCGGTGAGACTACTGTTCAGGAAGCACTTGTACCCAACCAAGGTAGTCTTAGAGTTGACTTTGGTGAGAACGGTATTAATACAAACTCAACTGATCCTGTAGTTAACGTAAATAGAAACGTCGATGACACTGGTTATTCAGGGAACGGCCATTGCTTTAGCGATTCTAGCAATGTCACTAGAGATGGTGGCATAAGTTACAATTCTTTTGATTGCCGTATAGATGTATCTGGAACTGAAAACTACGGGCACTTTGCTCCTTTTCAGAATGGATTAGTCCATAACACTAGCGGCACGACTTCTATACTTTACGGTTACGTTGATGTTCCCTCAGTTACTAACGGCACAGTAGGAACTCGATACGGTATAAAGATTAATGATGTGATAACGTCTGGCTCAGGGGCTGTTACTAATAACTACGCTATTTGGATTGACGAACAGACCGCAAGCAGTTCGCAAAAGTGGGGCATTGTTCAGAAAGGCGCAAGCAAAAATGTATTTGAAGGGCAAACGTTTTTTCAAAATTTAATTAATTTACATGACACTGTTGTTGATGATAGTGCAGTAGCAGGAACGCGCATTGGAGTAGGGACAGGCTCTGCTTATGATTTATCAATCATGAAGGCTGACTACTCGCAGTACGTAATGAGCGTCCCAACAGGCACGAATCAAGCTAAGTTTTGGGGAGGCGTAACTGCCGCAGGACTAGCAGACGGCAGTATTTACACATTAACGTCTGACCAAACTCTTTATGGAACTGGAACCTTGGGACACATAGCCTTTAAAAATGGCAATGGTATTGTAGGTCAGATTCAGACAAGCGGGTCTGCTACTTCTTATTTAACCTCGTCTGACTATCGTTTGAAAACCGACATACAGCCGATGGAAAATGCTATTGAAAGGCTTAATGCTTTGGAGCCTGTCAACTTTGAATGGATCGAGTCAGGTGAAAGAGTTGATGGTTTTATTGCACACGATGCACAACTTGTAGTACCTGATGCCGTAAGTGGTGAAAAAGACGCGATGCGTACAGAGATCGTCAAAGACGAAGATGATGTGCCGACTGGAGAAGTTCTAACTCTTCCTGACTATCAGGGAATAGATCAATCAAAACTTGTTCCTCTGTTAACTAAAGCACTGCAAGAAGCTATTTCTAAAATCAGTTCGTTAGAAGCAAGGGTCACTGCTTTAGAAGAACGCATTTAGCTAAATAAACTATAGGGCATTACAAAATGGCTTTAACAAAAGCAAGAAATAGAATGATCGAAGGCGCTCAGATCAACATAAAAGATTTTGAGAGTTTGTCATCTGGTGGAACTGACTGGCAACCAGCAATTCAAGCGGCTATTGATAGCTTAGACACTGGTGGTGATACGACTACAGGTGGAGTAATTTACTTTCCTGTTGGCCGATACTACATTAAGTCTCCTATTATTGTTCGATGTGCTAATCCCGCAAACCTAGCATCTATCACTCTACAAGGTGAAGGAATGCACAACACTGTTATTGATTGTGCGGCTGGATTTGTGGGCGATCAAGCTATTCAATCATTAGATTCTACTTACTGCGTGTACAAAGACTTTCATGTTTTAGGAAACAACCGCACATCTTATGGACTTGAGCTTGAAGCTGGCGGCAGTGAAGTATTTGTTGAGAGAGTGTTTTGCCAAAACTTTACAGCCTCATGTTTCTACGTCCATCGTTGCTTTATGGTAACAATGACTCAGTGCCGATCTAAGGGTGGTGTAACAGGTTTTGATTTTGGTGGCGATTACAATACTTCCTTGAACGTATCGAACTGCTATGCGCTAAATACTAATGCCGCAGGACAAGGCTTTTTAATTTCAGATGTGTCTTACAGTAACTTTACAGCGTGTGCCGCTGATGAAACTGGTCGTTATGGGTATCGAATAAGAAATACAGCAAGTGTATCTTTTGATAATTGCGGGGCTGAAAAGAGCCAAAGGTCGGCTTTTTTGTTTGAAGCAAGTGCGGCATTTGATACAGCTTCTTCAATAATAGATGGAACTCGATGTACAGTAAATTCTTGTTTTTCGGCTGAGTGTAATTTAGCTAACGCTGGCTACGGTACGTTGCGAAGTGAGCAGATAGATACAAGCTCTCTCGATGTTGAAATTAACAGATTTGTTGAAAACAGCGTTACAGGTTCTATTTCAGTAACAAATGGAGGGGTTGATGCAAATCATAAACTTACCCTTAATAGCTGTAAACTTACTGGTTCTATTGCAAGCACAGTCGCAGTTATTAATCCTGTTGATGTGACTCGCGTAAACAACTTAGCTGTTACTGGCGCTAATACTCCTGTTGTAGATTTATCATCTGTCTTTGGTAGCGTAAACAATTACTCTGGTATTCTTAATATTCTTGCAAGTAATGGTGTTCCTACTAGTGGTACTTTATATAACTCTGCGGCTTATGTTCTTCTTGTGACAAGAACTGCTGGCAGTTCAACGGTTGTAGAGATTGCTAAAAACGGATTAACAACAGGTGGTAGTGCAAACCATCCGTCATTCACATGGGCGATAGATAACGGAACAAATGAGTTAGAAGCTAGTCCAGTAGGGTCTACATCTGGTAACTTTTATTTTTACATTGGACAGCTAGGATCATTGTCCGCATCTTAATTTAACGAGGTTTAAAAATGTCAAATCCATTTGAAGGTGTAGGCGGTCAACTTAACGGTAGCGTTTACGATATGGTTCCAGTAACTCCTGCTGACGGTGCAGATAACGTAGGCACTGGCAATACTGCTATTGGCCTATACATCGAGGGAGAAGGGAACGTAACATTCCACAACAGATATGGGGTGTCTCGCACAATAGCTGTGCCTGATAACTTCTATCTGATCTGCTCTGTTAACCGAGTCCTAGCTACAGGTACTACTGCCACTGGCATTCATGCAATGGTGGTGTGATGATTGGCGCTAATGTAAGTGCATTCTCTATCGGCAAGGCTGTTGGCCGTGGTGGTGGTGGTGGTGGGCCATTTCAACTTACTTACGCTGTGCAAGCTGGCGGAGCTAGTGGTGGTGGAACTGGCGCTCCTATGGGTGCAGGTGGTGGCGGTGGATTACTAACGGCTACAGACACCACAACTTTTTCTACTGCTACTGGCACTGCCTATACGGTAACAGTTGGAGCAGGAGGTTCAGGGTTCGGTGGCGTATCTAACACTGTAGGAAACAACGGTTCTAACTCTACTTTTGCTAGTCATACCTCGACAGGCGGTGGAGGCGGTGGTTATGGCGGCGCTACTTACGGAGTAGGTTCGGGAGGATGCGGAGGAGGTACTGGTTATTGGGGAGCGCCAGCAGGAACAGGAATAGCTGGCCCTCCAAGACAAGGATATGACGGTGGTATAGGAGTATCTACTGGGCCAGTCTATGGTTCAGGAGGCGGTGGTGGAACTGCAAGTGCAGGAGTCAACGGCACAGGTTCTGCTGGTGGCAATGGTGGCGCTGGAACGCAAATAAGCGCATCAGGTTTGACTCAGAAATTCGGTGAAGGCGGAGGTGGCGGTGGTTATGGCCCAGTAGGTTTGGGAGGCGGTAATAATTCTACAGGCGGTGGCGGTAATGGAGGTGATAATGGAAGTACGTTGCCGCAAGCTGGAGGAACCAATAGTGGTGGTGGTGGTGGAGGAAATGCAGGAGATGGGGCTAGTGGGGGTTCAGGTATTATACTTTTAATTTATCCTACTTCTGTAACAGCAACATTCTCTGCTGGCGTTACTTCTAGCTCGTCAACTCACTCAGGAAATACTGTTACTCAAATCACAGCCGCAGGCCCATCTGACACAGTAACCTTTGGATAATCACTATGGCACATTACGCAGTATTAGATAACAACATAGTCACTCAGGTGTTTGTCGGTAAAGACGAAGACGAAGGTGACACTAACTGGGAAGAGTATTACGGAGCAAAGCGCACTAGCTACAATACTAGTGGTGGTGTTCACGCTAACGATGGTACTCCCTTCCGCAAGAACTATGCAGGGATTGGCTTTACTTACGACGAGGAGAGAGATGCTTTCATACCTCCTCAACCTTACGCTAGCTGGACACTAAACGAAGATACTTGTTTATGGGACTCACCTGTACCCTATCCAGAGGAAGGCGTACATGAGTGGGATGAAGACAACCAAGAGTGGGTAGAATTATGGACAGAGTAAAACAATTCTGGCGTAGCCGTAGCAACAGATGGCAAGTCTTTGGTGTAACCTTAGCGGCTCTACAAGTCTACGTCCTACAGCTTAACCTATCTGCTGAAACTATCATGTTAGCCAGTATCCTATTCGGAATGGGTGGTATTTTTTTCCGTTATCAAACAACCCAGGCGATGTCAGAGAAATAAAAGGAACTTACCATGCTCGACGAACAATCGAAAGACACACTTGACGTGCTTGCGGCATCAACTGGAATACTGTCTTTAGCCGCTTGGTTGCCACCTATCGCTAGTATATTTACTATCATCTGGTTGGGTATTAGAATTTACGAATCTGAAACCGTTCAAGAGATAGTTAATAGAAAGTCAAAATGAATATACTGCATAGCCTGATCAATCCAATAGCAGGGCTTCTTGATAAGTTCATACAAGATAAAGATCAGAGTAATGTCTTGGCTCACCAGATTGCTACGATGGCAGAGAGACACGCTCAGGAGCTTGCTAAGGGACAGCTAGAGGTCAACAAGGTAGAGGCGGCACATAAGAATATGTTTGTCGCAGGCTGGCGGCCAGCAGTCGGCTGGATTTGTGCAATCGGCATGGCAGGGAACTTCATCTTAATTCCTATGGCTAACTTTGCATTAGCATTGTCTGAGTCTGAGGTAGCAATACCCCTTATTTCTTTATCTGAGATGATGCCTGTTCTTATGGGTATGTTAGGTCTTGGTGCTATGAGAACTGTAGAGAAGGCTAAGGGCGTACAGAGAGATAAATGAGATACTTCAAGTTAAAAGACTTTGATTGTCAGGAGACAGGCAACAATGAGATGTGTGTTGATTTTATGGATAAGCTGGATGAGTTGCGTCATGTATGCGGATTTCCGTTTATCATCACCAGTGGGTACAGGGACAAGACCCACAGCATCGAAGCTAGAAAG
>JAAHTG010002236.1_pt1 | contig 11348 bp, 12 predicted proteins | sample 6116081 | NCBI WGS metagenome assembly JAAHTG01 (sample SAMN13939989, study PRJNA603662) | sponge metagenome | isolation source: marine sponge | host: Mycale hentscheli | place: New Zealand | collected 2005
GCTATGATTTCAAATTGTATCGTAAATTCGAAGACAAAGGAGTATCACTACGTTCCTTCTGTACTAACAACAACGCAGCTTATGTTGCCGTTGAAGAAACGTATGGAGATCATTCGTACAATGGACACGCTAAAAAAGACGAATCATTCAGAAATGATATGACCAATTTTGGTATCTTGATGGAAGTTCAAGGTATCGACGAACCATTTACTTGGTCTAGAGAGTTAGTATCTAAAGTAAATAAAGATGGTACTGGCTTGTATTATAGTCCAACACGTACTCCATCTACAACATCTGAAGGTGAGAATGTAAGCGCAGTTACAATTAATGAAATGGATGGGGTAAGAGATGCATTCCAAGGTTACTATTCATACATTGATGATTTTATCGAAGATATGAAAAAAGTATTTCCAACACTTAAAGATGATTGGGGTGTATATATTCCTGAAGTTAAGTATCTTTCACCTGAACCACTTGTAGATTACGATACACTATCATTAGTTGACTACGATAATGTTCACTTTGTAGGCGATGCATTATCAGCTCGTGGTATTACAGTTTCGGGTGCTCAAGGAATATATGTTGCTGATGCTTTACTATCAGCATTTCAATATGAACCACAAGAATATCCTGAATTTTTTGAAAACTATTAATTTGGATTTCCAAAATAGTTTTTGTATATTTAATAAATTAAAATAAGTTATGGCTAAGAAAGAAAAGTTTTACGAGTACAAGGAAATTAATTCACGAGGTGCTTTAATTCACCTTGCACGTTATAAAGGTGAAGAGAATTGGAAATTCCACAGATGGGATGGTCCAGCAATTGAACCACATGCTCCTGATAGTGAAATGTTTAAATCATATTATTTAAATGGTATTAAATATGATGAAGAAATCTATAATGAAATTATGCAAGAGCGTGAAGGTTTACCTTGGTATAAAAACCAATCAATGAAAGCATTACTCTCAGATTACAGAAATTAATATGAAAATAGGATTATGCGGTACGATGAGTGTGGGTAAAACCACACTCGTTAATGCCTTAAAAGAACGTCCTGAATTTAAGGACTATATGTTTAGAACTGAACGTTCTAAGGAATTGATGGCTCAAGGTATTCCATTAAACACTGATTCAACATTAAAGGGACAGACAGTATTTTTAGCTGAGCGTACTAGTGAATTGATGGTTGAAAACATTATTACAGATAGAACTGTAGTTGATGTAATGGCATTCGCTAGAGCATCTAAATCTATGAATTATATTGACAAGGAAGAGTTTATAAATTATGCTAAACGTTTTATTAGAGAATACGATTATATTTTCTATGTCTCACCTGTAGGGGTTTATATGGAGGATAATGGTATTAGAGAAACTAATGAGGATTATAGAGACTTAATTGATTTTACTATTAGTAATCTTATTGATGCTAATAAACATCGATTCAAAAACCTCAATACATTATCAGGTAGTACCGAAGAACGCATTAAACAAATGTTAGAGGTGATTTCTCTGTAATATTTATAATAAAATAATATTATAATGAGACGTTCAGAATTATCAGAATACATTAAAGAAACTATCGTTGAATTACTTTCTGAGGCAACCCCTGAGGAGGTAGATGCTCAAGCTGATTTAAATAAAGAATTAGAAAAAACAGTTGCTCTATCTAAGGAATTATCTGAGGATGAAGATGCTGAACCATCAAAAGCTGAATTAGCTAAATCAAAATCATTAGCTAAAGCTAAAGAAGAAGTAGCTCAACTTACTAAAAAGATGAAAGCCAAAGCTAAAGAATATAAAGCAGCTGAAGGTGATGTTAAAGAAAAAATTAAAGATGAGCTGAAAGTAATGACAGCTGAAAAGAAAAAACTTGAAAAGTTACTTTAAAAATATACAAACTTTACTAGTTGTAGTATTAGCAGTTCTTTTGTTTTATCAAAAAAGCTGCTCTTCTACACCTCCTGTAGAACCAGAAGTTATTACTGAGGTAATAACTAGATGGGATACTTTAAAGGTTGAAACCAAAGAATACGTTCCGAAATACATTAGAAAAACAGTAGTAGATATTGATACCTTTCAGGCACCAATTGATACACTAAGTATTTTAAAAGATTATTACGCAAAATATTTTTACACTGATACTATTAAGGTTGATAGCCTTGGTTTTATAGTGATAAATGATACGGTTACTCGTAATTTAATATCAAAACGAGATGTTCAATCCAACATATTCATCCCAACAACTACAATTAATAATACTGTTTACCTCTACAAAAGGGAGTTTTTCGGAGGTATTTCGGTAGGTGGTATGATAAATCCTGTACAAGATGAATCTCCAATAAATTATATTAGTGGTGACTTAATGTACGTTAATAAAAAAAGAAATGTATACGGTTTTGGTTTAGGAGTAGATAAGGATTTCCTCCCTATAATATCAGGCCGCCTATATTGGAAAATAGGTAAATAATGGCCGACTTAAAAAAGGTAATAAGACAAGAATATTTAAAATGTGCCCAAGATCCGGTTCATTTTATGAAAAAGTATTGTTTTATTCAACACCCTCAAAGGGGTAGAATACAATTCCATTTATACCCATTCCAAGAAAAAGTACTAAAATTAGTACAAGATAACCCATACTCAGTTATTCTAAAATCTAGACAGCTAGGTATATCTACTTTAGCAGCCGGGTATTCTTTATGGATGATGTTATTCCACAAAGATAAAAATATCCTCTGTATTGCAACTAAACAGGATACAGCTAAAAACATGGTTACTAAGGTTAAGTTTATGTATCATAACCTTCCTAGTTGGCTTAAAATAGATGCAGCTGAAGATAATAAATTAACACTTCGATTATTAAACGGTTCTCAAATTAAAGCAACATCAGCTTCAAGTGATGCTGGTAGATCAGAAGCCGTTTCCTTGCTGTTAATTGATGAGGCAGCTTTTATTGATCAAATTGGTGAGATCTGGGCTTCAGCTCAACAAACACTAGCTACGGGTGGTGGTTGTATAGCACTATCTACTCCTTATGGTACAGGTAATTGGTTCCACCAAACATGGGTTAGAGCTGAAGAGGGTACAAATGACTTTTTACCAATTAAATTGCCCTGGTTTGTTCACCCCGAACGCGATCAAGTTTGGAGGGATAGACAAGATGAACTTCTAGGTGATCCTAGAATGGCAGCACAAGAGTGTGATTGTGATTTTAGTACATCTGGTGATATTGTATTTTATCCTGAATATATAGACTTTTACGAGCAAACATATGTTAAAGAACCATTAGAGAGAAGAGGTGTAGACCAAAACTTATGGATTTGGGAACCAGCTGATTATTCTAGATCATATATGGTTGTAGCTGATGTTGCTCGTGGCGATGGGAAAGATTATTCAGCATTCCATATTATAGATGTTGAAAATAGTGTTCAAGTAGCTGAATATAAAGGACAAATTGGTACTAAAGAATATGGTCAACTGCTTTATCGCATAGGGGTAGAATATAATAATGCTTTAATGGTAGTAGAAAACGCTAATATTGGTTGGGCTACTTTACAAGTATTGATTGATAGTAATTATCCTAACCTTTATTACTCACCTAAAAGTGGAAATATAACAGCTGATTCGTATTTTGATCAATATATGGATACGAGTAAAATGACTGCTGGTTTTACAATGTCTTCAAGAACACGACCCATGGCAATTGGTAAGTTCCAAGAATACATTAGCGATAAAGGAGTTACAATCCAATCCAGTAGACTATTAAGCGAGATGAAAGTGTTTATTTGGAAAAATGGTAGGGCGGAAGCGCAACAAGGATACAATGACGATTTAGTTATGGCATTCTCAATTGCTATGCTTATGCGTGATACAGCTTTTAAATTTAGACAACAGGGTCTTGATTTAACCAAAGCAGCACTTAGTAATATTACATCACAGAAAACTAATTATCAAGGAGTATACAATATAAACTCTTCTAATGCCCAAAACCCATACAAGCAAGATATAGGTGGTGGTAATCAAGAAGATATTAGTTGGCTCCTTTAACATATTTATACGATATAAGTAGATATCATGGCAGATACTTCACTCTTTTCAAGATTACAAAGATTATTTTCTACTGACGTAGTCATTAGAAATCAAGGTGGCAACCAACTAAAAGTAATTGATGCAGACCGCATTCAAACCTCCGGTGAATACGAAACTAACGCGCTGGTAAATCGCTTCAAAGGCATTTACCAAAACCCGGGGTCAACCTCACTTTACGGCGCGAATTTCAACTTAAACTACCAATATTTAAGAACACAGTTATATTCTGACTATGATGCAATGGATACAGATGCTATCGTTGCCTCAGCTTTAGATATTATAGCTGATGAATCTACACTTAAAAATGATATGGGTGAAGTATTATCTATCCGTTCTTCGGATGATGATATTCAAAAAATCTTATATAACTTATTTTACGATGTTTTAAACATTGAATTTAATTTGTGGTCTTGGATTAGACAAATGTGTAAGTATGGTGATTTCTTCTTAAAACTAGAAATCTCAGAAAAATTCGGTGTATACAATGTAATTCCTTACTCAGCATACCATATTGAGCGTAAAGAAAATTTTGACCCAGAGCACCCAACTAAAGTAATATTTAATTACAACCCAGAAGGGTATTTTGGTGGTAGTTCAGGTTATTATTATTCACCAAACCAACAAAACCAAAACCAAGTAACATTTGATAATTATGAGGTAGCACACTTTAGACTACTCTCAGATCTAAATTACTTACCTTACGGACGTTCTTACATTGAACCAGGTCGTAAACTATTTAAACAATATACGTTAATGGAAGATGCAATGTTGATTCATAGAATTGTACGTGCTCCTGAAAAACGTATTTTCTATATGAATGTTGGGGGTATTCCACCAAATGAGGTAGAAAACTTTATGCAGAAAACAATTTCTACAATGAAGCGTACCCCTCACATGGATGAGAAAACAGGTGAATATAACCTAAAATACAACGTTCAAAACATGCTTGAAGACTTCTATATCCCAGTTAGAGGTAATGATAGCGCTACTAAAATTGATACCACTCCAGGTTTAACGTATGATGGTATTACTGATGTAGAATATTTAAGAGATAAATTATTTGCTGCTCTTAAAGTCCCTAAAGCATTTATGGGCTATGATGAAAACACTGATGGTAAAGCTACGTTAGCAGCTCAAGATATTCGTTTTGCTAGAACTGTAGAAAGAATCCAACGTATCGTAGTATCTGAATTATATAAAATTGCTTTAGTTCACTTATATGCTCAAGGGTTTACTGATGAGCAGTTAGTTAATTTTGAATTATCATTAACTACACCATCAATTATATATGATCAAGAAAGAATTGCATTATTAACTGAAAAAGTTACATTAGCTAATTCTATTGCTGAAAATAATTTATTACCTACAGATTGGATTTACGATAATATATTCCACCTAAGTGAGGATCAATTCGATGAATACAGAGAATTAATTATCCAGGATCAAAAACGTAAATTTAGAAGAGCTCAAATTGAAGCCGAAGGTAATGACCCATTGGAGACAGGTAAATCATATGGCACACCACACGATTTAGCTTCATTATATGGTCAAGGTAGAATGGAATCAGACCCAGGTAATGTTCCTGCAGGGTATAACGAAAAAGTAGATTTAGGTCGCCCACAAGAAAAAGCTACAAAACGTAATACCCAAGCAGATAACTTCGGCAAAGATAGATTAGGTGCTGCTGGTATGAAAGATGATTACAACAACCCAGCACGTAGTAATCAACCTACTTTAGAGAATGCAAAGACGGTATATGCTAAAAATAAACAATTGATTGAGTCTCTTAGTAAAGACTTAGTTTATACTTCGGATAAACGTAAAGAATCACTATTAGATGAATCAAGAATTAAAGAATAATATATCCTCATATATTTATAATCAAACAATTTGAGAATGGAAATTAAACATTCAAAGTTTAAAAATACTGGTATCCTTTTCGAATTACTTGTTCGTCAAGTAACGGCTGATACACTGAACTCAACAGACTCAGCTGCCCTGAATATTATCAAAAAATATTTTAGCAAAGGAGAATTAAATAAAGAATTAAAACTATACGAATCTCTTACTAAAAACACACAGTTAGTAGAATCAAGAGCTAATCTATTAATTCAAACTCTTTTAGAATCATCTAAAAAGTTAAATAGAACAACCTTAAAAAGAGAAAGATATAATTTAATTAAAGAAATTAAAGAATCGTACGATAGTCAAAGCTTTTTTTCACATAAAATCCCACACTATAAAGCGTATGCTTCATTCTACACACTAGTTGAAGCTGAAAATTCAAAAGAAATAGCTAATACATCTCAAATTGTATCTAATAAAGTTACTCTTTTAGAATATTTAAGCAATACTCAAATTTCTGAAGCTAAGGTAAAACAAGATATAGTTGAAGAGTTTAAAACTTACGATAAAGATACTAGAATCCTTACTTATAAGGTATTATTGGAAAAATTTAATGGTAAGTATGAATCATTATACCCATCTCAAAAAGAAATCCTAAAAGAATTTATCAATTCTGTCGATTCAACAGCTACGCTTAAGAATTTCTACAATACAAAGATTAACGAATTCAAATCAACATTAACTGAGTTAAATAAATCTGTTTCAAACGAAGTAACTAAAATCAAATTAAACGAGGTAGTTTCATTGTTAGTAGAATTAGATAAAAAATCCCCAGTTGACGGTGATAATATTATTAATTTAATGCAATACGTTTCTTTAATTGAAGAAATCAAAAAAGCAAATGGCTGATTCTCAAGGATTCAAAACTGATTTAAAAGTCACTGACCCTGAAACTGGGCAAATGACTTGGTCTGTAGAATATACAGCTAACTATGGTGAACTTTTTAAAGAAGTATCTGAATTATTAGATGATGCTAAAGCCGTAGCATTAAAGTCCAAAGACGAACCATTCTTTCAAGATTATTATAATGATGTTCGTAAATTAAAAAATCGTTTAAGAACATATTTACGTAATAACCACCCAGATGAGTATGCTAAAATGAAGGGGGTTGATGAAATCTCAACTTCAGGTGCAGCTGGGGCGTATGATACAAAATATGCTTTTGGAAAGAAACCAGTTAATTATTACTATAAGTTAGGTTATAAACCCGTAAACAAAAAAGAATTACGTAAAAAAGCTAAAGGTATAGAAGTAAAACAATTGTTTGAAAAGTAATGTACAGATTTAAGTTAAAAGAACAAGACAACCCCAGTGTGAAGTCATTCCAACAGGAGCGTCTTCGTGCTTTTGACGATATATCGGATAAACTAGCTCAATTTAAGGCCTTAGTAGATGATGCTAGAATTGAGACAGAACAATTTTATAAAGAAGACCCAACATCATATTCTGTAGTATATTCAACAGACTTAGCAGTTGATTACATTGATGATATGATTAAAATGTTTAAACAGGATAACGAATAATGGCTACATATAACGTATCAGTTACTCAAAGTATAGAATTACAACCTGCAGATATAGATGCTGGGGTTTCTACTACCTACATTATTGATAACCCGTTGTCAGGTTCATCTTATTTTGTATTAGAGGCAGTATCTGATAGTGATGGTGCTTATGATTTTAGTTCTACTACAACCTCTTGTGTAATTGCTGGAGTAGGTGGTGCTTGGTCTGCAGGTGGTGCTCTAATTAATGAGACACAACAGGCGGCAGGAGCAGGTACACAAAACGCAGCCTTATCCTTTGGTGGTGGTTATGTATCAAATTCCACTGAAGAATACAATGGCTCTTCATGGTCTGCAGGTGGTGATATGATTACAGGAAAACAGAATTTAGCAGGAACAGGTACCCAAAATGCAGCACTGGCTGCGGGAGGTTTTGTAGCTGGATTTAACGTTACATCATGTACTGAAGAATACAATGGCACTTCATGGTCTGCAGGTGGTTTCCTAATTACTGCAAGACCGAATTCAAAAGGAGCAGGTACACAAAATGCAGCCTTAGCCATTGGTGGGTATGGTCCAACAACATGTACTGAAGAATACAATGGCTCTTCATGGTCCTCAGGTGGTGCCCTAATTAACGCAAAACAGAATTCAGCAGCAGCAGGTACACAAAATGCAGGACTTTCTTTTGGAGGTACAGGAGCTGGATTTGCCCTTTTATCATGTACTGAAGAATACAATGGCTCTTCATGGTCTTCAGCTGGTGCTTTAATTACCGGTAGGTCCGATTTAGCAGGAGTAGGTACACAAAATGCAGCCTTAGCCATTGGTGGGTATCAGAACTTAACATGTACTGAAGAATACAATGGCTCTTCATGGTCTGCAGGTGGTGCCCTAATCACCCCTAATCAGCGTAATTCAGGAGCAGGATCTACCACAGCAGCCTTAACCTTTGGTGGTAGTTATAATGAATATTGTACTGAAGAATACACAGCATCACCGGGTATAACTACCATTACGAAAACCTTTAATTATTCAAATATGGAAGGAACATACACCCTAGGAAGTGGGCTGTCAGGACTAGTACAAAATAATTTTAAAATAGGAGTAGTTGTTGCCCCTGGGGGTGGAAACTTAACTTTTGTACCAACTAATAATATCCCAGCTTCTACCCTTAGACTAAGAGGAATGGGAGCGAATAACTCATAATATTTATTATCATGAAAACACTACAAGAACAATACAACTTATTAAAGGAAGGTAAAGGCCACGCTGACGTGTTCTTAAAGTCTGCTAGAAGATTATTCCCTGAATTAGTAACTAATCATGCTACTAAAGATGAAGCGATTAAAGTACTAAAACAAAGATCAATCATCTCAGAAAACTTTGTTGGTTTCCAACCAATTACTAAAATTGAATCAACTGAAACCTCTTACGAGACAGCTTTCAAAAACTTCTTAGCTGAAGAAGCTAAAGTAGAAGAAAAGAAAACTTCTAAAGAAGTAGAAGAAGTACAAGAAGCTGCTTTTGATTATTCTGATCCTAAAAATATCGATAACTTATTTGGTGAACAATTCTTAAAAGGGTATTACGCCGAAATGAAAGACCCAGCTAATAAGGATAAAGACGTAGACGAGTTAAAAGAAATCGTAGCTAAAAACTTAGCTAAAGATAGAAGCCACTACGTTAAAAACGCTGCATTTGGTGTTAAAGGTATTGGTTACACAGACGAAGCTCCATCTTTAGGTGCTACTGAAGAAGTAAAAGGTAAATACACTTCATCCGGTATGGAAGAAGTTAAACTTAAAGAAGGTAAAGTTTCTTTAATGGACCTAATTTCAGAATCTCTTATTGAAGGATACGGGGCTGAAGAATACGAAGAAGGTAAACAAGCTGGTGAAAAAGAAGAAAAGAAAAAATTAGCTAAGAAAAAAGTTAAAAAAGAAACAGTAGATTCTAAATTAGCTGAAATCGAAAAACAAGGTAAAGTCGTTACTATGGAAGCCCAAATGGATGCTTTAGATGAATTAATCTCATCTAAACAACAGAGAGTAGAAATGGTTAATGAAGACGATGATTTATCTGAATTAGCTGATAAAAGCAAAATTAAAGCCATGCAAAGAGAAATCAAGGATCTAGAAAAACGTAAATCCAAGATGGAAAAATTGTACGAAAAAATGTGTGGTATGAAGTACGTTAAGCAGGAAATCGTAGATGAGGTAGAAGTATCTGAAGAATACGAAGACTAAGATGAAAAAGGTACTAGTAGAAACCCAATTATTTAAACCTAAAGGTTTAATGCTATCGGAAGGTAAAATGTCCGATAGAGGAAACCCTATGGTTGAAGGCATTTTGGCCACCGCCGAAGTAAAAAATGGTAATGGCCGTTACTACTCAAAAGAGTTATGGCAAAGAGAAATAGATAAATATATGCCCTCTGTTAAAGAAAATAGAGCATTAGGTGAACTAGACCACCCAGAATCATCTGTTATCAATTTAAAAAATGTATCCCACAATATTAAAGATATGTGGTGGGACGGAGATCAAGTAATGGGTAAAGTTGAAATCTTACCTACACCATCAGGTAATATCTTAAAATCACTAATTGAAAGTGGTATTACAGTAGGTGTATCATCTCGTGGTATGGGCTCACTTGAAGAAAAAGATGGTGTATTAGAAGTACAAGATGACTTTGAATTACTATGTTGGGACTTTGTTTCCACCCCATCTAACCCAGGCTCTTACATGCATTTAACCGAAGGTAAAATTCAAGAAATAAATAAATATCAAGAAACTAATAGTATTATTAGAGAAATCTTATGTGCTAATACTTGTACTTGTTATTTAGACTAATACCTCTGTATGAGGCGCTACCGAAGAACGCTCCCTGAAAGGGGGGCGTTTTTTATATCTCCCTATATATGTATTGCTGTAATACACCATCGTTCTATATGGTGTTTCAAATATATTAATTCTATTACGGTTCCTAATAACCGTACTCCCCAAAACAATTTTGTGGTATTATGAACAGAGATTTGCTAAAAGAAGCAATTGCTGATGCTAAAACTATTAAAGAAACAGCCATCGCAAACGCTAAAGTAGCTCTTGAAGAAGCATTCGCTCCTCAACTTCGTTCTATGCTTTCAGCTAAACTGGAAGAAATGGAAAAAGAAGATATGGACGAAGGTTACGACGAGAAAATGGACGAAGCTCAAATTGAAGAGACTAAAGAAGAAAAAGTAACAGAAGCTAAGGAAGAAATTGATGAAGCTGAAGATATGGACGAAGAATTAGATCTTGATGAAATTTTAGCTGAACTCGAAAAAGACGAGGACAAGGAAGACATGACTGAAGCTGAGGAAGACGAAGAAGTTGAAACTGACGTTGAAGACGTTGAAGTTGAAGACGAAGAAATCGACCTTGAAGAAATGTCAGAAGAAGACCTTAAGTCTTTTATCGAAGATGTAATTGCTGATATGGTAGAATCAGGTGAATTAGAAGCTGGAGATGAATTCGAAGCTGAGGACGAAATGGACTCAGAAGAAGAAATCGAAATCGATGCTGAAGAAGAAGCTGAAGAAATCATGGAAGGTGAAAAAGAAGAAATGGACGAAAGTAAAGAAGAACTTAATGAAGTAGCAGCTGAAGTAATTGCATTAGCTTCTGTTTTAGGTATCCCAGTTGCAGCATTAGCTACAATGGGTATTCAAGCTGCTATTGAAAAATCTGCGGCCAAAGGAAACAAAGTTGCTAAATTCTTAGCTAAGGGTATGGATACTATGGGTGCTATTGGTTCAGCTGGATTATCAGGTGATGATGGGCTAAAAGAAGAGCTTGATGGATTAAGAGCT
>JAAHTG010002237.1_pt1 | contig 11348 bp, 10 predicted proteins | sample 6116081 | NCBI WGS metagenome assembly JAAHTG01 (sample SAMN13939989, study PRJNA603662) | sponge metagenome | isolation source: marine sponge | host: Mycale hentscheli | place: New Zealand | collected 2005
GTTATAGATGGTGTTGCTGTTATTGATGGAGTTGCCGTTATAGATGGTGTAGCGGTTATTGATGGAGTTGCGGTGATTGATGGAGTTGCCGTTATAGATGGTGTAGCGGTTATTGATGGAGTTGCCGTTATAGATGGTGTAGCGGTTATCGATGGAGTTGCGGTGATTGATGGAGTTGCCGTTATTGATGGAGTTGCTGTTATCGATGGAGTAGGAGTAGGTGTTAGACTTTCCGGTACTGATTGATTTATACATATTCCGATACTTACTCCGTTAACAAATTCCGAAACTTCCGATTCCACCATCACTCCAAAATCTATACTTAGATATGAGTTAGATACGTAAGTCATACCTGTTATCGTATATTCAACTAATAATCCACTATTGAACTTAAAAACAATAGTACCTGTATTAACACCATTCAGAGAAGTATAAACACTGTTTAAGTCTCCACCACTATCACCCTCCCTGTCTAAAAAAACACCGACCATATTCTCAACAGAGTTATTAGTACCTCCACTAACGGGTGGGAGTGGCCATGAAGACGGTATTGAGGGATACAATTTTGTTTTAAACTCTCCATCTAGTAAACCTGGAGGCGCATTTCCATTACCGTCTCGTATAAACTGGTCTACATACCCTCCAGGAGATGGGAAAGTACCGGGAGTGTTACTGTCACAGTCATCTATCTCAACCAACTTATCAAGTTGTTGTCTGTTAATACAAACTTCACATCCATTACTATTGTCGTCAGATTTAAATAAGTTATCCGCAGTTTTAATATACTCCTCATCTCCATTACCCACCACCTGATAACAAACATAAGGGTTCATATTACTTATAATTCCATCACCAATATCAGGCACGCCAAGACTTTCAGGTATTTCCCAATTTTCTAAATTACCACCACTACATGGTCTAACCTGATATACAGCCATATTTGTCTATTTATAACTTACTATATAAATAATCGGCTTTGCCATTTTATGTGAAAAACTACGATTCTTTCCTCAAATTTTTATCATAATGGTCAAATCTATCATGCTCGGTAGGTGTAATTAGTAAAATACCTGGATAAATATTACCTTTAATGGTCTCTTGGAACATATATGACATCCATGTCTGTTCAAATGGTCTATCCCATTTCTCGGTTAAGAACATTTTTTTATTACCAGTTTTACTAACCACTTGAGGCCAATTACAGTAATAAATTTCACCGTGAGCAAACGGGACTCCATTTAAAGTATCTATTTTGGTTATTTTAGTTTTAGGTGAGTTTCTATCAATTCCCATTTTTGGTAGTCTGTTCTTGTTTGGCCAAACTTTTTTTCTAACCTCTTGTGGTACATTATACCAAGCCCATTGTGTTGAGTTATCACCATAAAATTCAGTGTAAGATAATTTTAAGAAATCAAAATTATTCCTTTTAGCTATCTGTAAGGATTTTTTATATAAGTTTTTAACGTACCTATTAAAACCATTTTTACACACTTCACCTTCTATTGGGTAGAAGAACATGTCATCCTCAAAGAAAAAATAATAGTCGTAATTATTTTCATCAGCATGTTCAGAAATAAACTGTCTTCCACCACAAATACCTAAATTATCTTTTTTAATGTGATTTAATCCATATTCTTCACATATTTTCAAATATTCAGGTGTAGTACTTTCGTCAGTGGAATTATTTAATACAAACCATTCGGGTTTATTAACAAAATCAATGTCATATTCTTTCATTGATTGTATTAAAGTTTTTAACTGATTTGGACTATTAAACGTTATGACATATAGAGCGGTATTATTAACGTCTAAGTCGTTTATTATAATGTCATTGTTTTCTACCTGTTGAGGTTGCGATACTGGTTTATGTCTATCATTCTTAACGTCTTCGAAAAATTTACTTATAAGACCATTTCCTTCTATCTCATAATACTGATAGTCTTGACTATCGGTATATGTTAATATCGTAAATAGTGATTCTTCCGTACCCATTAACCCTTCTCTTAAAGTTTCTTTCATTAATGAATAGTATTGAGTAGAGAACTTTGTTATTTCTTCAACTGGTCCACCAAAAAATCCTCCTCGACAAACTCTATTTACCTCAATACCACAATATTCATTAATCTTATCATATCTAAATCCATGTATTTCAGTTTTTGTTTCATATGGAAATGAGATAAAAGATATTTTATCAATATTATTTAGTTTTTCTAAAACCATGTCGTGTGTGAAGTATCCATGATGTACCGTATTGGTGATACCCGCATCTAACCAAAACAAATGAGAAGAATTAAATTTATCTAAAATTTTAGCATCATTTAATAAAAAAGGTTTAGACATAACCAAGGGGTTATACATATCTAATTTTGCCTGTGTAGATTCAGCTAACCATCCAACTTGATTTAACCATTTTTCATTGGTTCTAATTTTTTGAATCTGTTCGTAAAATTCGTTTTTAAACCATCCTTTGTCTCTTAAAATAAACTGCGTATTTTCTTGATTTCTTTTTTTAAAAACAAATTCTTCTAACTCTTTTTCACCGAAAATTATCATATTATAAGGTAAATCTAATAATTCATCAAATTTTTTCAAATAATGCTCATAACTACGAGACCACCCTTCGGTTAGTTCATCTCTTTTTATATTCCATAAACCAGTTACTATTGTAATTTTACTCATTATTTTATTTTTTTAATTTAAAAAAAGATATCAAATTTATTCAAAAATGATAGTATTATGTTGTACTGTTTTTCAGGCAAACAATTATGATTAAACCATTCTAAAGATTCATCAATCATATAATCATATTCTTTACTTTGATAAAAGTCTTTAATGTCTTTTTCTAAATTTACGATAGAGTTGTTTATATCTCCTTTAGTTAAAATTACTTCGACAAACTCATCAGTAATAAATTCTTTGTAGTGAACATCTTTAACTATAGGGTTATAAGTTTTTGATTTTAGTGGTTGTCTAATGTTTAAAACACCCATACCAAATAATTCAATGTCTCTATAACATATATTAGCGGCTCCATTTAAACTTAATCCAAATTTATAGGTATTTAATTCTTCATAATAATCTTTTTTTTGTTTAAAATGTTTAGGATTACTTTTAACTCTAAGGTCAAAAAATTCATGATTAGTAAAAGAATTTATAATATTTTCTCTAATACCATGAGCATCACCATTAAAGTAAATTTTTTCTATATTTTTTTTATCTTTAATCCTACCACTAAGTAAATGGTCTAAGTCGGTCCAATTCTCTAAATAATATACTGATGGACAGACTTCCGTGTGTTCCTTATATTTTTCTATAATACTATCAGTTAAATTAGATACACAAGAAAATTTAACTAAATTAATATTATTAGATATACAGTATTCTAAAATTTCAGTTGCATAATCATACCAACTATGAACAAACATCTTACCGTTATTTTCATTATATATAATTAAATTAAACCAATTAAATAACGGACTATTATGGTTCATTTCTTCTTCAAATCTCTTTGAAAAATCTTTCATAGGTACGTATTCTATATTTATATTTTTAATTTTGGAAACTTTTTCATAAAAATATCTATAGAACTCACCAACGTACCAATTAGTGTATCCGAAATCGTATGATATAATTAACTTTTCCATATATTATTTTTCAGTTGGGTGTACTACCCCTCCTCTTTTCCCTGTTTTATAACCATTTGGTTCGAATACTTTACTCCATATTGAATGACCGTACCCAATATCATAGTCATTAAATCCTGCATTCATACAAGATATACCTATTTCAAAACCTTCCGCCCATGTACCGTATGTGTAATTTTTATTATTTAAATAATCGTGAAACCACTTCCATTGTTCTACCATTTTATTTAATTTACCGTTATTATTATAAAATATAAGTAGATACTCGCTCGGTACTGACGCTTCAGCCCATTTATGATTTAATCCATCTACAATTTTATTATCTTCGTTAACCATATCATAATTCCAAAACTTATGCCATAACATAGTACATCCATCAATAATTACTCCAGGCTCTTTAGGGTTCATTTTACAAGTATTATTATATTCATTAATTACGCTCTTAATTTTTAAACTTGTTCTAGGTCCAAAATAATCATATCCTTCATTAATTTTTTCATTCATAAATAATTCAATAACTTCTTTGTCCCACCAATCAAAAGAATTATCACAATCTGTAAAAATAATTACAGAGTCTTCAATGTCCTTAACATGCTCTAAACATAGATATCTCATATTAAAGTTGAAATCATCACCAGCCTTTTGTTTACCTATAGGTAATCTAAATTTGACGTCATCTCTACTTATATCTTTGATATGTAATCTATTATTATTAGGGTATTTTTCTTCAATTATATTTCTACAATCGGTGGTAATATAGAAATGTATATCACTCATACTTATAACGTCTTCTATCATCCTAAGGGTATAGTCTTTGGTGTAGTTTTCACCGAAACTTAAGGTTGTTAATATAATATTCATATTTTAATTAATTTTTCTTTTATTAAACGCACAGTAATAGTAATAATGTGTACCCATATCTATAGGAATTTTAAATTCCTTACCGTTAAAATTTATTAATTCAAGCATAGGATAATATTTTTCCATTATATCATCATTCAAATCAGGTTGTAAGTGTATTTCATATTTATTACCAAATACTTCGTCTTGAGGTAAGTAATAAGGGACTACAACTAAAAGTTCTTTGCACTTGTTTTTAAGTTTATTTAATAATTTTATTGCATCTTCTCTTGATAGATGTTCTAAAATGTCTCCCATTATTATTATGTCATAATAATCGAACTCGAAATCCATTATATTGATATTATATACGTTATCGTATCTTTCCTTTAATTTATATTCTTCGATATAAGGTTCCCATACTTCAACCGCGTCGAATTTAGTGAAGTAATCATTTAATAACTCATAGTAGAACCCGTGACCACAACCTACATCTAAAATCGTACATTCTTTATCATAATTTGCACATAAGTACTCTTTTGTGTCTTGTCCTAAATATCCCCAATTCCCTGGCATCTTTTATAAAAATTTTTTAAGTTTATTTGTTTTATGTTTTATTTCATCAGAATTTAAAATATCTTTCAAAATAAATTTTGAGTTTACCTCAGAATTTATAAATTTTCCATATCTTACTATTTCAATATAATCAATCATTAAAAAATCTGAACCTAAAGGTTTTTCATCAACATGATACGTCAAAATAGGGTAATGATAAGTTATATTTTTAAAATTATAATAATTGTATAAATTATTATGTTTATAAAATATTTTATTTTTAACCTCATCTAATACTCTTTTATTTCCGTCACCATCTTTTATATCAGTATTATCCAAATCATGAAGACTTAAATTTTTATTATTATTTAAGATTTGTAATAAAGATTTCGTTTTCCAAAAGCATGGTTGTACCGAATAAAGGTGCCTCTCATCTTTATCAATATTATAAAGACACCCGTTTGGTAGGTTATACCTTTCATAATCTGTCTCAATATTTGCCCGTTCATTGATGTATTTTTCCATATGGTTTTGAGTACCTAAATAGAAATAATCAATATTATTCTCATATATAAAATTTATTATCCCGTAAAAGGGGTCTTTTTTTATTTCAGATTTAATTAAATAGTCATCACATAAAAATAAAATATATTTTTCTGATATATTTTCTATTAAGTATTTCATAGTTTTAGAAAAGTGGGACCCTATGTCACAAAAATCAACGTCACTCACTATTAACTCAAATTCATTAATACCATCTACATCAATAGTTTCTGTAATTTTATTAGAAACTATATATTTTTTTATATTTATACCTTTAAACGCATTATTTATATATGGAGTGGTTAATTCTAATAAATTAGAATATTTCTCATTAGTGAATACAACCAACGCAAAATTACTTAAATTATTTTTCATACTACTTATAATTTTTAATTAAGTCACTACATACACCTAAACATCCTTCAACGTCATCATTAAACATTTCAGGTAGTACCGCAATACTATTTTTAATTGGTTGGTTACCAGGGTAGGCCCAAATATATTTTTTACTCGTTAAAGTAATCTTATCCTCTTGATGCCAAAAATAATTTAAATCGTTTTTGGTTATAGTAAATAGCTCCACCGATTCAATATTCTTACAATGAATCCATAGTTTGTGGGACCTATCAAAGAACCATTTAAAGTCGACTAAATAATCAGGACTATCATGCCCTAAATATAATTGACCATTTACACTCCAAACATCAACCTCAACATCATATCCAAGTTCAACCGCTCTTAAGATATAATCAGGTGAATTTTCCAATTCAGGATTTTTACCATCTACATTTCCTCTATGTGATATTAATATCATTCTTTAATAATACATGCAGTTGGACAGTAGTAATTTAAATATTGATTTAAATCCTCTGGCGTCCCAAGTCCCCACATTTTTGGGATATCAAATGTTCTTATTTGTTTACCATCTTCAATTGCTTGATTAAACACAGGACAAACATAAAATTCGTTGTTTACTCTAATGTCTCTTTCAATCATTTGTTCAGCATACTTTACAAAGTCAGAACCTCTTTTCCAATAGTAATACCCAACAGTAGCAATATCTGAGATTGGGTTCTTTTCCGCAACCTCAGTTACAAATCCACCATCATTTAATTTAACGAAACTCCATTTTGGGTGAGTAGACCTAAATGATACAATTCCACCATCAACATTAGTCTCATTCATCTTATACATAAACTCTGTCGAATCCCATTCTACGAATTGGTCTGAGTTAGCGAAGAACAGTGGGTTATCATTATCAATATGTTCTTTAGTTAATAATGCGGTACATGCGGCTCCTTCAGTTAAACCATCAACTTCCACGATTTTACAGTTTGGGGCGATTAGGTTAAGTAATGCGTCTAAGTTGTACTTTTCTCTATGTTCTTTTTGAACCACAAAAATAAAATTTGCGTCAATTCCTAAATTCTCCACTACTACCTGAATCATTGGTTTCCCGTTCACATCTATTAATGGTTTGGGGAAAGTGTACCCTGCTTGTTGAAATCTACTTCCAGCACCTGCCATCGGGATAAGTACATTCATTTTATTATCCTCCCATTTTAATTTGTTGATTATATTACCCATCTCAATTTCAGTTAATTTTTTAAATATTTTACTATAGGACACTTCAGTTGGGTTTTTTACCCTCATTATATGTGCCTTTGAACGTGAAGCTGCCAATAACCCATATGGTGAATCTTCAACTATTAAAGTCTCTTCAGGTAAACAACCCATTTTAGATATTGCTCTCCAATACATTTCAGGGTGAGGTTTTGAATTTTGAACATCTTCATTAGAAATGATATAATCCATATACTCCATCAGACCTAATTTAGACAATACGGTCAATACTGTTTTCCTAATAGAGTTAGAACAAACTGCAATCTTATACCCATTTTCAACTAATGAGTTCATTACCGATTGTAGGGTTTGATTTGGTTTTAACTCTTTCAACATTGTTAATGTCCAACGTTGTTTAGATTCCCACACCGATTTATGGTTATCATTTGGTAATCCTTTTCTTTTTGTTAGAATTTTTAGTTTGTCTTTGGTTTTTAGTCCATCATATATTGAAAGATGCTCTTCTCTACTAATCATAAATTCTTCACCTAGGGCTTTATTAAGTGATTCGTAATGAATATTTTTTGCATCTACAAGAACACCATCCAAATCAAATATTATTAATCTAACCTTACCCATATAAAATTCATCTTTATTTACAAATTACCTGTTATTCTATCACACCAACCTTTAGATTCGGAATGAGGCCAAACAACCCAATGGTCAGGTTTTTCAGTTGTCTGAAATTCCTTCCATATTTTACAATACCCATCTCGGTCATTTAACATATGTTTTATCTGTTCTTTTTGAACGTCCTCTCTGTATATAGTTTCGTCATTCTTATCATGAAATGCTACCACCCAAAAATCATAATCATTTTCCTTTAATTGATTGTGACCGATATCAATACAATGTTTAAATAATGAAGTGAAACTATTTAACCAATTATCTTCCCCTCCTAACTCTTCAATTCCAGGGTTAGGTGGATAGGTGCCGTCTATAGTTTCTTTTTGTATTCCTCTAATATTGAACTTCATACCCGAATATTCTTCATAGTCTCTTAGAGTCCTAATCTCACCAAAACCATATTTACCTTCGTGACCTTCTTGAATCTCTCCGTCCATACCAAATAACTTTCTATTTGTTAAATGTGACTTCACATTCTTTTGACCCCATGTTCGGTCATCATCCCAAACTTTAGTTCTATTTTTTCTCGTATATTCATGCCATATTAATGGTTTGTGCGGGTGAAATAAATCATATCCCCAAGTATATGCTCGAGCACCTATGGATATTTCTTCTCCATGGAATAGATAGTCAGGATTATGTTGAACTTCGTTTGAGAATTCACCTATAGTAAAGCAATAATGAGCCGAATAGAATCTTGTTAATATAGGTAACTTTAGTTCTCTCCAATTGGGTATCGACGCCGGTTTAAAGAACACCGCACCTTCAGGTATAAATCTATCAAATACCATCATCCATGGGTCTTTAGCTCTTAATTTAGGGTCGTCGTCAGGGTCAAAAGATGAGACATAACCTGTTAATAACGGTTTTGGGTATCCTTCTTTTTGGAGGTCCTTTACCATCTTAATCATCTCTGTGTCCCAATTCTTTTCAAATCTCATATGAGAATCTATTTGTAATGTATATTTCTCTCCACTATACATTTGTTGTATTTGATTTCTAGCCCAACAAACTCCTTTAGTTTCGTTATACAATACATCAAGAATTTTAAATCTTTTATCATCTCTCCATTTATCAACATCTTCAAAAGTATCTTCAGGATGATATTGACGGCAAATACCCACAACTAAATTGTTCGGATATTTTGCATTCTCAATCATACTTTGTAAAGTATTTTTTAGGTCTGGGTCTCTGTAAGAAGCCACTTGTACAAAAATAGTATTTTTCATTTTGTTATTTTTTTTCATATAGAATTCCTTCCATTCTGTTTACCCAACCCTCTTTTTCAGAGTGTGGCCAAACAATCCATTTATATGGTCTATTTACCGTGTTGAAACTCCTCCACAAACGACAGAATCTGTCAGGGTCAGTCATCATTCTTTTTATCTCATCTGGTTGAGCGTCGTCTCTACGTAACTCATTACCATCTTCATCTTCAAAAGCAACAACCCAAACGTCATAATCGTCATGAGGTACACTATCAAAGTGTATATCTATACAATGTTTAAAAGGAATTGAGTATGAATTTTGATATTCCTCTTCGGTCTCAAATAAAGGACATGGAGCGTCTTTTTTATCTATTGTATGTTGTTGTACCGCCCTCCTACTGAAAGATAATCCAGCATACCTCTCATACTCGTCTAAGGTTCTTTCAGTACCTAAACCGTATATACCAAAGAAATCTGAGTCATATACTTCACCATCCATACTTAATAATTTACGGTTTCTCTTATGTGAACCGTCATTTCTTTCTCCCCATTTTGTGTGGTCATCCCAATGTTTTTTTAACCCTCTTCTAGTGTAGTAGTGCCATAAAAATATTTTATGTGGGTGTAATAATTCATATCCGTGAGTAAAAGCTCTAACAGCAATCGACACTTCTTCCCCATGAAAATAATAATCAGGGTCATGTGGTACTTCTTTAACGAATTCTCCATTAGCAAATGCAAAATGTGCAGAATAAAATCTTGCCGGTATTGGTTCTGTTCTTTCTGCAGCATCATCTATGGTTGATGGTAAGAAGTGTACGTTACCGTCAGGGCTGAATCTATCAAAGTCCATTCTCCATGGTTTTTGTACTCTAGAATCAGGGTCGTTATCAGGTTCAAATGAAGGTGCATAGCTAGTTATTAAAGGTTTTTTTATTCCTTTTTTAACTAACCTTTTGTGTTCTTTTTTTAATTCAAAATCCCAATTTTTAATAAATCGAGTGTGAGAGTCTATTTGTAACGTGTACGTTTCATTATCATACAACTGTTGTAAAGAATTTCTAGCCCAACAAGCTCCTTTACTTTCTTTATAGTCTTTATCAATAATTTTGAATCTACTATCCCCTGAATATTTATCTAAACTATCCCATTCATCGTCTATAGAATGTTGCCAAGTAATGGCGACTACAAGATTTTCAGGATTCTTTGCTTTATCTAACATATCCTCAATTGTAGGTATTAACTGAGGGTCTCGGTAACTAGCGATTTGTACAAATATGGTTTCTGGTTTACGTGACATAATCGTTTTTTTTAAAAATCATAAATTTATTAAAATAGTAAAGTAATTTCATTATAATAGTGATATTTATGATTAAATGAAATTACTTTATACCATACACCAAATAATACAGGAAGCCGAAGATAACTTATATATCGCCAGCCTTAAATCTGACAATACTAAAGAAGTTGAGGTTTTAGAAAAAAAGTTGGTCGACTCTTTAGAGTTGTTAGAGATTTATAATAAGTTATAACAACTTATATTTACTATCAGGTAGGGACACTCCTTTTTTATTTACAACATCAGCACATACTTCATTAGCGAAGTTAATAGAGTTTTCGATTGAGTTTGTAAGTAAGTATTTTAATCCGAATGAAGCCATGAACGTGTCCCCAGCACCACTAACATCTATAGTCTGTTGTGGATTAGTACTAATATAATCGACTTCATTATACTTCGCACCGTCTTTTCCTTTGGTTATAATAAACTTATCAGTATGTTCGTCACATAATTCTTTATTATTAAGATACTCAGTATAATTTAACTTAACAAAGTTAACATCAATTATTGTACTGTAATTTAAAACTTTTTTACTGTCTAATATAATCAGTTTAGATAATGACGCGATATTTTTAATAATGTCTGAATTCAAATAACCTTTATTATAATCACTAATAATAACTAAGTCAGATTCTGAAATGGTTCTTCGTTGCTCAGGAGTTAAGTATGTTAATCCTATACACGGTATATTTTCATCGTCAATTCTTATAAACATATGATTACTCTTATAATCGACATATCTTGATTTAATAATATTTTCCTTTTGGTGCCAATGTAGTACTTCGCAGTCTCCGTAAAGTGATTTTATATTTTCAACAACATTACCTGCCATACCTTTATTTTCTATAGTCTCAATCGGATTAAACACGGGTACAGGAGCTTCAGGAGATAACCTTTTAGCGTCTCCATACACAAATCTATCTATACAAAGTTCACCTATTACTAATATCTTTTTCATTTTTATTATTT
>JAAHTG010001306.1_pt2 | contig 11347 bp, 18 predicted proteins | sample 6116081 | NCBI WGS metagenome assembly JAAHTG01 (sample SAMN13939989, study PRJNA603662) | sponge metagenome | isolation source: marine sponge | host: Mycale hentscheli | place: New Zealand | collected 2005
TTCCACACTCCAGCGCCCCCCACGACTTCCGTCCTCCTACATCCAACACTCATTCTCACACCTCCCGAATTTATTCAATCCAATTAACCACTACCTCTGTATCTGTGTCTGAAATAAAAGTATAACCTTCTTCTTCTAAGTTAGTCTTTAAGGTTTCATAGTTCTCTATGATTCCATTATGTACCAAACCAATAGTACCATCGTTGGATAAGTGTGGATGAGCATTTCTTTCTTCAGGCGCTCCGTGAGTTGCCCATCTAGTGTGTCCGATAGCAATTGTCGATTTGTTATCGATATTCTTCTTACCCAAAGCATCGACTAAATCACTAACACCACCAACAGACCTTACAACATCAATTCTGTTTTCACCCTGATGTATCGCAATTCCTGAAGAATCGTATCCTCTATATTCCAAACGGAATAACCCTTTAATTACTACATCAATAGGGTCTTCTTTACCCACATATCCTACAATACCACACATTTAGTTTAGTTTTTTTTTATTTATTATAACTCAGGATATACATTGGTTAAAGCTTCCAACTTATCTTTAGCCGACGCCAATTGGTCAACTAAGGTATCTAACTCTTCAGTGTGTTGTGGATGCTCTCCAATTGCAACAGGGTTATTAAAATAAATAGATAGTCTAGCAGTTGCATCAGCAATGTCAGACTCATACTTTTTAATCAATGATTGATTTAATAATTCTTTTGTTGTCATAATTTTAATTTTAAGCAAATATAGTGTTTTTATTTAATTCTTCCGCCGTTTTAATAGAATCTGAAATAATATTTGTAATCCTATATGGGTCCGCATTTGACGCTGGTCTTCGGTCTTCTAAATAACCTACCCACTCTTTCGAAGTCGTTAATGGAACTCTTATAGAGGCACCTCTATCTGAAACCCCCCAACTAAACTTATCAATTGACTGTGTTTCGTGGTTACCTGTTAATCTTAATTCGTTTGATGAACCATAACAACTAATATGTTCTAAATGTCTTTTCTCGAACACTTCAAATATATCAAAGAAATACTTTTCACCCCCTTTATTTCTCATATGGTCATTTGAAAAGTTACAGTGTAGTCCTGAACCATTCCAATCACCCGTCACTGGTTTTGGGTGTAATTCAATAGTGAAACCATATTCTTCAGACATTTGATATAGAAGGTATCTTGATATCCATAAATCATCACCAGCTCTTAACTTACCCTTACCTAATACCTGATATTCCCATTGACCTAACATTACCTCAGCATTTGTACCTGTAACTTCAATTCCAGCCATTAGACAATTCTCCATATGTTCTTCAACAAAGGTTCTTCCATCAACCTGACCGTTACCTACACCACAATAATATTTACCCTGAGGTTCAGGAAAACCATCCTTAGGGAAACCGATTGGTTTTCCATCTTTCATAATAGTATACTCTTGTTCGAAACCGAACCATAAATCGTTATCTTCTTCTCCGATTAAACTACGAGTATTACTATCGTGAGCGTGACCATTAGGAGTCATCACTTCACATAACACTAAGTAAGATTCTAACTTACCTTTATTCATTGGGTTAGGGTAAACTCTAACAGGTTTTAATACACAGTCAGAAAAGTGACCTTCCGCCTGTAATGTTGAAGACCCGTCAAATCCCCATTCAGGACAATCATTTAATTCTACACCATTTGTAGATTCAATAACCTTAACCTTACTTCTTAAATTTGGTTCGGGATTGTATCCATCTAACCAAATATATTCTAATTTTACTTTCATATTTTTATTTTATTTTAATAATGTAGTTTTTTTATCTAACACTTTCAAGCTTTGTAAATACATTTTAATAACCGATTCTACATCATCTTTATGTGCCATTTCTACTGTGGTGTGCATATATTTTAAAGGTGTTGCGATAATCGCAGTCGGTATACCTCCATCCGCCAAAAAGAATCCCATAGTATCATTACCATAAGAACCAATCGTTAACTGGTATTTAATATCATTTTCGTCCCCACACTCTCTAAACATTTCAATTAACTGTCTATGGTTTTGTGCGGTATGTTCAATAGCACATCCATTACCACCAATAGTTTCACAATCTTTCTTAACGTTATACATTGGAGATTTTGTGATGTGACATACATCTGTAACTAAAGCTACGTCAGGTTTTATTCGGTTTGCTATCATACGGGCACCATACAAACCAACTTCTTCTTGAACTGAGTTTACAATATAAAGGTCGTAAGGTAGTTTAATCTTCTGTTCTACCAATCTACGTGTTACCTCAGCAATAATATAACCACCAATCTTATTGTCCAATGCTTTACCGACATAGTAATCACCCATCTCGAATAACCTATCATCAAAGGTAACAATATTTCCAACTTCAATACCCATTTCACTCGCCTCGTCTTTAGAATGAGCAGCAACATCAATAAAAATATTATCTAATGAAGGTGCCTGTTCTTTACCTTTTCTAACGTGAACCGCAGGCCAACCAAATACCCCTTTAACTTTACCATTCTTTCGAGTGTGGATTACTACAGTCTTTGAAGGAGCAATCTGTTGGTCTGAACCACCATGACGAACAACATAAACATATCCGTCAGAATCAATGTGAGATATCATCCACGATATTTCATCACAGTGAGCCTCTATCACAACTTTCTTAGCATTTTTAACACCACTTTTTATGACACCATATGCGGTACCATAATGGTCGTGATGTATTTCATCAACATACTTATACAGATAATCTGTCCATACTTTTTGACCTTCACTTTCCTGAGCCACAGGTGAATACGCATTTAAGTATTCATACAAAAATTCTTTACTTACCATAAATCATTTGATTTTAAGTCGAACATTGGTCCTAACTCCCCATAATATCCTCCTACTATATTATAACCATAAAACTCTAAAGCCTCATCATAACTCATTTCATCTCTTTCCATAAGTTTTTTGATTACCTTCTCTTGGTTATAAACAATATGTCTACCGTGAAAAGATTCCACAACCGAAGTAATACAATCATTAAAACCATCTAACATTATAGTATCTTCTGATGCGTTTTCCGTTACCATTCCTTTGTGACTAAATGACATAATCGACTATTTATTATTATACTTTAATATGAAAATACAAATTAATAATATCGAATTACCTGTTACCATTTGTGCAACACCTGAAAAAATACAAAAGGGTATTCAAGGGTTAGACACATTAAATGGTGAAGGATATCTTTTCTTCCTATCTGAAGGTCCTCATTCTTTTTGGATGAAAGACTGTAAGATTCCAATCGATATTATATATCTTCAACAAGGTAAAATTAGTGAAATTTATAATGACTGTCAACCATGTGACGAAGAAATGTGTGAGCATTATAAAGGTATTGGTGATATGGTTTTAGAAGTTGAATCAGGGTTTTGTGAAAAAAACGGCATAAAAAAAGGAGAATCGATTAAAATTCTCCCTTAATATCTTTTGTCTTATTTTACTCATCACAAGTACCATATAATACACTATCATCGTATATCTCACCTTGACTAAGAGCCCCATTAGGTCCGTTATAGTAGTGCATAGTACCTACAGGAATAATAGATTGTACAACTCCTGAACTAATTGTTATTATTGTAAGACCTGTATACCCCGGAATATTACAGACTCTATAACCCGAAGTATTAACCATCGCTTGGTTTTGCCAATTATAAATCATAGTACCCACTTGGAACGTCCCAAAGTATTTTTTAGCAGACCCACCAGAATTTCTAGTTGCATTTAGAACCAAATATTCAACAACATCACAATACGCATCCTCTTTACTAGATTGTTGGTTAAAATAATAAGTTACCGTTCCATTAACGTAACCGACGTTCACTTCACTAAATTGATTAGGTGGTTGATTAGCGTATGTCGTTGTTGTAGTCACCTGTCCACTGGTGGTAGTCGTAGTCGTTGTTGGCGCCACAGTAGTAGTTGTAGTAGTTGTAGCATCTCCGTCATAATACGATACGTTACTATACCCTGTTACCACAATAGTGTCTCCACATTTCTTAAATAATGTGATAGTGTCTCCGTTTATAGAACCCCCAACTATCGTATCACAATTTTGATACGAGTGAAGAGATTGGCTATACCTTGTAGGATATGTATATGTTGGTTCAGTGTCGTTGATAGTAATAGTTTCACCACCATTTTTAGTTAATACTAAATTATCATCTACAAAGCCACCCGATACAATAGTATCAGAATTTTGATTCACTGATATTTGATTCGCGGTATAAACGTTTGTTTGAGCCGTTTGACCTACCGATACCTCGATATAGTCACCTTCAGAGTTCTTTAAAAATAATGAACCATTGTTAAAGTATCCTCCAACAATATGTCCGTTTACTTGATTTTCATTAATCTTACCCATTATGTCTTTCTATTTTGTAAAAAGGATATTCACAGAAAGTATGATTAAACCCGATAATAATAATTTCATTATAGGGTCATTCTCTCCACTAATAACCTCAGTTTTAGTTTTATTACTTTCTTTAGTTGCTGCCTTTGTAGAGCCACACCCAAATATTAATACACTCACTAACAGTACTGATATTAATTTCTTCTTCATCTTATTTCTTCATTTTTAAATCACCAACAATTGTTTTAAATTGTGATTCAGTAATCTTATATGTTTTATTACTCTCCTCGATTTGAGAGTCTTTAATCTTATCTTTTAATTTTTGTACCATTTTCATCTGCACATTCTTCACTAAAGAAACGTATGGTGTTTCACCACTTTTTTTACTTTTAGGTCTATAACCATAACTCGGTCTCTTAGCTCTTTTAAAATATTGTAAACCTGAAATGTTTGTGATACATTTATGACCACCTGAATTTCTTTCGATAATTTTCATAAGTGGAATACCAATTTTATCTAACATCTCAAATTGTTTGTCAGATAAGGTATTAGATGGTTTACTCATAATGTCTTCTATTATCTTTAAAAGACTATCTTGTTGGTTTGTAAGTTCTTCGTCAGCATACAATGCTTTTAAATCATAAAAAGTAAAACCTATTGGATTTTTAATCTTATCAACTTTGTTCCCTTCTGAAACGTGTTTGATAGTTGATAATGGTACCACGTAATTTTCCCCCCATGGTTTCATCTCATTAATTAACTCACCAGCAATTGCCCCTAAATCAACACCTTTTAATGCTCTCGTTTCTTTAAATGGATTACAAGACGCCTGTACTAATCCCATTGGCCATGCAATAACTAAGAAATCAGCCTCAGGATGATTCTTAAACGGAGTATATCTGTCATACGAACCAGGTTTAAACATTGAACCTCCACCGTATTGGATAATTATACCGTCCTCATATCTAACGTTTGGATTAGATTTTTGTTTCTCAACATAATCTTCGTGATTACCCATCATATCTTCAGGTGACGCGTAACCGTTAATCTTAGCCAACTCACGTATCTTTAAATAAATGTTAACCATAGATGGTGTACATTGTAAAACTAATTGTTCTAAGAAACTTGGTTTGTTTTTGTATGCCAATAATAATTTATTTACTACCAATCCAAATAACATTCTATTCTCACCAGCACTTTTAGTTGGGTCCACTTCCTTAACAAAGTTTGTAACTTGGTCTGGAGTGATTCCGTATTGTTTGTAGTTTGCTGAGTCAACTGTTGAAATAATTGTTATATCTTCATTTGGGAAAATATCCGATGGAGATAATATTTGTGACATTGATTCAACATTAGAACGAGCAGACCTAAATGACTTTGATTTAGTATCATCAGCACCCGCCTGTGAATCGTGATGGTCTGTGTGAATTTTAAAGATTGGTTTACCGTGAGCAAAATCAACTAATACCGGCATAATATCACCTTCTGCCATTGGTTTTTGTATTGTGAATTCTTTATCACCATATTGGATAATCTCAGCATCAACAACTTGAATACCGTTTCTCTCCAAATAATCTTTCATACCGATAGCGGTAGCAACTCCATCCAAATCTTGATGGAAAAATATTTTAGCTCTTTGATATCTTTCAGCTAATTTTTTTATATCACGAAGTCCACCTTCGTTTAATACTTTCTTAGACATATTATTAGTTTTATTATAAATAGTTTAATTCTGAATAAATACGAAGTTTATCGTTAAATAACCGCTCTTCCTTTCATGTTTTCCCAATCTCTATCGTTACGAACTTCATCATTCGTCTTTTGTGTCGCTTGTAAAACATTATTAGTGGTGTTCATTTGTTTAGTTAAGTAAAGTAATGCGGATAAATCTTTAGGGAAACAATGACCCCCGAAACCAAAGTCACCGTCAGGTCCTGGTACGTTCCAATGTGAAAGACCTAACCTATCGTCTAACGTTGCGTACTCAACAACCTTATCGTAATCAATATTAAGATTATTACATAATTGATATATCTCATTAGCAAATGAAACTTTAACCGAAAGAAAAGTATTTGTTAAATATTTTACCATTTCAGCATGTGTCGAATCGGTTTTAATTATATGGGCTTTAGGAAAGACTTTTGAGAATATTGTTTTTAACTTTGTAGTTGCAGGTCTTACACCACCCAATATGATTCTATCTTGATTCTCATAATCAGAAACCGCGTTAGCCTCTGTTAAAAATTCAGGGTTAAACACAATATGTAATGATTCATATTTTCTATTCCATTTTTGTGTAGTACCGGGAGATATTGTAGATTTAATAACGACAGTTTTAATCACTTCTTGATTATCAGCCAGTAAATCTAAATTAGACAACTCCGTTTCGATAATATCAACATTACAACTACCGTTTCTATTCATTGGTGTTGGTAAACATAAAAACACATATGGTTGTGAAACCACATTATTTTTAGAACTATTACCCTTAGATTCATCTATGTAAACACGTCATAATAGTTTTTGAACTTTTGGTAAACTGCATTACCCACAAACCCTTGTCCTATAATTCCTATCATTATAAACTTTTTATATAATCTTTTAATTTATCAGTTGGGGTCCAATTGAGTAATTCCAATGCCTCATTCTTCTCCCTTAATGTTACTCGATAATTTCCCTCTTGGTCTGGTACATATACGGAATCAACATTAAACTTTTGTTTAAATAACTGATACACTTCGTTAACCGAATAATTCTCCCCTGTTCCTAATTCCCAAGCATCTTCAACAGTTTCTTTTGTATTCATTACTTTAATTAACGCATCAACAATATCATCAATGTGCGTGAAATCTCTTCTTTGTTCCCCGTCACCAACAATCGTAATCTTTTCACCGTCTCTTACTTGTCTTCTCCATTTACCTATAACTGCCGCCCAATCACCTTCAGTAATTTCATTTGGTCCGTAAACATTATAAAACCTGACTATCTGTGTATCCAAACCGTAAGATTTTTTATACATCTTACACACTTCCTCACCTAAGTACTTGTACGTCGCGTAAGGAGATAAGTATGGATTATGCCATTTAGAAGATGAACCTGAATATATTAATCTTTTAACATTTGTTAATCTAGACCATTCACAAATAACTTGTGAGGTGACAGAGTTAGCAACAAAAGTAACCATAGGCTCTTCAAATGAAGGTTGTATTCTACTCAACCCCGCCAAATGAAAGACATAATCAATATTAGGTATATCATAAGTAAGTATGTTATTTACATCATCGTGTATGTATCTAACCCCTTCAATCTCATTTTCAACCGTACCAATCGATAAATCATCTATTGATGTGATGTTGTGACCTTCTTTAAATAGTTGTTTGATTAATGCGGTACCTACGAATCCGTTACCACCCGTTACTAAAATATTCATACTTTTATTTTTTATAAAAATATAAATAAAAAAAAGGGAGTAAATACTCCCTTAATTTTTATTACGACACTTCACTTAGGTCTACGTAGTTTTTAGTTTCGTTAAAGAATTGTTCTTTAGTGAATCTACGTGAAACTGTTTCGTAAGAAACACAAACCGCGTATACACATTTGTTTGTTATTTTTGTGATAGACCAAAAGTCACCACCATCTTTTTGAATTGTATCACCACCTTTAACAACTTCGTAGAATTTATTACTGTTGATAGATTTCAACTCCATTTCATATAACTTCACCGCTAACTTACGTTCGTTGTTAGCCTTAGTCAAGTTTTCTCTCAAAACTTTCATTTCTTTTAGGTCTGATGTTCCTACAGAGAATAAACCCTTTTTCTTTGGGTAGTCCATAAGTAATGAGTTGTATAACGTAACAACGTCTAAGTTAGTCTCTTCATCTATCTCTCTAGGACCTCTTAAGGTAGTCGATGTATCATCTACTTTGATTGAGAAAGTGGATGAGTAAGTCGAATGGTTCCCTTTATTGATTGAATATTCCATTCTATCAGCCCACGTTGAGAATCCTATACTTACTTTCATGTTACTAATTCCGTACATGTCCACTAACATAACCTCCCAATCTTTCTTGATTGATTCCATTGTCTCTTCGTATAAAGACATTGCGGTTGTGTAAACTAATTCTTTTTGGTTTTTTTCTTCAGTAAGTTGTTCTAAGTATGTCATATCTATATCTGTTTTGATACTTCAAAGATAAGCATAAATAATGGTTACTACAAACTTATTTTAAGTTTATTTCATCTTTCTTTTAGTGTAAGACACTAACATCTTAGCGGATGAGTAATTGGTTGCAAGTGGAATATTGTGAACATCACACTGTCTCATTAACATTGAAATATCTACTTCGTGTGGGTGTTTACCTAATGGGTCTCTAAAGAAGATAACTAAGTCAATTTCTTCTTCTACTATTCGTGAAGCAATCTGAGCGTCACCACCTAAAGGTCCACTGGCTAATCCATGTATCTTATCCACACCAGCGTTAATCAAATGTTTTGAGGTTGTTCCGGTACCATACAAAACTATCTTATCGTTATTGAAGAACTCTAATCGTTTCATAACGAAAGCAACTAAGTCCGCCTTCTTACCATCGTGAGCAACTAAAGCGATACCCACTTTCTTATTCTTATTTATATTATTTTCAATTCCCATATCCTTTACCTGTTATAGATGAGATAATATCACTCACCTGTTGTCTATCTTTATATATGTATTCATTCGTATCGGGCCACGTAACCCACCACTTTCCATTAATGGTATTGTCTTGTTCGTTAGATACCAAACAAAAACGGTCGTGTTGTTTTGAGAGTTCATATATATAATAATAAAATGACTCTCCCTCGGATTCTTCAAGTGTTACATCAAATCTCTTAAACCCTAAATCTACTAAATCTATTTCTGACATACTTAATTTATTATCTTTACTTCCGATTTGGTCTCCATAACAACTCTAGCCCCACAACTAATTAATGGTTTTTGGTCTCCTGAACCGCAATACTTAACGGTTGCCGGACCATCTATTTCTATTTCATTACAATAGTAGTTCTTACCACTATACTTAATAGTTATCACAGGTAAATCCGTTTCTTTAGTTTTATTTGACCTTATATTATGTTGGTTAATGTGAATCTTTTTAATTCTCACCCCTTCCTCTAACACATCACCCTTATTCAATCGTATCACCATTCTTTAAATATATTTCAATAGAGGAAGATTTACCTCTGTTATCCAAGTAATCAAAAACCTCTAACTCTTCACCTTTAAAGAAAAATTTAGAGATGAAATCCCAATCACCGTTAGGTGTTGCAGCGTCCCCACTTTGATAGGAGATATCTTCTTTAGACGGAACAACATCAGATTCAAAAATATAATTAGCAATTCCTCCTTTATTTTCATCAAAAGTAACTAATATATTATCAGCCTTTAGGTCGTCTCTTAGTTCAGGGATTAAGTTATACCCCTCAAATGGTATTGCGTCAGCGACATCATCACCTAACGATTCGTAAACATCTTTTAATTCTGTAATATCAAACCTAAACACCTCGTTTCCTTGTTCATCATTAACCAACCCCCAAAGAGAACCATTATCACTGGGTCTTGTAAAATGACATATGTCGGGATTATAAAGGTCATCTATGATTCCTTCATCTTCTAAATCAAATCTAACTTCCCATAACTCTTCATATTCATTCAACTTCATTAATTTTTGAATATCGCTAACTTGTTCATCTGTTATTGAATGAGCAGTTGTCTCAACCTCCCACCCATATAAGTCCATACTATACTTCATCTTTATCTTCTTTTATCACATTACCGTACTCGTCAACTAAAGGGGCGTTTTTAATTTCGTAGATAATCCATACCCATAACGCCACAAACATACCAATTCCTAATCCCACCATTTTTCTATATTTTTTTCCATTATTTTAAATAAAAGAGTTTTAGCTCTTTCTTGATTTATATAACCTATATTCCTTGCAATACTAAATTTAACCTCTAATTCGTCTTTACCATCAAAATCAAATGGTCCTTCCCCATCCATAACTCTTTTATATATAAGAGGGTACATATCAAAATAATCTTGAAAATCTTCTCTTAGTATTTTTGATTCCCAAGTTGAATATCCTGGTTTATCTTTAACCCCTTCAAACCAATATTTTGATTCATGGAAATCAGAATATTCACTCTCGTAATATCCTTCCTTACATTTATCTACCAATCTAACACAAGTCATCATAATTTCAGAATCTCTCTTTGACCTGGTGTGTGTTTCTCTACTTCCAATATAATCTGATTGTAGTTTTAGTTTGTGTTCTAGTATTGTGTAAATATATGAATAGTCGTAGTTGCGGTCTTTCCATATAATTGGTAACCAATTCCAAATATTCTTAATACCTTGTGTAAAATCCTTACCTAAATATCTACCTTTAAACTCCCACCATAGGGATATGAGTTCTGTTTTTCTGTAGAACCATGATTTATTTTCTAAATCATCATTCCATTGTTCAAATATATCTTTTTCTGATTTCATTGTTTCTACCTATATAAAATTAATTTCGTTAGTTTTTGGGTCCCAATCAATAGTTAAAGGTTTTTGTGTATACATATATTCTTCACTAAGTACCGCAACATTAAAGTAATGTGTCCCGTCATTAAACTTATACCCATAACCGCTATGAATGTGCCCACAGACGTGTATCTTCGGTTTAACGACCTTTAACCGTTCAGATAATAACTCACACCCCAAGTTCATAGATTGTCCAACAACAGTATCCAAATGACCCCATGCAGGTCCGTGAGTGACCACGATATCCATATTATGTGGAATCATATCCCACTTCTCTTTCAACTCCTCACCATTGCGCGGTAGGTTAAATGCCCAATCATAAAATTCAGGTTGCCACGGAGCACCATATACTTTGACCTCAGTATAATAACCCTCATCGATAACCC
>JAAHTG010002238.1_pt1 | contig 11343 bp, 12 predicted proteins | sample 6116081 | NCBI WGS metagenome assembly JAAHTG01 (sample SAMN13939989, study PRJNA603662) | sponge metagenome | isolation source: marine sponge | host: Mycale hentscheli | place: New Zealand | collected 2005
TAGTAATTGTAGGTGCAGGTGTAGCAGGTGTAAATGCCGCTACTAAATTAATTGACAATAACTTTGATGGTAAAATTACCATTATTGATATGGGTAAAAACCCATATGAAAGACCATACGAAGATGTAATGACCGGATTCTTAGGAGCCGGTGGATGGTCAGATGGTAAATTAACTTATCATACAGCAATTGGTGGCCAATTAACTAAATATACTGGTGATGATAAGGCAATGGAACTTATGGATCAGGTAATTGAAAACTTTAAACGTTTTCACCCAAAACCAGAGGAAGTACAATGTTCAAATCCTATAGCTGAACCAGATTTTATTAAACCATATTTTGGTTTACGTTTATTCCCAGTGTGGCACGTTGGTACAGATTATCTACATGAGATAGGTAAAAATTGGTTCGATTTTCTAACGGAAAATGATGTTGAATTTTTATGGGAAACTAAAGTAAGTGATATTGATTTTGATACAAATATTATTCGTGCTTCACTATTAGATGGTGGAGAAGAAATTAATGTTAAGTATGATGAACTTATATTTGGTGTAGGTAAATCAGGTATTGACTTTGGTAAACAATTAGCTGAAAAATACAACTTACCAACTGAACCTAAATCAGTACAAATTGGAGTTCGATTTGAAGCACCACAAAAACACTTCCAAAAACTAATAGATGTATCTTACGATTTTAAATTATATAGAAAATTTGAAGATAAAGGTGTATCATTACGTTCATTCTGTACTAATAATAATGCAGCATATGTAGCAGTTGAAGAAACATATGGTAACCACACATATAATGGACATGCTAAAAAAGATGAGGCATTTAGAAATGATATGACCAATTTTGGTATATTAATGGAAATTCAAAACATAGACGAACCTTTTAATTGGTCTCGTAATGTAGTAAAACAACTACAAGCACATAATACAGGTTTATATTATTCACCCTCCAGAAAACCATCAACAACTTCAGAAGGAATAGATGTTTCAACAACACAAGTTAGTACAGAAGAATATAAAGAGATTGTAGATACGTTTGAAGGTTATTACACCTATATTGAATCATTTATTGATGACATGAAAAAAGTATTCCCAACATTAAAAGACGATTGGGGTGTTTATATACCTGAAGTAAAATATCTATCACCTGAGCCACTTGTCGATTATACTGACCTAGCCCTAACCAAGTTTCCTAATGTTCACTTTGTAGGAGACGCATTATCCGCTAGAGGTATAACGGTAAGTGGTGCACAAGGAATATATGTTAGCGAAGCTCTTTTGGATACCAAATAATTCCTTCGTATATTTACCAATAAAACAGAGAAATATGTCAGAAAAAAAACCAAACCCATTCCCAAAATCTAAAAAATTATCCAAACCTGATGGCACCATTGCTTACTCATGGGATGGTAAATTACATAACTGGGAAGGCCCAGCACTAATACCTGAAGGTAATACTCGTAAAGCTGAGTATTATTTGTATGGTGTACAAATGGATAAAGATACTTGGAGTGAAACTCGTAGACAAAGAGAAGGTGTACCCTACTATAAAAATCAATCTATGAAATCACAATTAACAGACTATAGAAATTAAATGAAAAAAGCAGTTATAGTAAGTGGTTATTTTAATCCGTTGCATAAAGGTCATTTAGAGTTATTTAGAAAAGCTAAAGAAGTAGGAGATTTACTTATAGTAATAGTAAATAATGATAAGCAACGAGAAATGAAAGGTTCTAAATTTTTTATGAATCAGGATGAAAGAATAGAAATTATTAGAGAGCTAAGTATAGTAGATATGGCCTGGTTATCAATTGATGAAGATTCTACCCAAAATGCTACTTTAAAAGCTATGGTAAATAAATTTTATGGTTCAATGAAACTTGCTTTTGCTAATGGTGGTGACCAAAATAATGATACTATTCCAGAAGCGGATATCTGCAGACAGTTTGATATTGAATTAATAGATGGTTTAGGTGATAAAATACAATCAAGTAGTTGGTTGTTGGAAAAAAATTAATTATATTTAAGGTATGAGAATAGGTTTATGTGGTACAATGAGTGTGGGTAAAACTACATTAGTTAATGCTTTAAAAGAATTAGATCAATTTAAGGATTATAATTTTGCTACTGAACGTAGTGAATATTTAATGAATTTAGGTATTCCATTGAATACTGATTCTACATTAAAAGGTCAAACAGTGTTTTTAGCTGAGCGATGTGCTGAATTGATGAGAGATAATATTATAACTGATAGAACTATATTAGATGTTATAGCATTTACTAATTCTGCTAAATCAATTGATTATAAAGATACAGAAATATTTGAGCAATATGCTGTAGAGTTTTTGAGAGAATATGATTATATATTTTATATTTCTCCTGAAGGTATTGCTATTGAAGATAATGGTGTTCGTGAAACGGATGAATATTATAGAGATGTAATTGATTTTTCTATTACTACTTTAATTAAAAGATATGGACATAGAATAAATAATATTGAAGTAATTAAAGGTAGTACGGAGGAACGTATAGAGCAAATATTAAAGTTTACAGGCCTTTAATCATATTTATAATAAAACTCTAGTATAATGAAAAAATCTGAATTAAAAGATTATATCAAAGAACAAATAATTGATGTACTATCAGAAGCATCTTCTGAAGATGTTGAAAATCAAAAGGCATATAATGATGAGTTAGAAAAAACTAATGATTTGATGTCTAAAATGAAAATGGAGGAGGATGAAGAGGCTCCTGATGGGGATAAAGAAACCCAAAAGAAAGCATCTAAACAAGATAAAATTATTAAAGATTTCCAACGTATTGAAAAGCAGATGAAAACCCATCTTGAACTTTTCAAAACATCTGAATCACCCAAAAATAAGGAGTTAGCAAAAAACATGCTTAAAAAATTAACCCCTGAATATCAAACGGTTAAAAAAGCATATGATAAAATAAGAAATGTCAAAGTCTAATATACTTAATATAATATTAATAGTAGTAATTACTTCACTACTATATACGGTATTTTTTGTAGAAGATGAAGATTATACCCAAGAATATAATGCTAAAATAGAAGCATTAGAACATAAAGTAGATTCTCTTCATCAAAAAAATACTGCTTTGGAATTAGAGGCTGATTCATTAGAAATTAAATTAGAAGAATCAGATAAAAAAATTAAAAAATTAAATACCAGAATTTATGTTATCAAGAAAAAAACAAAGGAACAGCTTGATGCTGTTGATCTTTTCGGTGATGATGAGCTGGAACAGTTTTTCGCAAAGCGTTACAGACAGCACACAGATTCAATTAACTAAGCCAGTAGCTAAGTTAGTAATAAAAGATTTAATACAATTTGATGGTTTGTCAAAAGAAATGCAAACTATGCAAATTATACTAACTGAAACCAATAATAAGCTTTTAAATCAAGGAACGTTAGTAGCAAACCTAAAAACCCAAGTAGAAAATTATCAAAAAATCATTGATAAAAAAAATCAACAATTTTCTACCCAAGAAGATTTAAATAAAAGGTTACAGCAAGACCTTAAAAAACAAAAACTTCGAACTAAACTAATGGGAGGTGCCGGTATTGCTATAGCAATAGGTGCTGCTGTACTAATAAACTAAATGTCTGATTTAAAAAAAGTAATACGACAAGAATACCTAAAATGTGCTAAAGATCCTGTACATTTTATGCGTAAATACTGCTATATACAGCATCCACAACGTGGTCGTATACAATTTAATCTATACCCATTCCAAGATAAAGTATTAACGTTAATGAGAGATAATCCATATTCGATTATCTTAAAATCTAGACAGTTAGGTATATCAACATTATCCGCAGGTTATTCACTTTGGTTAATGTTATTCCAACAAGACAAAAATATATTATGTATCGCTACAAAGCAGGAAACTGCTAAAAACATGGTTACAAAGGTAAAATTTATGTATGAAAATTTACCTTCATGGCTTAAAGTAGATGCAGCAGAAAACAATAAACTTAATCTACGACTTACAAACGGATCACAAATTAAAGCCACTTCAGCAAGTTCAGATGCAGGTAGATCCGAAGCAGTATCTTTGCTATTAATTGATGAGGCTGCTTTTATTGATAATATTGGTGAAATATGGGCTTCGGCACAACAAACACTTGCTACTGGTGGTGGGTGCATAGCATTATCTACACCCTATGGTACTGGGAATTGGTTTCATCAAACATGGATAAGAGCAGAAAATAATGAAAATGACTTTTTACCCATTAGATTACCTTGGGATGTACACCCAGAACGAGATCAAGCTTGGAGAGATAAACAAGATGAATTACTAGGTGATCCTAGAATGGCAGCACAAGAATGTGACTGTGATTTTAGCACCTCTGGTGATATTGTATTTTATCCTGAATATATTGAATACTACGAAAAAACATTTACTAAAGACCCACTAGAAAAAAGGGGAGCAGATAAAAATTTATGGGTTTGGGAATCACCTGACTATTCAAGAGATTACATGGTAGTAGCTGATGTTGCTCGAGGTGATGGAAAAGATTACTCTGCGTTACATGTTATTGATATAGAAAATAATGTTCAAGTTGCAGAATATAAAGGACAAATTGGCACTAAAGAATTTGGACATTTATTAGTAGGTGTAGCTACTGAATATAATGAAGCAATGTTAGTAATAGAAAATGCTAATATTGGGTGGGCTACAATACAAGTAGCTATTGATAGAGCATATCCTAATTTATATTATTCCCAAAAATCAGAAGGTAACGCTGAATCCTATTTTGATAAATATCAGGACCATTCTAAAATGGTAGCTGGTTTTACAATGTCATCTAGAACACGACCTATGGTAATAGGTAAATTCCAAGAATATATAGGTGATAAAGGCGTAACTATCCAATCAAAAAGATTGATTGAAGAAATGAAAACATTTATTTGGCGTAATGGAAGAGCAGAGGCTCAAACGGGATATAACGATGACTTGGTAATGTCTTTTGGAATAGCCATGTATATTCGAGATACAGCTTTGAAATACAGACAAAGGGGTATAGATTTAACGAAACAAACATTAAGTAACATGACAGTTAATAGAACAGCATATTCAGGGGCGTATTTTTCCCGAGGAGCTGATAATCCTTACCATGTAGACACAACTCGTGGTAAAGAAGATATTAGCTGGTTAATAAAGTAATATTTATAATAATAATTATATACAATGGCTGATAAAGGCATATTTTCAAGATTACAAAGATTATTTTCTACTGACGTAATAGTACGAAATGTAGGAGGTAATCAACTAAAAGTAACAGATAGTAGCAAAATTCAAGCTACAGGTGAATTAGAAACTAATTCACTAGTAGATAGATATAATAGAATATACTCTACTAACCCAACCTCATTGTACGGTCAACAGTTCAACATGAACTATCAATATCTTAGACCACAATTATATTCAGAATATGATACAATGGATCAAGATGCTATTATCGCTTCAGCCCTAGATATTATAGCAGATGAATCTACTCTAAAAAATGACATGGGTGAGGTACTTCAAATTAGAAGTGCAAATGAAGATATACAAAAAATACTTTACAATTTATTTTATGACGTATTAAATATTGAATTTAATTTATGGTCATGGACTAGACAAATGTGTAAGTATGGTGATTTCTTTTTAAAACTAGAGATTGCAGAAAAATTTGGAGTATATAATGTAATACCCTATACAGCATATCACATTTCAAGAGAAGAAGGATACAACCCTGAAAACCCAGCTGATGTGAGATTTTTATATTCACCTGATGGTTTAGCTAATCCAAGTTCAGGAATGTATACTATGCCAAACCAACAAAAACAAAATGGTGGTATACATTTTGATAATTATGAAATGGCTCATTTTAGATTATTAGCTGATACTAATTATTTACCTTATGGTAGAGCATATTTAGAGCCCGCTCGTAAATTATTTAAACAATATACATTAATGGAAGATGCGATGTTAATCCATAGAATTGCTCGCGCACCCGAAAAACGTATACATTATATTAATGTAGGGTCTATTCCACCAAATGAGGTAGATGCATTTATGCAGAAAACCATCACAAACATGAAACGTACCCCTTATATTGACCAAAAAACAGGTGAATATAACCTAAAGTACAACATGCAAAACATGATGGAAGATTTTTATATCCCAGTACGTGGTAATGATACTTCAACTCGAATTGATACTACTAAAGGGTTAGATTATGATGGAATTAGAGATGTAGAATACTTAAGAGAAAAATTATTTGCTGCTCTTAAAGTACCTAAGGCATTTATGGGGTATGAAGAAGATATTGAGGGTAAAGCAACATTAGCTGCTGAAGATATTAGATTCGCTCGTACAGTTGAACGTATTCAACGTATTATGTTATCGGAATTAAATAAAATTGCTTTAGTACATTTATATACCCAAGGTTATACAGATGAAAGCTTAACTAATTTTGAAATTACATTAACTACTCCTTCTATTATATTTGAACAAGAAAAAGTTGAATTATTAAAATCTAAAGCAGAATTATCTCAGGCATTACTTGATCAAAAACTTGTACCTACTGATTGGATTTATGATAATATTTACAACTTAAGTGAAGATCAATATGATGAATATAGAGATTTAACTAGAGAAGATGCTAAACGTAACTTTAGATTAAATCAAATTCAAGAAGAAGGTAATGATCCTATTGAAACTGGTAAATCATATGGTACACCTCATGATTTAGCTTCTTTATATGGTAAAGGAAGATCATATTCCGACCCAGGCAACGTTCCTGATGGTTATAATAAGGATTCTGAATTAGGACGTCCACAAGATTCTATTGTTAAAACCAATACTCAAGATGGTAACTTTGGAAAAGATCGTTTAGGTGTTAAACGTATGAAAGACACTGATAAAAATGATGCGAATAATAGTAAAACAGATACAAATCGTAATGCTTTAACTTTAGAAACAGCACAAAGTGTTTATTTGCAAAATAAAGATATGTTTAAAAAAATCCCAAAAAAGCGATTAGTATTTGAAGAAGACCAAAAAGGTGAAGCTTTATTGGATGAAAAACAATTAAAGGAGTAGTATCCTCCACATATTTATAAATAAATATATTTTTTGATGAAAATTAAACACTCAAAGTACAAAAATACAGGTATCCTGTTTGAGTTGTTAGTTAGACAAGCTACAGCAGACACCTTAAAAGGTACTGATTCCCCGGCCATTGATTTAATTAAAAAGTATTTCGTTAAAAGCGAATTAGGTCGTGAGTATAAGTTGTATGAATCGGTTATCAAATCTAAGGTATTAAACGAAGGAAGAGCTAATGCAATTATTAGCACTATTTTAGAATCTTCACAAAAATTAAATCGTACTTCTTTAAGAAAACAAAAATATAATTTAATTTCCGAAATTAAAAACCAATATAATTTAGATTCTTTCTTTGGTACTAAAATTAAAAATTATAAAGAATTAGCTTCTTTATATACTTTAATTGAAGGGTTTAATATTAAAGATATAACTGATACAAATCAATTAGTAGATAATAAAGTAACATTACTAGAATATTTAACTAAACAAAATATTGAAACTGAAGAAGTAAAAGAAGATGTGCTTAAAGAATTTCAAACATATGATAAAGATTTAAGAATATTAACATATCAAGTACTTCTTGAAAAATTTAATAGTAAATATCAAGACTTATCTAATGACCAAAAGGAAGTTCTTAAAGAATTTATTAATGCCGTAGATTCAACTCCTAGTTTAAGAGAATTTTACAATACTAAAATTGAAGAATTAAAATCTTCCCTAAATAAAGAGGCAAAAGGTATTAAAGATAAAGCTACTCAAGTAAAAGTACAAGAAATCTCTAAACTTCTTACTGAATTAGATAAAAATGATAAAGTATCAAATGATAATTTGGTTGATTTGTTACAATATTATGAGCTAATTAAAGAGATTAAGGTAGCAAATGACAAACTATAAATACAAATTAAAAGAGGAACCATTTAAAGTAGGTGATACTACAACAGATAAAGGTATTAAAACCACTGTTAAAGGTATCGACCCACAAACTGGTGCTGTTAGTTGGGATGTTGATTACGTTCCCGCTTTTGATTCTGTATATAAAGAATTTGATGAACTAAGACAAGCTATTGCAAAATTAGATCAAAAAACAGATGATAAAACAGTAGACGATATAGCTGCTAAAATTAAAGCAGAATTTAATCGTTACAGAACCCACATCAGAAAAAATTACCCCGATTCTTATAAAAAATTTACTAACGAAGCATCAATGACTAATTCAGGGGGTGCTACATTTACTCCTGGTACTGGTGCTCAATATGCAACACCTAAAGCATTTGGTAAAAAAGGACAAAAACAAAATGACGCAACTAAATATATTTTAAAGAAATTTGGGTATAAATTAGCGCCATCTATACCAAATAGACCATCAAAAGCTATAACTTATAAGCAGGTTATGGAAAAAGATAATATGTATAAATATAAGTTAACCGAAGCTGAAAACAATGTTGAAATATTTCATCAACAACGTATTCAGGATTTTGATGAATTAGAAAAAAGATTAGATACTTTACGTAAAAAATTACGTCAAGGTAAATTATCTACCCAAAAATACTATAGAGAAAACCCAAAAAGTTATTCTGTAGTTTATGGAACAGATATGATAAATGATTATTTTAACGATATAGAAGAATTACTCACACAAGACCAATAACATGAAAACTCTCCAAGAACAGTACAATTTAATCCAAGAAGGAAAAGGAAGCAAAGATATTTTCCTTAAAGAGGCTAAATCCAAATTTCCAAATATGATTACAAACGCAGCTACGTTTGAAGAAACTACTAAAATTCTAAAAAACAGAAGCGTAATTGCTGAGTCTTTAGGTGGTGTAGTTGAACTTCAAGCAATTAATACTATTGAAGCTCGCCCTACTGAAAATTGGGAAGATAAATTTGCTACTTTCTTAGCTGAAGAAGCTAAAGCTGTAGAGAAAAAAGCTACTAAAGAAGTAGAAGAAGCAGAAACTGCTGCTTACGATTATACTGATGTTAAATCATTAGATAATCAAATCGGAGTAGAAGTACAAGAAGGTATCTACTTTGAAGCAAAACAAAACCCAGATAAAACAATTGAAGAGATTAAAGAAATCGTAGCTAAAAACTTAGCTAAAGATCAATTGCATTATAAGAAAAACGCTGCATTCGGAGTTGAAGGTCTTGGACTCGAAGAAATGAAAAGCGAAGAAGTATCTGGTAAACATAAAGAAAGTGGGTATTCTGATAAATTAAAAACATTAGTTAAAGAATCACTTGGTGGTGTAGTTACTACTGGTCATCCTCATTCTATGTCTGCTATTCAAAACGCAGTAGTAATGGATGTACTTGAAGAAAATTCTGAAGTTGAAGAATCATATGATGAATTTCAACGTGATGATAAAGGTGCTAAAGACGTAGATAAAAAAGATAAAGGTGAACAAGAAGCATTTGGAGCTGGAGTTGAAAAAGGCGAAAAAATAGCAAAGAAAAAAATGAAAAAAGAAACTATCGATTCTAAATTAGCTGAAATCGAAGCTGCAGGTAAAATTACTACTTTAGAAGCACAAATTGCTGCTATTGATGAAGTAATTGCTACTAAAGAATCAAGATTATCACTAGTAAATGAAGATGCAGATATGGCAGAATTACTTGATAAAGGTAAAGTAAATGCTATGCGTAAAGAAATTAAAGTACTAGAGAAAAGATGTGGTAAAATGAAAAAAATGTATGAGAAACTTAATGGCTCTGCATATACTGCTCCTGTAGTAGATGAATCAGATGCTCCTACATTCGATGCCCAAAGTGGAGCATCATTAGACCCAGCACCACAAAAAGTAGGTCAAACAACCTCACAAGAATAAGAATGTCACAATTATTAATAGAAACTAATCTATGGAATACTAATTCCTTATTAACTGAAAATGTTGGTAAGGAAAATGGTAATATCATGGTAGAAGGTATTTTAGCTACTGCTGAAGTAAAAAACGGAAATGGTAGATACTACCCTAGAGAATTATGGGAACGTGAACTAGATAAATACCAAGAATCTATTAACCAAAGAACAGCAACCGGAGAACTAGACCACCCAGAATCACAAGTAATTAACCTTAAAAATGTATCCCATTTAATTAGAGAATTTTGGTGGGATGGAGATGAGGTAATGGGTAAAATAGAAATTCTACCTACCCCATCAGGACAAATATTAGAGGCACTAATTAAAGCAGGTGTAACTGTAGGTGTTTCTTCACGTGGTATGGGATCATTAGAACAAAACGGTAATGTAATGGAAGTACAAGATGACTTCGAATTATTATGTTGGGATTTTGTTTCTACACCTTCAAACCCAGGATCTTATATGGGTGTTTTGCAAGAAGGAAAACAACATGATTTAAAGGATTACAGTAAAGTAAATAATATAGTTAGAGAAATACTATGTTCTAAAGGTTCTTGTACCCTCTTTTAATCCTCCATAAATCTACATATACGTATCATCGTAATGTGTTATTCCTATAACACTAAATGATATTAACTTACTTATTGCGGTTCCTAATAACCGTATTTCACAAATTAAAATTTTGCGATTATGTCTAACAACAGAGATTTGCTTAAAGAAGCAATTGCTGATGCTAAAGCTGTAAAAGAAACTGCTATAGCAAACGCTAAAGCTGCTTTAGAAGAATCATTTACTCCACATTTGAAGTCAATGCTCGCTGCTAAATTAGAAGAAATGGATAAAGACGAAGACGATGTAAAAGAGTCTGAGGAAATCCAAGAAACTGATGCCGTAGATGAAGGGTATGATAAGGATGATAAAGAAGTAAAAGAATCTGAAGAAGTAGAAGAAGCTAAAAAAGAAGAAATCGAGGAAGAACTCGATTTAGATGAAATGCTTGCCGAACTTGATCTATCTGAAAAGAAAGAAGAAGAAGGTAAAGACAAGATGGAAGAATCTGAAGAACTAGATGAAGCTAAAGAAGAAGTTTCTGAATCAGAAGAAATCGAAGAATCAGAAGAGGTAAACGAATCTGAGGAAATTGAAGAATCTGAGGAAGTAGAGGAAGCTGAAGAACCAGTTGCCGAAGCTGAAGAAGAAGAAGCTGAAGAAGAAGCTGAAGAAGGTGAAGAAGAAGAAATCGATCTTGAAGATATGTCTTCTGATGATCTGAAAGGATTTATCGAGGATGTAATTAAAGACATGGTAGAAGCTGGAGAATTAGAAGGTGACTTAGACGCTGAAGGCGA
>JAAHTG010002239.1_pt1 | contig 11342 bp, 10 predicted proteins | sample 6116081 | NCBI WGS metagenome assembly JAAHTG01 (sample SAMN13939989, study PRJNA603662) | sponge metagenome | isolation source: marine sponge | host: Mycale hentscheli | place: New Zealand | collected 2005
ATTTCCCTCTCAACCAACCCTCTTTTTTCACCCCCCTTTTTTCCCATCCATCCAATATCTCAAACAAGAGTTACGATTAAAAATTTGGTTTTCGGAACAAACTCTACTTCTGTAGAACTGGTCTCATAGGATACGCCACGAAATTTTAATAATGCCATGATCTTGATATCGTAAATTAACGCCATAGCATGTTCGGCAACGGCATAAGGTGAATAGGCAGGGACACGGACAACTGTTATTTGTAATTGGGATACAGCTGTCAGATCAACATTGTTATAACCTGCACATCTTAGAGCAATCAGACGAGTACCTCCTTGAGCCAGAATTTCTAGGGTTTCACGATTAAGTTGATCATTAACAAAAACACATACTGCGATGAAGCCCATGGCTAAAATAGCTGTATTTTCATCCAGATTAGGTTTGAAAAAGACTAATTCATGATTGTAGTTAACATTAACTTTTTCTAAAAAATGACGATCGTATGTTTTGGTACTAAAAACGGCAATTTTCATGACATAAAAACTAATTTAAAATTAAATAAATGATCAGTTAAAAGAAATTAATGTTCAGGTTGATAGATTGTGTTCAATCAATTTAATGAAAAAACAAGACTTTGCAAATTTAAGTTCAGATGAGATGTTTATCATCTTTGACTCCTTAACATGATATATTTTACTCATTTAAAACTTGTGAATTTGTCCATGAGTGAATTTTTAAGTTTAATGTTGATGGTCTAAATTATTTGTTTATGAAATTAATTGATTCTAAAGGACGTTTATTCGGAAAAGTCAATATCCTTGATTTAGGTGCGATCGCTGTTATTATACTAGTTTTAATTGGTATATTTATCGTTCCAGGCCCTACGGGTTCAGTTGCCCAAGTGGGAAATAATACCCCTGATGACATCGAAGTTAGCTTATTAGTCCGAGGTTTAAATATTAAAAACCCTCCAGAATTTATAGCATCTTTAAAAGATACTAAAGTAGACATTATCGTCAGAAATGAAACCGCAGGAAATTTACAAATTATATCTGTAGAAGAATTACCCAATTATATGGCAGCAAATCAACCTGATGGTACTGTCAAAGCCGTACTCGATCCTCGTCCTATTGTTGCCTATAGTACAGATATGATTTTACTAATGAACGGAAAGGGACAAATGACTGATGATGGAGCGGTTTTGGCAAACCAAAAAGTAAAAATTGGTAGCGTATTAGAACTCGACGGTAAAAATTATAATTTCCGTGGCAGTGTTATTGACGTAAATCAGTTGAATTAATCCTTTATGGACAAAGAATTTAGCACAATCATCAAAAATATAGAGTAGAGAATAATTGTTAATTGTTAATTGTTAATTGTTAGCAAATCCTAATTAGAGTCTGCTGAAAAATATGAAACCTTTACGAATAATGCTTAACAGCTAAAATTCACCTCGAAAAATACCAAAAATCCCCCCAAATTTCCATTGTCAATTATCCTTACCAGGGATTTTTGACTTTTTCGCCCAAGCCCTAATTACTGTTTTCTCTGTGATTTTTCAGAAAAGTTAAGAAATCTTTTTCTACTAGAGGCCTACTCACTAACCATCCTTGGATAGCATCACATTCTAAAAAATTTAACATTTGCTTTTGATCTTCTGTTTCTACTCCCTCAGCAACTACCATCATGTTATAACTTTTGGCGATCGTAATAACAGCCGAAACTAATGCTTTGTCTTGGTAACAACAAGTGACATCATCAATAAAAGATTTATCAATTTTTACTAAACGAAAGGGAAATTTTTTTAAGTAACTCAAAGAAGAATAACCTGTACCACAATCATCTAAGGAAAAATGAACTCCAATCCCAGATAATTCATTAATAATAGATGTTGAGGATTCTATATCAGTCATTAAAATACTTTCGGTTATTTCTAACTCTAAATTTTGTGATGGAAATTTAGTTTGCTCCAAAATCTTTTTGACATCAGCAACAAAACTTTCTGTTTGAAATTGTTTTGTCGAGACATTTACCGCTAAGGTCAAAGATGAATAACCCATATCCTGCCATTTTTTGCCTTGATAACAAGCTGTTTCTAATACCCATTTTCCAATTTGTACGATTAAACCTGTTTCTTCAGCTATAGGAATAAATTTATCAGGAGGAATTAGACCTTGTATTGAATTTTGCCAGCGAACTAAGACTTCTGCTCCTCGAATAGTATTGGTTTTAAAATCGAATTGTGGTTGAAAATTAAGAAATAACTCGTTCTTTTCCAGAGCATTTTGACATCCTCCCAGCGTCGGAGACGCGGGAGGATGTCAAATGTAGCAGTATTTTCCCTAGTGGCAAATATTATTTCATCATTATTTTCTAAGCGATGATTAGAGATTTGTTGTCCATTGACAAATATTCCATTTTGACTTTTTTTTCCGTCTAAATTGCCATCGATTAAAAGATAAAAATATTCTCCCAGAGCAGATTTTTTTTTGATTAGAGTACCATGATGTCTAGAAATATTGTCACCACTTAATTTAATAGCACAACTGGAGTGACGACCAATGACATAAACATTTTTATTTAAGTTAATGGCTAGTTGTCCTGGTGAATCATCTAAAGACAAAATGAGTAAATGATTATTCTGGTTTGCTAGTTGATTCATTTAACAAATAAAAATAACATCCCGATCGATGTTTTTAATTAGTTTTCAGTTTATTTGTGAGTTAGTACGATCAAATTGAAATAACTCTAAGTTTACTACAATATTTTGGAACTATTGTTTTGACTAAGAAACATTATCCTTACTCGAGTATAACAACTCAATTACTATTTTTATTGAGAAAATGATATTATCAATTTCAAAAATTAGATTAGTGATAGTAAGTTATTGACAATATATCATCTAATTTTTAGTAAAAACTATATTCTAATAATGAACTATTTATTCTTTCATTAATAAATAATACTTATTGATTGGAAAATATAATTCATAAATATGTTTTTTGTCTTTCTATAAAATACAATCAGATTTTATTAAAAAATCCATTATTTTCTTTTCTTTTAAAGGAATAGTTAACCAATTCCCTTGAATTTCCTCACACCCAAATTGCAACAATTCATCGACTTTAGCTTTTTCTTCAACCCCTTCAGCGATAACTCTTAAATTAAAACTTTGAGCAACATTGACGATCGCACCAACTAAAGCTTTATCCTGAGGATTAGAACTAAGATCATTAATAATAGGTCGATCGATTTTCAAAGTAGAAAATTGAAATTGCTTCAAATAGCCAAAAGAAGATACACCTGTACCAAAATCATCTAGGGCAATTTTAACACCGATCTCATTAAGTTCCATTAAACATTTTCGACTTAATTCCATATTGAGAGCAAGTGTGCTTTCTGTCACCTCCAATTCCAGTAAATAAGGTTCCAGTTTGGTTTTATCTAAAACACTCTCGATCATCGCCACAAAATTAGTCTGCTGAAATTGTTGGCTAGAAATGTTAATACAAATTGGTTGATCTGTTAATGACTCCTCTTGCCACCTTTTTCTTTGTTGACAAGCAGTTTCAAGCACCCATTCTCCTATAGGTACAATTAAACCAGTTTCTTCTGCCAGAGAAATAAATTCTCCAGGACTTACTATACCTAAATCACGATGTTCCCAACGAATTAAAGCTTCTATACCTGTTATTTTATTTTCATTGACAGCAATTTGTGGTTGATAGCATAAACAAAACTCTTTTCTTTCTAAAGCATGAGCCAACAATTTTTCTATTCTAAGTAAACGTTCAGTTTCTAACTGCAATTTTTCATTGGCAAATTTATAATTATTACTTCCTGATTCTTGACTTTTCGCTAAAGCATCTTGAGCTTCGTGAATCATCGTACCAGCAGTCTTTTCTTCGTTTCCTTTTAAAGCAATACCAATGCTAATTCTGGTATAAACCTTTTTATTATCGAGAAAAAATTGTTGTTTGAGAGACTCCAACATCCTATTGCAGACTCTTCCAACATCTTGAGTACTTCTAACTTGAGGTAAAATACAGCCAAATTGAGATGATTCCCAATAAGCAATACTATCCCCTAAACGTAAACAAGCCCTCAAACGCTTGGCAAAACCTTCTAAGATTCGAGATTTTAGTCTATAGTTTAAGCTGTTTCCATTTTCCTCAAAAATTTCCAATTCGAGAAACACTAAAGACAATAAATCATCACTTCTAAAGCTATTTGCGATCGCCATTTTTAACTGTTCCATCAATAAAGGGCGACTTGGCAATCCAGTTTGTAAATCACCATCTAATAACCAATAAGAAAAAGAACGATTTATAGTATTTGTTCTACGTAACAAAGTTGCATGCAAACGAGAGACTTTTTGAGAATTTAAGACAATTGTATTACGACTATCTCGTCCTACAGAATAATTTGCTCCTTCCAAAATAACAGTTTTACGAGAATCTTCATCTTCGATTACTAATACATGATGAAACTGATTATAATTTCCATCCATTGCCGATTTCATATAGTCGCTATTCATAAACTTTAAAAAATAAAATGCCTTTGTTCAGTAGCTTTGTCGAAAAGAAAACACCCATCATATTCTCTATATTAAAACACCTTGCTAATTAAACCAATTATTAATTTTTTGTCTTTTTTTCTGACTGATGGAGAAATATACTCGCTTCTTTACTAGGTAATGGACGACTAAATAAGTTTCCTTGAATTAATGTACATCCCAATCCTCTGAGTAATTCCATTTGCTCTAATTTTTCTACACCTACAGCGATTAAACGACAATCATATCCCTGGCACAACACAGATATACTTTGAACTAAGGCTTGAACTTTTTGATCATTGTCAATTTTATTGATGATACTAGGACTAATTTTAACTGTATTAAAAGGTATTTTTGGCAAATGAATTAAAGCAGAATTACCTGAACCAAAACTATCTAAACAGAGTCTGACCTTTAAAGCCGATAATTTTTCTAAGGTTTTATAGGCTATCTCTGGATTTTGTAAAAAACAATTTTCCCTCAATTCTAATTCTAGTAAAGATGGCGGTAATTGAGTTTGTTCTAAAATTTTGACAATTGTTGCCACAAAATTAGGTTGAATAAATTGTCGATTAGAGATATTTATACCAATAGGCAAAGGGCTAATTCCTTCTTCAATCCATTTTTTTATTTGTAAAGTTGCCGTTTGAAGAATCCAAACTCCCAAGGGAAGCATAAACTCAGTTTCTTCTGTCAATCGCAGAAAATGACGAGGGGTGACTTTTCCTAATTCGGGATGGTTCCACCTGAGTAATGCTTCTAAACCAGTAAATTTTTGTGTATTGCTATCAATTTGTGGTTGATAACACAGAAAAAATTGTTGTTCTTGGACAGCATTACCAATTAAAGTTTCGAGTTTTAATAGACTAGCACTTTTAGGAGTTAGATTAAATCCAGTCACTCCATAACTGGAATTTTTGCCAGCTTTAGCTTGTTCTAACGATAGTAAACTATTTTTAATCAGTAATGTAGGGTTTTCTCCATCTATGGGATAAATTAAGAAACTCAAATGAGCTTGTAATTGAAGTTCCTTACCTATTTTTACTTCTCTTAAAAAAAGATTACCTTGTCTATTACTATCTTCACTTAATAAATCCTTCAGGATCGGATGATTTAATTTCTCCTTATGAATATTGTCAAACTTAAAACTCGCAGCTGGATTTAAATAAGTTAAATTACCATTGGAGTCTAATTCAATAATTGGATTAGGGCTTAATTCGGGGAAAGAAGCTAAACGAATTAATTCCTGTTGCTCTTCTGAAACTTCACCCTTGGATTCTTTAGCAATCATCGTGTCACTAGATTGACTTTCTAAGGTAACGCGAGAAGCCGCAATATTATCTAAACCTTCGGGATTAAATAAATCAATCCCTGATTCAGTATTCACGATGTAATAACTGGCTTTTGCTTCATTAGCAAAGAAAATACTATCACCATGTTTTAAATCACGAAAAGGCATGGAACGTCCATTGATAGATATGCCATTAGTACTTTTTTTCCCTTGTAAATTACCGTCAAGAATACGATAAGAAAAATCATTATCATCATCACCATCTGTCTGACGAATTAAACTGGCATGAGTACGAGATACCTGATAGTCATAAAGTACAACGGAATTATTTGAATCTCTTCCAATAGTATATTGGGTCTGTTCTAAAGGAATGATTCTTCTGCCTTTCCGATCTTCAATAACTAATATGTGACGAAATTTTTGCACTTCACTCATCTATATAGCACCCAAAGTAATCAATTTAAGAAATATCAATTTTTAAGATTAGTTGGTTATTCTTTTTAATAACCACTAACTATTATAATAGTTGAGTTGATGCTATAATTTGCCGATTAATTTTGCTTTGTTGATAATTCTTTTCTTTGTTTGTTTCCCATAAGTAATTTTACTTTGTCATCGAGGAAGTTTTCTCAAGGAAGATTTTACAAATTATAAGTAAATAATCACAAGTTTTAGTTAGCTATTTCGAAATGGTAATCTTCCCAATTAAATATCAAGAAGAAAAGCGATTAATTAGTCTAAAAGATCCCGATTCTCAATTCCCCAATTCCCCATTGTTATTGTCAAATTTTTCCTCTCAATTACCTAAAAGGTTATATTAGAACAAGTCATAAATCCATGACCATCGTTGTTTGATGAGCAGTTCACTCCCGAAATAAATAGTAATAATTAGGTCACATGTCTGTATCTGAAATTCATAGCAAAAATCCCCCTGAGAATAATTTCATGAAAAAAAAAACAAACATAAATAATGATTCAACGGGATTTATTCATGTTTTAAAAAATACCAATTTTGTTATTCTTTGGTTGGGACAAATATTTTCTCAGCTGGCAGATAAAATATATCTAGTTTTGATGATTGCGATTATTAGTAGCAATTTTAAGCCCGAGGGTGAAAGTATTAGTGGTAGAGTTTCTTTGATTATGATTGCTTTTACTTTACCTGCCATCTTTTTTGGTTCTTTAGCTGGTGTTTATGTCGATCGCTGGTCAAAAAAGAGTACCCTCGTATTATCTAATATTGGTAGAGGAATGTTAGTTTTGTTAATTCCTGTTTGTTTATCAATAAATTATATAAAAATTCAGATCTTATCTTTACCTTTTGCTTTTTGTTTATTATTAGTAATCACTTTTTTGGTTTCAACCTTAACCCAATTTTTTGCTCCAGCGGAACAGGCAAGTCTTCCTCTAATTATCAAGAAAAACAACTTATTAGCCGCTAATTCTATCTATACAACTACCATGATGGCAATGTTAATTGTTGGTTTTGCCATTGGTGAACCGCTATTAGATGCGATCGCATCTTGGTCTCAAAATTTTAATTTTAGCTATGGAAAAGAATTTTTAGTCGGATTTTCTTATACTTTAGCTGGAATCATTTTAATTCTTTTAAAAACCAAAGAAACAAACAAAGATAAACAAATTCCAGAAAATCATCCCTGGGAAGATATCAAAGAAGGTTTACGATACCTAAAAAGCAATCGTCTGGTAAGTAATGCGATGTTACAATTAGTTATTTTATTCTCTATCTTTGCTGCTTTAGCAGTCTTAGCCGTCAGTTTAGCCGAAACGATACCGGGCATGGAAGCTGATCAATTCGGTTATCTATTAGCCGCCACAGGGGTCGGTATTGCCATTGGTGCAGCAATGATCACTAGTCAAGGAAACAAATTGACCAATCATAAATTATCTTTTTGGGGTTTAATTGGTATGACGATCGCTTTAACAGGCTTATCCTTTGCCACACATAGCCTCATATTGGCTTTGTCTATGACCGTTATTTTAGGCTTTTTTGCCGCCTTAGTAGGTGTTCCTATGCAAACGACGATTCAAGGACAAACCCCTGCTAATATGCGAGGAAAAGTTTTTGGTTTGCAAAATAATGGAGTGAATATTGCCTTGTCTTTACCTTTAGCCTTGGCTGGAATCGCCGAAACTTATCTTGGTTTAAGGGTTGTACTAATTATTTTAGCCTTATTCGCCCTATCTGGTGTGGCACTAAATTCAACTTTAATTGAAAAAAAGGGAACTAATTGAGGCTTATTTGCTTCATACTAATTTATATAGCAATCCAAAATCATTTGTAATAATTTAAGAGAATATTGAACGAAACATTGATAAAAAATTATCATTAGTATTGCTCTATATTCCCACACTAAACACTTAATTATCAGGATCGATATAGATAGGATAGATTTTATAGGAAATTGTATTATGTTGATGAATAAATACAGGTTGAAATTGATAAAAATAATTTACCAAATGTGCTTTTTATTGGGATTAAGCTTTGGCTTAGTCGTTCTCGATGTTTTGCCCCGATATGAACAGGGCAACTTGAGTCAAAACAACTCCGTTATGGCTCAAATCCCATCCGATAATGATTTGCAGAAATATGCTCGGGCTGCGACAACTATCGAAAACTTACGTCAAAATACTTATCGGAATATTAAAAAAATAGTTGGGACATCAAACACACCGCAATTAGCCTGTCATCAACAGCAAAGTTTCCAAAAATTACCAGATAACGCCCGTAGTATGGCAGTAAATTACTGTAATAAATCAGAAAGAATTGTAAAACAAAGTGGTTTAAGTATTAATCAATTTAATAGAATCACTCAACAATTAAAAAATAATCCCGCTCTTTATAAACGGGTACAACAGATGATGAATAGATAAACTTATTATAAATTATCAATTATCCCTTAGCGATATATCAGTAAAAGTAATCAAATTACAACTTGATTCTGGAAGAAAAACCGATAAGATAGATAACAACTATAATTAAAATAAGTCATTATCTTATCTTTAGAAATTACGACCTTTGAAGTCGTTTAGTTCACAAATATAAAATTAAATACACTAGAAAAGGAATTGTAAAACTTATGCCACAACTTATGGAAATGCCAAGTTTGGACTTTACCAGCGACATCTATAAAGATGCTTATAGCCGTATCAATGCGATAGTGATTGAAGGAGAAGCTGAAGCCCATAGTAACTACATTGATATGAGTGCAATGCTTCCTGAGCAAACAGAGGAATTAAAGCGTTTAGCAAAAATGGAAAATCGTCACAAAAAAGGTTTCCAAGCCTGTGGAAGAAACCTAAGTGTGACTCCTGATATGGAATTTGCCAAAGAGTATTTTTCAGGTTTACATGGTAATTTTCAAAAAGCAAAAGCTGAAGGCAAAGTTGTTACCTGTCTTTTAATTCAATCTTTAATTATTGAAGCTTTTGCGATCGCTGCTTATAATATTTATATACCCGTTGCGGATCCTTTTGCTCGTAAAATAACCGAAGGAGTTGTTAAAGATGAATATTTACACCTTAACTTTGGAGAAGAATGGTTAAAAGCTAACTTTGAGACCTCCAAAGCCGAATTACAAGAAGCAAATAAAGACAACTTGCCTATTGTTTGGAGAATGCTCAACGAAGTTGAAAATGATGCCAAAGAACTCGGTATGCCTAAAGAAGAGTTAGTCGAAGATTTTATGATCAGTTATGGTGAAGCTCTTGCCAACATCGGTTTTTCTACTGGTGAAATCATGAAAATGTCTTCTTACGGTTTAAGAGCTGCATAAAATTACAAATCTAAATAAGATTATAAAAAATCCTCCTAATTCAACGGTCAAAACTGAAGTTAGGGGGATTTGTTTGTTTGATTTTATGATTGGTGCTTTATTAGAGCTTTGAATATGACTGCCTATCCCTCAAAACAAAATTGATGCTCTAATACTGAATAAATTCACAAACTATGCTATTGTTGGTGATTTTCTGTTCTCACCGAAGACGTGCGAAGCAGGAATTCTTCTCAATTCTCAATTCTCAATTCTAATAATAGATTCCAGCTTTTTTCCATCTATTTAACGCTTCTCCCAATCGATCGCAATCAGCAATTAAACTAATCCGTACATAACCTTCTCCTCCTTCACCAAAGGCATTACCTGGAGTTACGACTACCCCCGTTTTTTGTAATAAATCTAAGGCAAAATCTGTAGAATTAGAATTACGAGGAGTGGGTATCCATAGATACATCGTAGCTTGGGAAGGTTTGACTTGCCATCCCATCTGACTTAAACCATCAATTAAAAAATCACGACGTTGTTGATAACGTTGTTGTACTTGATGAATATAGCTATCTGGTAATTGTAAAGCAGTTTCAGCGGCGGCTTGAATCACACTAAAGATGCCGTAGTCCAGATTAGTTTTTAAGGTTCTTAGTCCTTGAATAATCTCACTATTACCCACGACAAAACCAACACGCCAACCTGCCATATTATAAGTCTTAGAAAGGGTATGGAACTCTACTCCAATATCTTTAGCATCAGGTATTTGTAATAAACTCGTGGGTTCATATCCTTCAAAAGCTAATTCAGCATAAGCTAAATCATGAACTAACATAATCTCATAATGTTTTGCCCAAGAGACGATTTCTTCAAAAAAAGCTCTTGGTGCTGTCGCAGTTGTGGGATTATTAGGATAGTTGAAATATAGTATTTTAGTCTTTTTGGCAATATCTTCTGGTATTTTTTGTAAATCAATTAACCAATTATTCTCTGCACTCAGCATCAGTGGATAAATATCCCCTCCTGCGATGGCAGGACCTCTATAATGAGCGGGATAGGAAGGACTCGGAACAATAACTAAATCTCCAGGATTGATATAGGCTAAAGCTAAATGGGATAATCCTTCTTTGGAACCCAATAATGGTAACGCCTCACTATTAGGGTTCAAATCTACCTGATAACGCCTTTGATACCAATTGGTAATTGCTTGACGAAAATTCGTTGTACCCTCAAAAGGTGGATAACCATGGTAGCTAGTTATATTAAGTGCTTCTTGTGCGGCTTCGATGACAGGTTTAGGGGTAGAGCCATCAGGATTACCCATTCCTAAATCAATTAAATCTAAACCTTGTTCTCTGGCTTTGACTTTTAATTCATCTAAACGGGCAAATACGTAAGGAGGTAAGGCACTTAAGCGATCGGCACGATGATTAATCCAACTAGTTGTCATGAGTTTTTTTTAGTGGTGAAGCATCTAATATAGTTACCACAATTTTGCCCTTATAAATTCATATCAAGAATTTCAAAGATAAAATCGTAGCATCAAGAATAAACTACTAACATGATTTATTAATCATCACACTAAGTCAAGCAATTATAAAAATTTTAGTAAGGATATAATTAAGTTACTTGTTTTAAGTAACTTGTCAATTTATCAGTCTCTGTCTTATAACAATATTATTAATTGACATCCTCCCAGCGTCGGAGACGCGGGATTCCTAAGAAATCTAGAGGT
>JAAHTG010002240.1_pt1 | contig 11341 bp, 18 predicted proteins | sample 6116081 | NCBI WGS metagenome assembly JAAHTG01 (sample SAMN13939989, study PRJNA603662) | sponge metagenome | isolation source: marine sponge | host: Mycale hentscheli | place: New Zealand | collected 2005
CTATGGTTCGTGCAATTAGTCTAGGATCTGTAAGGCTATCTGTATAAGTACTTTTTGGAGTAAAGGGTTGAGTTGTAGGTGAAGTAACTATTTCCGATCCAACTCTTGTAGAATAAGATATATTAATAGGCCCCCCCAAAGGTTGAGGGTTTTCTAAGTCTAAACTAGTATGTTTAAATGAACCTAGTTGACCTGTAGTAGGTAATGGAATTAAATTTTCTGTATCACTTAACTGTTGACTTGAAGTTTTTTTATTGTATAAATCTAAAATTCCCATAATTATAAGTTTACTACTTTACCTTTAATATCTGTATTAGGAAATCTAACCTCAAAAATCATTGGATCTATTGATGGGTAAATTACATCATTTATCATAGCTCCTTCAATATCATAAGCATACTGTGAGTAACTACCTCCTACATTATTAGTAAAGTTTACATTTTTAACAGTTTGAACACCTTGAACTTTATCTAAAAGTAAAAATATTTCTTTAATCTGGATAGGTTCGTTGATTTGCCAATTATTAATATTAAAATATGTTTTAAGTTCTTGTAAACATGCTGTTAACACTTCATTACTATTAAAGTTTGGCCTAACAGTAATTTCAAAATCAACATTAAGATTAATATAAAAAGCATTTTTAATATTAATTGAATCCCCTATTACTCTATATTGCGATAAATAAGTTTGGAGATTTTGTTTTAAAGCCTCTGATGGGTTAGTAAGTTTATTCTCATTATTAGCACTTAATACATAGAGAGTTAATGTAGATGGAATTTCCCCAGGAAGGAGAGTATTAAGTTTAGTTTGCTCTATAAAAGCTTTAGATATTACTCCATATTTAGGAGGCATTGCCAGTGCTCTAACTAAATAATCATCTTGAGTTACACTACGTTGTTGTGAGGAAAAATTAGACATTGAGTTTTGTCTGATTTCTTCATTAGTATCACCATCACCCCCACCGGAAGCGGCTATAGGATTAACAACTGTTAATGAATTAAAAATTGTGTTAGCTATATCTCCACTATTACTAATACTAGGAACCTGGAAGTTAGTTGTGCTGTTTGTTAGTTGGGTTAAACTGCCTGCTTTTACATTAGCATTTGCCCCACCTCCAGTTAAATATCTTACTGTTAACTGTCCCGTAGGAGCAATACCATAGGTATTAGTAAACATAAAATTTTGAGGAGAGTATGCTGCTGTTAATTTATCTTTTTCAAATGGTAAACCTATACCTACATTATCAGCATTTGGAGTTACTTCTTCATCTATATCATTAGTAGTACCTGAACCAAATTGGATTTGGAGTGTTGTATTATTAATAAATCGTGTAGCAAATCTTCTTTGGATTTGTTTTAATTTTAATAAATAAGGTGTGTTTGTATTATCCTCATATAAATTTGGATCATTTGGATTTGTATTCTTTATAGAATCATATACCATTTCTTGACCTAAGTGTGGTACTTCATACCATATATTACCATCAGCATCTACAATATCTAATATACCAATTAAATCAGGAGCTGTAATGTCCGTAGTAAAAAATTCTGTGGGTGTAGCTCCTGCACTAATATTAAGTGAATTAATTGTTGCGGAAATTGCTTTTTTACTTTTTTTAAGTAAGAAAAAATCTACTACTCCTGCAGTTTCTTGATAAATAGACACGGTTGTAGGATCTTGAGATGATGATGTATCAAAATCTATTGGGTCTTCTACTAAAAATTTAATATTGGAATTAGTTAAAGAAGTAACCTGTGAATTTTCTGCTACTAAAAGAGCATAGTCATAGTCTGGAATATAACCACCAGCACCATCACTTTTACCGGGAACTTGTTGGTAAAAATCAATAGATACTTCTGCTACCCCAGTAACTTTAGGGTTATACCCCATCATATAAGCTAAATCATATAAATTTTTAGCTTCACGAGCGTATTGTAAAAAAGTTTCTTGAAATTGATTATCTTGGTAAAATGATAAAACATCACCAACATACGAAGACATTTCCATAAACATCATACCTGGGGAGGATGGGGTAAAATCGTTATATGTAGATGGAAAATAGGTTTTAGAGAAGTTAATTAAACTTTGTCTTAAACTTCCAAAATCCCTATTAATATATTTTATATCTCTATTAGTAGTTGCCATTATTCAAATGTTATATTAATTTCATCACTTATACCAGTATTTATAACTCTATATTTTAAATTTACAGTAATTATCATATTATCTTCTTGACCTAAAACATCTAAAGATACAACGGTAACTGAAGGGAAATACTGGCCTAGTTGGGTTTGAACATCTTCTTTTAAAAAGTCTAAATTATCATCTGTTATTTGTTGAAAAATATATTGACGTAAATTCCCCCCAAAATCAGGGTTTAAATTTCTTTCTCCTTTGTTAGTTAAAAACCAGTTAATTAAATTAGTTTTTAATGCTTCACTTGTTGTAAATGTTGATTTAAATACATCAGGTTCACTAAATGGTAGTGCAACACCTACTGCTGTACTAGGTTTAAAATTAATGGGCGATATGGTTTGAGCATTATAAGCCATTATTTACTTTTCATTATACCCATAATTTGGTCTAAACCTACAGCACCTGTTCCTAAAGCAGAACCTTCACCTGAGGTAGGGCCTGAGGGTATAAAAGTATTTGCATTATCAGCTGTTGATAAATTTAAATCACCGTTACCCATAGACATTTGGGATAACATTTGTTGTCTAAATGCTTTTTGTGCTTGTGGGTCTGGGGTTGTTTGGGGTGTAGGTGCAACTGAAAGGTTTTCTGTAATTGCGGGTTTAGGTGAGCGGACTGCTTCAAGAAGAATGTCTTTTAACTCTTCTTGAATAGCTTCTCTTACTTCTTCTCTAATTACTTTTCTTAATTCTGTTAATTTCATGGTTATAAATATTAGTTTAGTACGCTTTTAAATCGTCTCTGTCAATAATAAATTTTAGTTCATTAATTAATACTTGAGGGTTTGAAGCAAAAGAATACTCTGTTGCAATTAATACAATTCCAGAGTTATTTTTTCCTACAGCCCTATTTTGATCTACTGTGTCTGTAAATTCTTTAGTTTCAATTTCTAATATAAATCCTTTATAAGTAGATCCATTAGTTGAATCATTAGCTATTAATTCATTTGCAGCTGTATCTTGAATAGTTTTAGATGTATCTATTAATGTAGAATTAGGATTACATTTTTTTATTAAAATATCTAAGGCACCTAATAATTCTACAGTTTGTAATATTGTAGCTTGAGTTGAAGCTACAGCTGGAGATACATTAGAAGCAGTAATAGTAATTGGTGGTAACCTTGGGGTACCATCTGTATTAAATAATAACTTATCAGTAACATCACCTAATGTGGATACCCCAGCAGGTACTGCACCTGGAAGAGCAAATGGGATTAATGCCATTGATATGGTAGCACCTAGTTTAGTTTGGGATAAACGGGTTACTAAACCTTGAATAAATTTAGCAAAACCTGCTCCAAAATCAATTGTTACTGTGAGAGCATCTAGTGTATTTCCAATACTATTTACATATTCAACTAAATTATTTCTTTGTTCAATTATATTGTTTAGTTCATCTGTAGTGGGGCAAAATTCCTCTTTAAATGCTTCAGCATCAAAATCTTCTAATATAGTTTCAATATTAGTAATCCCAAATTTAGCTAAAAGTTCTGTTAACCCTGGGAGTGCTTTAGTTAAAAATTTACCACTTTGACTTAAAATTAAAGCTGATAGTCTAGCTTGACCTTGGGTCTTTAAATTATTTGGGATAGATTCAGAAAGTTTTCTTATATCAAATGATGATAAGTTTAACCTACCTTTAAGTCTAGATCTTAATTGGGCCTCTTTTTCTCTTTTTTGTTCTATAGAAGTAGGTGTAATCATTATACAGTAGAGGTAGTTTTAGATAATGTATTTTTTAATCTTTGTTTATACCCATTAATTTTAAAGTTTATAGTTTGAGCTACAATACTTGTAGGTGCTAATGGGGCACCTATAGGAACACCTGGTTGTGATTGAAGGGTATTAGTAAGAGTAGATAAATCATTTAACACATCTGTTAACAATGTAACTAATTCATCCCCTAGAATTACTGGTTGGGAATTATTAGTACCCCCTAAATATACTTTATTTGATTGGAATACTGTGTCTCCAATTGTATCTGTATAGATACCTTCTATAGCATTTAAATTTATAGATTTAGCAGAGGATAAAAGAATATGATTTCGAGTTGAATTAAATACTAATCTTCCAGAATTAAGAATTACTTGAGAATCACCAGCATAACTTTTTGGTAAGGTTGGTGGGTTATCTCCATATGATAAATAATCATTAGTAGAAGATACATCAATAGGAATATTTTGTGTTGAAGTAAGATATAAAGATGATAAATCTTTATTAACATTTTCTATTGTTTGAGATTGGGCTGGTGATGGTAATTCTGGGTTTTGGCCATTTCTTAATACTAATATAGGATCACCTGCTGAACCACTAACAGACCATGAATTTAAAGGTGTAGGGTTTGATTCTTCTTGGACTTCTTCTGTTCCTTGTACTACTACTTGAATTTGGGTAAATTGCTCTTTAGAAAATTTTAAATCATTTGGATTATCAACACCTCTAACATAAGGAGTATTACCTACTTCAAATGAGGTTGTAATATTTTGGTTTAGAATATTACTTTTTAATAAACGTTGTTTAACATTTTCCGAACGTAATCTAGCTAATTCTCCTACTACAACTCCTTGGGGAGGAGTAACTTGGGATTCACTAGATCTAATAAAGATTGAAATTCTATTTTCTTCATATTGATTGGAAAATTGTTGTACCCTAGATTCTAATATAGTTAACTTACTATCTAAAGTTAAAGGAACATTAGTTTGACCACTATTAAAATTTACAGATTCTACGAAGGTTTTTTTAATTACTTTAGTAGTAGTAGATTTATTGTAAGATATACTAGTACTACCAAATCTAATACTATTACCCCACCTACCTTCATATATTATATCACCTTCATATGGGAATAGAGGGTAAACATTACTTTTTTCTCTAAAATATGTCCCGGGTTTGAAAATATTATTGTCTTCTTCTGCTGATTTATTAGAAGAACCTGCGTCTACTTCTAAAATACTTTTATCTTGGGAGGTAGGTTTTAATTTGGAATATGGATTTGGGGTTGGATTAGTATTAATATTACCCCACATATTTACAGGACAAATATAATAATGTTTAAATTTAGCTGTATCACTTGACCATTCACTTGAAGGTGCTTGAACACAAAATACTACTTCATTTACTAAAGGTACATAACTAATATTAGGGAATAAAGGAGATGCTGAGATTAATTGTTGGTCTTGAGTGGTTGCTTGATTAGTAAGTACATCTCCTGTAATTTCTCCATTAGTTAATGAGGGAGAAGAATCAACAGAAAGAACTCTAATTGGGATTAATTGGTTAGCAAGGGTACTAAGAGCACTCTGGACAGAATTATTAGTTACTTTATTTAGATCTCTCCCGAAAGCCATAATTAATTACTTAGTTTGAAGTTTTTCCATTTCTTCTAGCAATTGAGACTTTTCCTCATCGCTAATACCTAAACCACCATCTTCAGTTGTAGAGTTTAAAGCACGTTGTACTAACGTAGCCATTTTAATTAGAGCATCATCATTTTTAACACCAATTTCCATATACTCTTTAATTAAAGGTACAATTAATGTAGCATCACCAATATCAGAAACCATAGGTTTTAATTCGGATATAAGCGCAGTTACTTGTGCTTCACGTCGCTTTTGGTTATTGTAAATTTCCTCAAGTAAATCGGAGAATTTTTTAGTACCAAATACTGTTTTTTCGAATTGTTGACTCATATTTATATTGTTTATTCATGTATAAATATAGACTTATTCGAATTCTACATACCCATTTTCAAGATAAAAAATATAATTACCTTTAAATACCGAGTATAGTTGGTTTGCTATTTTGGTAATTTTTGGAGTTTTAACATCTACCATTTCTCTAATATAGATGTAAAGGGCTTTTTTATTAAAAATATCAATTTCTTCTCTTTTACGAAATAACTCTAGAATAGCATCAGCTATTTCAGCATCTTTTTTCTTTGGGAATAATTCAAATATATTTTCTGTACAATATTCTACATATAAATTAATATATAAGCTTAAAGGATCATTCATTGCTGTTGGATCATCCATATTGTAGGTATGAGTGTCATCTTTAAATAACTCATCTACTGGGGCCTTATCAATACGTTTTTTATAATTCTTTTGGTTTTGGAGAATTAGATAACGTTTTGCTATAGTACCAAAATATGAATATGCTTTGGCCCCTCTGGTGGGATCAAATAAATGAATTTTAGATAATAAAAAACATATTACTTCATGTTGTAAATGTTCAATCTCATCTACCTCAGTATAATAAAACTTAAATGTATGGATTATATTCTCCGTTAATTTAAAAAACGGATAATGGATATGATCTTGATATATTTTACTTTTTACGTCCGTATCAGAAGTGCCATTGTATAACACAATAGCATCTTCTGTATCTTGGGTAAAGTAGTTTTTACTCTTAGGTCTTCGGGTCTTTTTTATAGCCATAGAATTACATTATCTTTTTTCGAGTTTAAACTCGTTTAAGATATCTTGTAACCCTTTTATTTGTTGAAAGAAAAATCCGACTTCATCGTCACTACTAAAACTTCCTTTAGCATCTACTTCTTTCATCTTAGTTTCCGAAACCTCTATTACTCGTGATATTTTATCTAGATAATCTAAATAACCCACGAGGATATCCTCTTGTTTTTCATTTTTACGAAGAAGATTTACTGTAGTGAACCCTAGGGTAGCTACTAAAATTGATAGTATAACAATTGCAATAATCATAAGTTATCTAATAAATTCTTTAAACCTTCACTTTTAATTGAACCTAAAGCTTTCTGTTGTTGAGTTTTACTTTTTGGTTTGTCACTTAATGTAAAATTTTCTTTTTGCCCCTCCACGTTACCTTTTAATTTAGGTAACCATTCTTTTTCAAATTCAATTCTCGCAGCCATCAAATCAGCCTGGTGGACTATAAATGGTAGCGAAGTACGTGGTTTTTGTTCGGGCATATACGCTTTCAAATATTTCTCATTAGCTGCGTCGTATAAACCATCATGCGTTTGTATCGCGAGCATTTCGTTAAAAGTATATACTACCCCATGAGACTGGAGCATGAATAAACCACGATCTGGAACAGATGAAAATGGGACTTGTTTATTAAACATATAATCCTCACCTAATTTTTCACGTCTCCACTTATCAGTCTGAGGGATATATGATTCGTTATTTTCATCTCCCATCTTACCTAGATCATGGTTAATAGCAGCAAAAACAAGTTCTTCGGTAGTGAAAGTAGACATATCACATCCTTCTTCTTCCCACAATTTGGCTTGCTTTAGAGCACAACGTACAACACGATTTACATGCTCAACATACCCTCCAGGAAAGGAGTTGTGATATTCTTTTTTGTGAGCCGCGGGCATCAACATAATACGTTCTTGATACTTGTTGTAAAAATCAATAAGTGCTTGTTTACGATCTCCCGTGATGTGGGCTTCGATGTTAGAGATAAAGGTATCCCAATTCTCTTGGATTTGTTCTGCTGTTAATTTCATAACTTTTATTTAAATTAGTCTCTTTCGAGCATGGTACGCATATCGGCAATAATTTCTCCTCCTTCATCAAGCATTTGGTAAAGTTCTTGTAGTGACTTAACACGACTAGACATTACTCTAATTTGTTGAAGTTTACCTTCAAGACGATCCATTTTTTGTTCAAACAGTTGTTTATTTCTCATAATTCTATATTTATTATATCTCGGGAGACGTTACGAAACGTCACATTCCCCTCTCTCTCCCTCTCTTTCCTTTCCTCTGTATCTCAAATATACTAAAGAAAAATTACGGGGTCACGTTTAATTCTAAAAAATCTTTAACATTTTTAATATGTGCACATTTTTCGTAAGATTCTCTTTCTTCCCAAAAATGAATTGCTAAATCACATGCCGTAATAGTATATTCATCTGAAAAAATACGAGCAGCATCTTTACCTTGGTCTGAAGATGGATCATAATCTTTAAGATATGTCCAAGCTCTTGTATGTGTGACAAATTCACCTGCATCTCCCCCAAAATCTATTTGTTCAGCAACTTCAGGCATCATTTCTAATAACCGATCCATCTTATCTTCCATATTCTTTTGATTCCAAATTATTTTCTTGAACATGCCTAATTTAAATGTTTGAGTTTTTTGCAATTCATTTAATAAACTTGTATCTTCTAACTTGGGAATCTCAAAATTACTGAAAAGTTTTTCTGGGTCTATCATTAGATATTAGTTTTAACTTCTGCTTTACCATTTTTCCAAATAGTCATTTTGGTTTCAAATAAATCAATATAATAGGTAAATTCAATTCGAGTTTTAAGTAATTTATTTACTGTAAGCCCATAATCTCCCATCCAGATATAAACTTCTTTCTCAGAGAAAGTACCTTCTGCAAAGTATAAATGAGCAATTTGAGCATATTCTTTAATTTGTTGTGGTGTCTTCACGTGTATAAATATATTCAATTTTAATATCAATGCCCGCTGTGGTTGTTGTGTAATATTGCATAATATTGCGTTATATATGGAAATAAATGGGGAGTTCCGACGGGTTATTTAATTAATAAGGTTTACCTTGTTGTCCATAGACATCAAAATCCTTATAGATTTTGGATTCTAATTTGTCAACTCTAGAATCTATATACCTAACAATCTCGTTACCGTCACTGTTAGCTTTTTGTGATAAGTTCTGAATCTCAGTACTTAATCTCTGGTGGAATTCTTTTTCCATTTCACCAGCATATTGTTCTAAACTATTTATCTGTTCTTTTAAAACTTTAATAGCCATATAATTCACAGATGCAATCACTACCATCATAATTGCAATGATAGCAAGAACACCTAAAATAAATGATGTTATTTCCATAGTTTTATAGTATTAATGTCAAAGAACTCCCCTTTATAGAATAATATACATACAAAAAGGGAAATAGCCAAGCTACTTCCCTTACAGTCCCAACTAAGTGTACACTTGACTGCGAATTGTTATCCGACTAGGACTCGAACCTAGAATGACGGTACCAAAAACCGTAGTGTTGCCATTACACCATCGGACAGCGGAAGATGTAGGATTCGAACCTACGGTACCTTGCGGTACGCTGGTTTTCAAGACCAGTGCATTCGACCACTCTGCCAATCTTCCAGTGTAGGTTGATATCTGGCTCAACCCACAAAGCCTTTATAGACTCCCTACCACAGGTAGATAGCTAAAATAGAGCAGTCGTTAGGATGCGTCGTCCTATTAACAGCAACTTACTTTTACCCCTGCAGAGGTGTGCTGAACTTTTTATCCGCTCTTTGTGAACCCGGAAGGATTCGAACCTTCGACCGCCAGCTTAGAAGGCTGATGCTCTATCCAGCTGAGCTACGAGTCCATATTCGAGGGGCTTCACCTTCATGCGCGCTGAAGGTCCCTACCAAAGCAATCCGTCGATTGTATTCTTTGGGTTTTACGTTTATCTCCCCTACTTTGTACCTCAGGGCGGGCTCGAACCGCCACGAACATTACTGTTCAAGGGATTTTAAGTCCCTCATGTCTACCAATTCCATCACTAAGGCGTTTTCCTAAAATGGAAGATCTTTTTCCTCTACATTATCTTTAGATGGAAATAAAGTTTGAAGATGATTATCTATACTTGCAGCATCACGTTGAAGATCATCAAATCTAGAAACGATATCTACCCTTTCAGGGTTTTCTGGGTGGAATTCCCACAAATCCTGAATTTGAGATTCAATTTCAATTAAACGATTAATCATTTCTACTTTTTCCTGGGTGGTTTTTGATTCTGTCATAATGTATTAAATATAATAAAAAAGTTTTACTTAGCCCATTCTTGGATACCAACTTGTAAAGCAAGTTTAGGAGTAGAATAAGGATGTTCTTGCATAGTTTTAAGAGCTTCAAAAAGTATTTCTACTCTCATTTCATCACTTGCAATCATATCTACTAAAGATACAAATTCTTGATCCATTTTTTGATAATCCATAACTATAATTATTTAAATGTTAAAAGTATCCATAAAAAAACAATAACAAATGGTGATACCATTAAAATACTGATAAGTTGTCCTTTATCTAAATTTCCTGTTTTAAAAAATTTATTAATATTAAATATCACTACAGCAAAACATAAGATCATAAAAAATATTCCGTATAACATAAAATTTAATTTAAAGAAGGTTGATTTTGAAGTTTAACAAATTCGCGATATTCTGCGTTAAAATCATCAAGCATATCACTCAATGCTGCATTATAGCCCTGCATGTATATGCGCTCATTCTCGCTGTATTCGCGCGAAGGCATTAATGACTCTAGTTGATTATCTGCAAGAGATTGTTGAAGAAGTTCTTTAAAGTTTTCCATTATCTAATATTAGTAAGTCTTTCCATTATAGAACTAATTTCATCACGAGATTTCCAACCGGCAACATCATCATCACCACCAATAATTTGTCTGGTGATAAATCCCCCAGTCATATCAAATATTGCTATTTCAAATGAACTAAAGAAATCTGGGTCTGTATTATCTTCACGAGGCGTACTGTAAGCCATACCACCTGCGATTACACTAATTGAAAATCCATTGTCGAAATCTATTCGACTATTAACACCACCTGTGTGGTTTGGATGGAATACTAAATCTTTAAATGTTTTCATAACCTTTATTTTTTCAACACCATAAATATACGACTAAAGATACCGTTCTCCAAGCTCTTGCACGGTTTTCTTTGCTTCTTTTAAGGAAATTTGAAAAAATTCACGATTACCATTTACTCTAAGTGAATTTAATTTATGGTGTACTTCTTGTTCTAAACCAAATCCATCGTAACAATGAAAAGCCCATTCTACTTCATAAGGAAGAGCAACTCCTGTTGAGTTTGAAATTTGTTTAGCTCTAACCTCAGGAGTATTTTTAGTATATCCAATTTTATACATACGAGGCATAGTAGGATTAGATAAAATATAAACCCAAGAATCATACTCACCATCACGGTTTTCATACATGTCAATTTTACGGGCAGTATAGTAAGTAACATCTTCCCAACCATCCCCTTTAGATGAGGGTGTTAAAGTATAATGAGGGCAATCCTGAACAGTTTTATTTGTAAAATCATCACTAAGTGAGATATATTTTTTAGCTTCTTCAACATTTATTCTTTCCATAAT
>JAAHTG010002242.1_pt1 | contig 11340 bp, 13 predicted proteins | sample 6116081 | NCBI WGS metagenome assembly JAAHTG01 (sample SAMN13939989, study PRJNA603662) | sponge metagenome | isolation source: marine sponge | host: Mycale hentscheli | place: New Zealand | collected 2005
TAGGGGTATATTCTATCTTGTTTTAAGTTCTAATTGATGACACGCCCTAAAACTTTGGTTCAAGAAAAAATCATTCATGATTGGGAAGCTCAAGATCAACCGGAACATTTGAAAACAGTTTGCGATCGCATTCTCAAAAGTAAAAATAGTCAACGACTTCTTCTAATTTACCAACAAATATTGAACCAAACTAGCAATATTATAATTAATAGTTTAGAAGAAAAAGAATTATGTTTATCAGGATTAGTGATTAAGCAAAATGGAGAATTAAAAGTTCATAACCGTATTTATCAAGCAATTTTCGATCGCAATTGGGTGGAAATGAATTTATTAAACTCAGATTCTTGATGTTCTGTACTCTTGATATAATTGACAAAAATATTTACTAAACGATTCAAAAATAGTGATATGACAGAATCAACAATTAATTGTAAAACTCAATGTATTGAAGGTTGTATCCAACCTGAGAATTGTTCTAATCAAGAGTATGTAGAAGGTACTTCCAAATTTCTTGAAGACACTTCCTTAGATAAAATGTTGGAAATGGCAGAAATTGCTAGGTTAAAGAAATTGACTGAACCGCCAAAATGGATAATTCCAGACGATTTATAACATAAAAAAAAGGGGTTTATTTATAAACCCCTTTCTTCAACTTATATTTATTTTGTTTTAGCTGGCAACAATATATTCTTTCACACTACTTCTTTTTTTGCGTAAATGAGCTAAGGCTTGTTGTTCTAGTTGACGAACTCTTTCCCTGCTAATATTCATTCTTTGACCGATTTTAGCCAAAGATAGTTCTTTGCCATCTTCTAAACCAAATCTGAGTCTGACGACTTGTTGTTGCTGAGGTGTTAATTCACCAATTAATTTTTGCAAGTCTTGACGCATCAACTCTTGAGTGATGTATTTATCAGGAGAAATTCCTTGATCTTCTAACAATTCAGATAGTTCAGTATCTTGATTGTCTCCCACTCTGACATCCAAAGATATTGGTTGACGAGCGATTCTAAAATACTCACGGATTTGAGCAGGTTCTAATTTTAATGCGATCGCAATTTCATTAGGAGTCGGACTTCTACCCAACTCTTGAGACAACTCCCTCTGAGTTTTTTTGATTTTGTTTAATTTTTCGGTAATGTGGATAGGCAAACGAATTGTCCTAGCTTGTTGAGCAATTGCTCTGGTTATAGCTTGACGAATCCACCAGTAAGCATAGGTAGAAAATTTAAAACCTTTAGTAGGATCAAATTTCTCCACTCCTCTTTCTAAACCTAAACTTCCTTCTTGAATTAAATCCAAAAATTCCATATTTCTTTTTTGGTATTTTTTAGCGATGGCAACAACCAAGCGTAAATTCGCTTCAATCATTTTTTGTTTCGCTCTTTTACCTTGATGAATGATTTTTTTTAATTCACTAGGAGTCTTGTTGACTTTATCCGCCCACTGTTCCAAAGTTACTTCTTTCTCTAATTCTTTCCCTAATTCTTCTTTTTTATGATACAAGCCCATCATTTTCTGTACTTGTTTACCAAAAACTATTTCCTGTTCATGACTTAAAAGAGGAACTTTACCAATTTCTTGTAGATAGGTACGCACCATATCCACTGTATTGACTTTTCTTTTGTCAATTTCATTAATATTAGCAATAATTTTAACATTGGACATAGAGCTTATTTTCTCCTAACTTTTAGTTCAATAATATTTTCCAGGATTCAGATTGATATCAGCCATAGATTTAAAGGCTTATCATAATTTCCTCAGAACTTCACAGAATTCCCACCATAATTTCACTATTTATTATGTATTTAGACGATGATAGTTGTATAAAAGTTCATTGTCAAAGCAATTAATATATAGTTTATTGTTCCCACATAAATGTTTTTTCCTATCTGAATATTACACAAATTTAATTATCTACCATATTTTACTCTTATTTATATGATGGCAAATTTACTGGGGCATTGACTATCAAAAATGTTAGGTAATCACCGAACGTAATGGTTGGGGTTTCAACATTATCTAGATATTCCATCTTCATTAATGTGTTTAAAGTTACCAATAATTCAATTAATCGACTTTATAGCCAAATACAAGCATTAATAATTCTTAAAGCAAAGTCTTCAGTTTTTTGACCAATGGGTTTCATAAAAGAACAAAATATTTGGAAACTACATATATGAATATTACTTCTGAGTTCTGAATTCTCAGTTCTGAGTTCAAAATTACCATAATAATCGCATTAAGTTGACACTAGTAATTATCTTCAAGCTCTAATTAATTTTTCTTAAACAACTCGACTTTTGTAAACTATTAACATCTTTATTTCCCGTACAAAAAAGTGCTGTTTTGATCTCTGCATTCAGCAACTCGATGAATTGATCAATAGCTTCAGTGGATTCAATCGCCGCTTTTAAAAAAGGATAGGCTAAACCGACTACATCTGTACCTAATGCTAATAATTTAGCTATTTGTAAGCCATTACGAATACCTCCTGAGGCTATTAAAGGTATATCAGGGAATTGATGACTAATATCATTGATGCAATCAGCAGTAGAAATACCCCAATTAGCAAAAGTTTTTCCTAACTCTGAGCGTAAATAATTATTTGCTCTTTCGCTTTCCACCATTGCCCAAGATGTTCCTCCTGCACCAGCGACATCAATGGCATTAACTCCTACATTGATCAATTTTTCTGCCATTGAAGCCGAGATGCCATTACCCACTTCTTTGACAATTACTGGTACGGGCAGTTTTTCACAAACTTCGCCAATTTTATGCAATAAATTTTTAAAGTTAGTGTCTCCTTCTGGTTGAATACATTCTTGTAAGGGATTAAGATGCAATATCAATCCATCAGCTGATAATATTTCTACTAATTTTAAGCATTCTCGCCATGTATAACCATAATTGAATTGTACTGCTCCGATATTGGCTAATCATAATATATCAGGTGCGATCGCTCTTACTTGAAATGTGGAAGCAACTTCTGGTTTCTCGATAATCACACGTCCTGAACCAATACCCATTGCTAAACCAAATTTTTGAGCGGCTAAAGCTAATCTTTGATTAATCAATTGAGCATTACTTGTGCCTCCTGTCATGGAGGAGATTAAGATCGGGGATAATAATTTTTTACCCAGAAAGTTAATTTAAATATCAATTTCTTTATAGTCTAATTCAGGCAAACAACAATGAACAAAACCATATTTTTCTAAGCCATTAGTTATTTGATTAAATTGAACTTTTTCATCTAAACAAATTTTGATATGATCATCTTTTCTATTTTGAGTATCTGTTAATCTTTCTTCGTAATTCATGATGATAGATTTTTTGATCTTAAATACCTATATAACAAACCTGAATCAATGTCACTAATCCTTTGAATTCTTTAGAAGCTATAACTGATTTGATATTCAAATGAAAATGCAACTCCATGTTCCAGAAAATTTATGGAAGCTTAATTATCGCTTCATTTAAAGGATTAGCAAATAAATAATATACTAATTTGCTGATTTTAGGGTAGACACAATCTATACTATACTTGAAGTAGTTCAGTCACTTTAAGCTAATAGCATTTCTAAGATTTATGAGGTACAAATATTTTGCGTAAAACTATTATCTAAGTTCAAAGTGTTTAGTTGTACCATATCTGAGAATGATATTTAAAAAAAAGTTAGATCACTTATCATTGATATATTTATAATGTAAAAAATAAAAATATCATAGTAGTCTTAACTCATTTATGAGCTAGTAAATAATAATTAATTGTATGAAAAATATTGCTTTAATTTTATTAGTATTTAGTACCTTAATTACCAGTTGCGATCGAGATACATTAAAAGGATTAAACTTGAAGATCAATGCAGAAGTCAAATCCGATTATGATGAAACGGCAAATCCTGAAAAGGAAAAAATTAGCATCGAAGAACAAAATACCATCGAGACTAAAAAATCACCAGAAGTAGAAGCTAATAACATCGAATCTAAACCAACGACGGTCAAAAAAGTTAGACAAGTCGCTGATCCTGATGCACCGATAGCATTTAAAGAGATTAAGGATTGTTCAGAAGCAGCAATTCGAGCCAAAACTAATGAGAAATTTTATGGTGATAATTCTCAACTGAAATCGATCGATTCTAAAAATAAAAAACAAGTTAAAGAATGGGAAAAAATCTATCAAGAAATGGAAAAAGCCTGTAATTAATCATTTTCAAAACAGAAAAAGAAGCCAAATTATATGAGTGAAAAAGTTCCCTTGATCGAATTAAAAGGTGTTAGTAAATCCTTTGGCGATCGCAAGATTTTAAATAAAATTGACTTGCAAGTATATCACCAAGATGCTTTAGTCATTATCGGTCCTAGTGGTACAGGAAAATCAACCATATTGCGATTAATCGCAGGTTTAATCGAACCAGATGAAGGAGAAATCTATATCAAAGGTGAGAAACGAAAAGGATTAATCGAAGATAATACCGATCCCTTAAACATGACCATGGTATTCCAACAAGCCGCCTTATTTGACTCTTTAACTGTTCGCGAAAATGTTGGTTTTTCCCTATATCAACATTCAAATTTATCCTCAAAAAAAATCAAAAAAATAGTTAATGAAAGCTTAGAAAAAGTTGGATTACCGACAGAAACAGCAGACTTGTTTCCTTCGGAATTATCAGGAGGGATGCGTAAAAGAGTTAGTTTTGCTCGTGCAGTAGTATTTAATCCCGAAAAACAGGAAGAACACCCAGAAATAGTCTTATATGATGAACCTACCGCTGGATTAGACCCCATTGCTTCAACTGTCGTTGAAGATTTAGTTAGAAAACTACAATCATCTTTTACCGATTCGACTGCCTATGTAATGGTAAGTCATCAAGAAAGTACAATTCGTCGTACAGGAGATCGAGTAGTTTTTTTGTATGATGGAAAAGTGCAATGGCAAGGAGGTGTTGGAGAAATAGACGATACTGAGAATCAATTAGTGAAACAATTTTTCAGTGCTAGTACCCAAGGACCAATTAAAGTAATCAATTAAATTCAGGAGATGTAAAATGTTTCGTTCACGATTAATGCGAGAAGGCTCTGTTGGACTATTCTTTTTGTTAGGCATAATTTTATTTGGTGGTATAATTTTCTTTCTCAAAGATAATAATTTGGGGGGCAAAAATTATCAATTAAAATTATTATTTGAGAATGCAGGAGGTTTAAGAGAAGGGGCAAAAGTTTATTATCGTGGCGTTCCAGTGGGTCATATTACAGCGATAAATCCTAGTAGTAATGGAGTAGAGATATCAACTGAAATTGATAACAATTTACGTATTCCCAAAGATGTCAAAATTTCTACTTTAAGATCTGGTTTATTAGGAGAAGTTAGTGTTGCAGTTGTTCCTCAAAGTGATTTGAAAGATTTAGGTGCCCAAATTGATCCTTTTAGTGCTAAATGTAGACAACAACAATTAATTCTCTGTGATTCTGAAAAAATAAATGCTAAATCTACTCCTGATTTGGTCGAAAGTTTATCTAGTTTAACTGAACGCATCAATAATCAAGATTTTTTCGACATGATCAATAGTACTCTCGATCGAGTCAATAAAACTAGTGATAAGATGTTCCTTTTAATGGATAAAAGCACGGTTTTAGTTACCCAATTAAACAAGGATTTTAAAACAATTACCACCACTACCGAAAAAATTGGTAATGCTGCTGACAGAATTGGTAACACCGCTGATATTGCTAATGAACAATTAGATAATTTAGGTAATAGTTATAGTAATACAGCGATCGAATTGAGCATATTAGCTAATAATCTAAATCAATTAATTGACGAGAATAAAACTGATTTTCGCACGGCAATTTCTAACTTTAGTCAAACAACGGCTGAGGTCAGTCGATTAGTTGAAAATACAGATAAATTAGTTTCCAAAGTAAGTCCTGATGATGTGGGCAAAATCAGTAAAAATTTAGGTACTGTGACAGATAATTTAGGCACTGCCAGTGGAACTTTAATTGATATAAGTAAAGAGTTACAGAATCTTTCTAAAGAATTAAATAATCCTACCAATTTGGTCGCTTTACAACAAACTTTAGATTCTGCAAGGGTTACATTTGCCAATACAGCTAAAATAACTTCTGATATAGACGAATTTACAGGAGATCCAGAATTTAGAAATAATATGAAAAAACTGGTTAATGGTTTAAGTAGTCTCGTTTCTTATACTGAAACATTAGAGAAACAGATCGAATTAGCTAATTTATTGGAAGAAGTCGAAAAAGTTACCGTTAAAGAAAATAAGACTATACTGATTGAAGAAAATCCACCGTTAACACTCCAATCTCAACCATTTCCTACTGTTTTATCATCCAAAGATACAACCGAAATTAATCCAGAAATCAATAAAAAAGAAGAAAATATAAATCCAAATAATCAATCTTCTCCAACTACAGATAAATAGGTTCTGCTGAATAAACATGAAACCTTATGCTTTCGTACCAAATAATTCATTATTTATGATCCTATTTACTTTATCTTGCAACTTATTAGATAACCACGAATAATATTGAGGATATACTGGCAAACGAGGTTTTAATTCCCACTTTTGATTATGAACAGTTTCTCTTAATCTAGTTAAATTATCATGATGATAATCTGGGTTAACTTCATCTTTAGGCACTATTCCTCCTAAATCCGTTGCCCCCAAACTAAGACATTGTAACAACAAATCCCGATTACCAATCAAGTTTGGTGGTATTTGGAGGGTAATGGTATCGGGTAATATTTGTCTAGCAATGGCTACTATATTCAATATAGCTTCACTGGTTAGGGATTTTCCTTTTAATTCTTCATTTGAACCAGAAGAATAGGGTTGCAGGATAACTTCTTGGATATGTCCCCAACGATTTTGTATTTGTGCGATCGCATTTAGACTATCTTTAACATCAGTAATCGTTTCTCCTATGCCCATAAGAATACCCGTGGTGAAAGGAATACCTAACTTACCTGCCCATTCCAACTGTTGCAATCTTAAATTAGGTTCTTTGGTTGGTGCATGAGCATGTACTGTTTTTAATAATTGAGGAGTCAACTGCTCTAACATTAATCCCATAGAGACGTTTACCTCTTTTAATAAAGCCATTTCCGAAAATGTTAAAGGACCCACATTAGAATGAGGTAAAAAACCCATAGATAAAGCTAAATCAGCTAAATCGTAAATTCTTTGTATCCAAGACTTTCTGCGAGAGGAATGAGGATGTATTTCTCCACTGAGGATCAGGATTTCAATAACACCTTTTCCCTGAACAGAAGTTAAAATTTCTGTTGCCTTATCTAATTCTAACCAAGGACTTTGATGAGGTTCTGTGCGAAAATTACAATAACTACACCGATTAAAACACTCATAAGTAGGGACAAGAGTATAAGCGGGGCTATAGGTAATAATTGAGAATTGAGAATTAATAATTGAGAATTAAAGTTTTACTGAAGATTAGGTTTTTTCAAAGTTCAAATTTACTTGCTGAAGTTGAAAAGCAAACTGCTATGAGAAAAAGGGGAAAGAAGGACGAGAAGACAAACATTAATAAATTTAATTCAGCCGCGTCGCCTTCCGTCTTTGACGAATGCCCTTATGAATCGATAGATAGTGAAATTACTATCAACAAAAAAATTATGCTTTACGAGAGTAGTACTCAATTACAAGCAGTTCATTGATACTTAAAGCAATCCATTCTCTTTCAACGATACCGTTTACTTTTCCTGTGAGAGTTCCTTTATCAAATTCCAAATGACTAGGTAAATTAGCTAATCCAGGATTCAATAAATTATTTTTAACCAAATCTTGAGATTTATCTCTATTTCTCACGGCAACAACGTCACCTTGACGAGCTTGATAACTAGCAATATCAAGTACTTTACCATTAACTGTGATATGCCCATGATTCACTAACTGACGTGCGGCAGGAATGGTAGGTGCCATACCCATACGAAATACAGTATTATCTAAACGCATTTCTAATAGTTGTAATAATACTAAACCAGTAGAACCAGTTACACGACGAGCTTTTTTAATATAACGAACTAATTGTTTTTCACTAACACCGTAGTTATAACGAAGCTTTTGTTTTTCTTCTAAACGAATCGCATATTCAGAACGCTTACGACGGTTTTGACCGTGTTGTCCGGGGGGATATTGGCGACGAGCATTTTTACGAGTTAACCCAGGTAAATCCCCCAAGCGACGTACGATTCTCAAACGAGGACCTGTATATCGAGCCATAGTCTATTTATTTCTCCTTGATAGTTTATTTATTTAGACTCAAACAATCTATTCTAACTGAAAAAAGACATTTTTTCCAACCCTCAGTGAAGGTAATACCAATTTATGAGATATTTAAAGTATTAGATAATGCGGTATTTAAGATCAAAAAATACTAATTTGTAATACCTTTCTTGATAAGGTTTCAGGCATATTGATTCAAAAATATTATTGAAAATATAAATCCCACTTTCCGCACTTCTTAACACTTAATCAATAATTTTAAATTATATATCCTTCATAATCCTTTTCTCATAAGTATTTCACCGATTTCTTTGACGATCGCCTTTAGCTACATAATAGGTTTGATTGTCTAATTCTATTTGTTCGAGTTCTGCTTCGGTGAAAATTAAACCCAAGATAGTGGCGGCGGCTTCCGAATATCCCAAAAAACTACGAAATAAACCTTTTTGGCGGACTAAATCGTAAAGCTGTTGGCGAGTGCGAGGTTGTTCAGACATGAGTCAATTATTTATCAAATCAATATTAAATAAAAAAATACGCTTATAAAATTAGGTTCCCTCTTCGTAAGCCTCTGGCTGACCGTAAAAGTCACGAGTAAGCTAGTGATGCTTGTCTAAACTAAATACTAAGGATGGCGATACACCAACGCTTTTTTTTAGCTTGTATATAATTCAACACAGCGTTGATTAAGAAATCAACTGTAATAAAATGTTTCAAAAAATCAGCTTGGATGTAGTAAATTTACCGTTTAGATTACAGAGGATAAGGGAGTTGGGAGAGTCCGATTCTCAGCATTTTTTGAGCAACAAAAGAGGTAATTTATGCAACAGAAGCTGGAGACAAAGATTTGTGTTCGGTTTGGCAAATAGCTAAATCAAACCAGAAAGTAGTACCAAATCCTACTTTACTTTTAAGATGAACACGAGTATTATGTTTTTCGGTAATGTTTTTGACGATCGATAATCCTAAACCCGTACCTTCTAAAGTATGTACACTATTTTCAACACGGAAAAAGCGATCGAAAATAGCCTGTTGATCTTCATCATCAATACCAATACCTGTATCAGTAATTTCGACTCTCACATGGGAAGTAGTTTGGGTATCTTCGGGGTCAACTTTGACACCATAAGCTTTAATGGTCACTTTACCGCCTTCAGGAGTAAATTTGAGAGCATTACCGACTAAATTGGTAAAGACCTGTAATAGCAAATCATAGTTTCCTTTAACAGGCTGTAAATTTTCTTCTATATCTTGGACTAATTCAATATTTTTATCTTTAGCATTGAGTTGATAAGTTCTCAAAGTTTGATCTATAGGTTGTTCTAAATCAAGAGGGGTAAACTGATAACTACGGGAAGATTCCAAACGAGACAAGTCTAACACATCGTTGACCAAACGAGTCAAGCGATCGGTTTCATGATTGGCTGTTTGTAAAAATTCTAATTTTTCTGCTTGGGTTAAATCATCACCATATTCAAATAGTGTTTCTATAAAAGACTTGATATTAAATAATGGAGTTCTTAATTCATGGGAGACATTACTAATAAATTGACTTTTAGCTTCATTCAACTCTGTTTCTTTGGTAATATCTTGAACAGTAATGACAATACCTTTAATATTTTCTCGATTTTGATCTAATACTTGAGTTAGCAAAATACGGAAAGTATGTTGTTCTTGAGATTCTTTGGTTAAAGTAACTGTAAATTCAGTAAGTTCTCCTTGAGTGGGTAAAATATGACTTTTGCTGTTACTTTCTGAGATACTCTCTCCTTCTGAGATATCTTTAAGAGGCTGCTGAAGTTGACTGGTAACTTGTCTTGGTAGATATTCTAGTAAATCCTCACCAATAACGTGAGTCTCTTCCCAATCAAACATGCTACGAGCAGTAGGATTGACCAAAACCATTTTTAGTTGTGAATCTAATAAAATTGCTCCATCTGCAATGGTAGCAACCAGAGTCTCTAATTTGGCTTTTTCTGCGGTTAATTCTTCTATATTTTGTGCTTCATATTTTTCTAATCTTTCTCCCATTTCATTAAAACTAGAGATTAACTCACCTAATTCTCCTCCCAAAGGAAGGTCTATTCTTTGTTTAAAATTCCTTGCGGCAATATTTTTAACCCCTGTCAGCAACTCTTTAATCGGTTTGGTTATAGTTAAAGCATTGAAAACTCCTCCTAAGATGACCATAGCCCAAATAGAAATAAACACAGCGATAGTAACATCTCTGGTTAAGTTAGAAGAGGCAACAACGGCAGGGTTAGGATTAATACCAATGGCTAAGACTCCCAAATAAATGTTTTCGTAATACATTGGCACAAAAACATCTGTGATTTTTCCTGCCGGAGTTAAATGTTGTCTCACCACAGGGGCGTTGATAACTGAGCTATAATTTTCGGGTAGTTGTAATTGTCTTTTTAAACTAAGGGAGTTAGTTATTTCACTTTGAGAGAAAGGAATACCAAATAGAATATCTCCTGTTTCATTAGCATAAATAATGTAGCGAACACTGGAAGTACTATTAAAAAAACGCCCTGAAAATTTGGCGACTCCAGACAGATCATTTTCAGCAATTAAGGGGGCAACATTACTGGCAACTAATACCCCTAAGTCTTTACCGTAACGGGTATCGTTGATTTGAGCATCTTGTTGAATTGAGTTTACTGCCCAAAATGTTAATGTACTCATTACTAACGATACTACTAAAGTAGCGATCGCCATAAGTTTTGTTTGTAATGTAAATTCTGACCACCAACGGGTGATAATATCCTTAAATAGTTGCACCTGACTTACTGATAAAATTGAGTTGTTAAGCTAATGTATTAATTTATAACCAAAAAATAATCGGATTTAAGCTTTTAATTCCATATCAAAGTTAATTATTAATTATCGATTATCCACTAACCTATATATTAAGTTAATTATTAATCATAAGGCTATTGTATATCTTATTGATGGTGTATCCAAGAACAAAAAGATAATATTTCTAGTTTTCAACTTTATACTTTTAGATAGGTTTGACATCCTCCCAGCGTCGGAGACGCGGGATTCCTAAGAAATCTAGAGGTTC
>JAAHTG010002243.1_pt1 | contig 11340 bp, 13 predicted proteins | sample 6116081 | NCBI WGS metagenome assembly JAAHTG01 (sample SAMN13939989, study PRJNA603662) | sponge metagenome | isolation source: marine sponge | host: Mycale hentscheli | place: New Zealand | collected 2005
TTCAAAAGGCCACATGGAGTGGGATGAAAGTATTTTTTAATTATGGATAACAATTTAGTAGCAGATACAACCCAATGGGTACGTGGTAAAGATTACCCTGAGTTTTTTGATGAAGTAGCTTTGTCAACAATTAGTAAGGGTTACTTACTACCAGGGGAAACTCCCCGTAAAGCGTATAGACGTGTAGCTAATGCAGTAGCTGATAGATTAGGAAAGCCGGAATTAGCTAACAAATTTTTTAAATATATTTGGAATGGATGGATTGGTCTCGCCTCTCCTGTTCTCAGTAATACTGGTACTGACAGGGGTCTTCCTATTAGCTGTTTTGGCATTGATACTCCGGATTCGGTACGTGGTATTGGTCTCACTAACGCAGAGCTTATGCGCCTTACTAGTTACGGGGGAGGCGTGGGAATATCCCTTAGCCGAATTAGACCAAGAGGAACTAATATTAGAGGAAACGGAAAATCTGAAGGAGTAGTACCTTGGGCTAAAATTTACGATTCTACAATTATTGCAACTAATCAAGGTTCAGTAAGACGTGGAGCAGCTTCTGTAAACTTAAATATTAATCACTTAGACGTTGAAGAATTTTTACAAATTCGTAGACCTAAAGGTGATCCAAACAGACAATGTCTAAATCTACACCAATGTGCTGTTGTTGATGATGCGTTTATGCGTCGTTTAAATGATAGAGATCCTGAGGCAATGAAGTTATGGCTTGAGATTCTTAAGTCGCGTGTAGAAACTGGAGAACCGTATATTATGTTTAAGGATAATGTTAATAAAGCAAATCCTTTAGCTTACATGATGAATAATCTTGATGTAAGTATGACTAACATTTGTACAGAGATTACACTTCATACAGATGAGGAACACAGTTTTATTTGTTGTTTGTCTTCATTAAACTTAGCTAAGTATGATGAATGGAAAGATACAGATGTTGTAGAAACTTCAATTTGGTTCCTAGACGGTGTGATGGAAGAATTTATCCAAAAAACCAATGGTAAGGAATCAATGATCCGTACTCACAGACATGCTAAAAAAGGTCGTGCACTTGGTTTAGGTGTAATGGGATGGCATACTTTTCTACAACAAAAGAATTTACCATTTAACTCAATTGCCTCAACAGCTTGGACACATACTATTTTTAGTGATATCCAGAAAAAAGCAGAAAAAGCTTCACGTGATCTAGCTGAAGTGTATGGCGAACCCCTATGGTGTAAAGGTACAGGTATGAGAAATACTCACCTGTTAGCTATTGCTCCTACAGTATCTAATTCACGTATTAATTCATGTTCAGCAGGTATTGAACCCCAACCAGCAAACATTTATACATTTAATGGTGCTAAAGGTACTTTTATTGTAAAAAATCCTGAATTAGAAAAATTGTTAACTGAAAAAGGACACAACACAGATAAAGTATGGGACCAAATTTTAGTAGATAATGGCTCAGTCCAAAACCTACCCCATAATGTATTAAGTGAAGACGAAAAAGAAATATTCCTGACCTTCCCAGAGATTAACCAATTAGGATTAGTACAACAAGCAGCCGTAAGACAAAAGTATATTGACCAAACTCAATCACTTAATCTTTCTTTTGCACCAACAGATTCACCTAAATGGATTAATCAAGTGCATATGGAAGCATGGAAGTTAGGTATTAAAACGCTATATTACCTAAGAACCGATTCAGTAATTAAAGGAGATCTTGGTTCAAGAACCGTAGATTGTATCTCTTGTGACGGATAATAATATTTATTAACATAACCAAATAAATTAACCATGGAAAAAGTATTAAACTTTATCAAAAAAATCTACGCTATTGTTAAGGATTGGATCGTAGCAAATGGAGTAGAAGGTGTATTGGGGCTTATCGTAGGTCTAGTTCTTTGGACTATGGGCTATAAAGTCTACGCAGGATTTGCGTTTGGTGTATTTGCAACCCGTAACTGGGATATTGCAAAAGCATGGGTATCTAAGTTACTTAAGTAACTCTCACTTACACTTATCGAAAAAAGAAGGAGCGCATTAGCGCTCTTTTTTTTATATGTATAACATATTACGTTATTTAAAATTAGTACAATGAAAAAAGGTCTACTATTATGTTTGTTGTCTATAATTCCGTTTTTAGGTTTTGGACAACAAACTAGCTGGTTCGAAGTAGAATTAGAGTTTGGAGGTTGGGATACAAATCCTAACGCAATATGTATTACTCAAAATGGAGATACAATCTTTTATAAAGAAAGATTAAATGGACAGACTCCAAGATACCATTACGCAGTAATTAATGCTGATACTGGAGCTATTAACGTTGAATTTAAGAGCAACTCGGTAGCAGGATGGTACAGTTTCTCTTATCAATCTCCTTCTTACTTTACTCTTCGAAACTATACTCAAGGAGAATTAATAGATTTATATAATCTAGATTGGGATAATACTGATATAACCTGGTCAGGAGCTTATCCAAGTTATAGCTTTGATACGGTTGTAAACCTTCTATCACAGCCACCACCTCTTGCTGGTTGTATGGATTCAACTTCATCGAGTTATAATCCTAACGCTAACCTAAGTAACAACCAATGTGCATATCCTGTAGACTTTGCAGTTGATATGAATTCTTATCCCGATACCTTCTCTCAAGTTTACGTAAGTGGACAATTCAATAGCTGGAGCGGTATTTGGGATTCTTTAGCTGATCCCGATGGTGATGGTATTTGGACAGGCACAATCGACATATTAAACAACCCAGGTTGGTTATGGAAATACTCAGTTGATAACTGGACCGACCAAGAATTACCTTCTAACGTAGTAGGAGGAGGTAACCCATATGCAACTTGTTTTATTTATGATGCCGCTGGTGGTTTTACAAACAGGAGTCTAATTGTAGATGGAGCGCCAGTAGTATTAGATACTAACTGCTGGGAAAAATGTTTGGACTGTGAAGACATTATAGGATGTACTGATAGTACTTCTACTGAATTTAATCCTTGGGCTACAATAAGCGATGGTCAATGTCAAGGAAATGCTATACCAACTTGCGGACCTGGTCAAACTTATTTACAAGTATATTTTGTACCTGATAATTACGGAAGTGAATCAAGTTGGATTCTCTATGATGACAATGGTGCAGTATTCACAGCACCTCAAGGTACTTATTCAGGATATCAACCAGGTGTTGGAGTTTCTGAATATATTTGTGTAGACACTAATGTATTAGTTGATATAGTAATTCAAGACAGTTATGGTGACGGACTTAATGGTACATTATATGGTGGAACAGTTGACGGAAATCTTCAAGTTTTAGACTGTAATGAAAATACTTTGTTTAATTTAGCGGATTCAGTTTCTAATTCAAATTTCGGTTACTTGTATACTTCACCACAGTTTAGTACAGGCAGTGCTTGTTCTAGTGGTACAAGTAGTATTGCTGGCTGTACAGATCCATTCTCATTAAATTACAATCCAAACGCTACGGTAGGCGACGGCTCTTGTAGTACTCAGAGAGTAGTAGGTTGTACTGATAATTCTCAGTTTAATTACGATCCAAATGCTAACACCAGCGAAGTAATGACTGGTGATTATACTCTTAAAATTTACGATGGTGCTGCTAATGGATGGGGAGGTACTTGGTTAGGTATCAAGCAAGGTGATTGGTTGTCCCCTCAATATCAAATCGGACCTAATGATGGTTACTATTTAACATTTGACGTACCTTTAAACATCTACGAGCCAATAGAACTATACTTATTTACTACTCTACAATCTCAAGGTTCTATCGCTCAGGTAGCTTATACATTATATGGACCGGAAGGAGATACGATTGTAGACGTACCTTATTGGGGCGCACAATCATTACAGCATCCTGTAATTCAAACCCCAACAACACAGCCTACGTTTGGAGATGTATGTATTCCTAAAGTATTAGGTTGTACTGATTCTACAGCTATAAACTATAACCCATTAGCTAATACTGATGATGGAGGTTGTATTCCTGTAATTTTAGGTTGTATGAATCCTTTATCATATAATTATAATCCATTAGCTAATACACCTGATACTTGTATCCCAATTATAGTAGGTTGTACTGATTCAACAATGTTTAATTATGACCCATTAGCTAATACTTCGGGTACTTGTATCCCTTACATTTATGGTTGTATGGATTCGACTTCATTTAACTACAACCCCTTAGCTAATACTAGTGATGGTAATTGTATTCCTAAAGTATTTGGTTGTACTGACCCAACAGCATTTAATTACGACTCTTTAGCCAATACAGATGATGGTACTTGTATCGCTAGAGTATATGGTTGTACTGATACATCATCCCTAAATTACAACCCACTTGCTAATACCGATAATGGTTCGTGTATAGCTAAAGTATACGGCTGTATGACGCCTACCTCTATTAATTACAACCCATTAGCGAATGTAAATGATGGTTCGTGTATTCCGTTTATTTACGGTTGTACTGATTCAACCTCATTCAACTACAACCCATTAGCAAATACCGATGATAGCTCTTGTGTTCCAATAGTTTATGGTTGTACTAACCCTACCTCACTAAACTACAACCCAAATGCTAACACGGATGATGGTAGCTGTATTTCTTATATCTATGGTTGTACAGATTCAACAGCATTAAATTACAACCCATTAGCAAATACTGATAATGGAACTTGTATACCTAAAGTATATGGCTGTACTGATCCAAACTCATTCAACTATAACCCATCAGCAAATGTAAATCAAGTATCAGCAACTGATCCTTCTAACCCATGTACCCCAATCGTATATGGTTGTACAGATTCTACAGCTGTAAATTATGACCCGAATGCAAACGTAGATAATGGTACTTGTATTGCAGCCGTATATGGTTGTACAGACCCAAATGCCTATAATTATAACCCAAATGCTAACGTTTCAGATACTACAGCTTGTTTATATGATGCTGGTTGTATAGATGGTCCTGGCAACCCGTACTGGTTAAATGATCCATGTTACGCTTGGGTAATCGATGTAGATGAATATTGCTGTACTAATTCTTGGGACCCAGATTGTCAAGCATTATACGATTATTGTGCTACCCAAAGTGGAACATTAGATCTTGATGAATTAGCATTTGATAATATTGTAGTATTTCCCAACCCAACAACTGGTAAATTAACTATTAAAACTAGTTTAGATATTACTTATATCTTATACGACTTTACAGGTAAAGTATTAGTTGAAGATTCAAACAAAGAAGAAATTGATATTACTACATTACCAAATGGTGTTTATTTCTTATCTATTAGATATGGAGATAAAACATTTAATAAAAGAATTGTAAAAGAAGACTAATATGAAAAAGTTACTGTTATTATTACTAATTCCGTTTTCGGTAAGTGGCCAAATAAGTGTAAAGGACCAAATTAAAAAAATTACTAAGTTCTCTACATTCTATACTGCCTATAATGGTAATAACTCTCTATCGGATGTTATCAATTATTCAGTTACAGATGGATTAACAACCACCACCACTGAAACACCTTACGATTACTCAGCAGTATTCGGTATTAGAAAGATTCAAAGATTTGGATATGAGCCAAATATTCAGAATAGATTTAAGAATGGTACTGAAAATTCATTCTCGGATGCTGCTACCATCGGTAGTAAATCTAGAGGGTTTGAATACCTATTTGAGTTTGATTATAGAAGACAGCAAGGTAGAGAGTTCTTAAATCAAGATCATTTTGTAAGATATATCGCTGATAATTACGTACTAAAGGTAGAATATTTAGAAGACGGCTTTGCTGATATCGGTTACTTTGAATCATCAGAAAGATTAAGACACAAATTCAATAGAAAGTTCTCTATCAATATGGGAGCTATGCAACGTATCTCTGAACCTTACGGTTTTGATCCTTTTGCTGATTGTGTAAGACCAGATGGAAGTATCCCTTGGATGAAGATTGCTACTGATATGGGATATAATTGGGGTTTAAATGATATTTACACTGACCCTGATGGTAATGTTGTAGCTAATAGTACAGAAGTATTTCAAGAAGTAATTATACCTCAAGTTTTAGCTGACTACGCTAAACAGCAAAGAGATGCTTTACCTAACAAATGGGAACATTCATTAGTATTAGGTTTTGATTACTACAGATATTCTAAAAACTTCTGGTTACACTCTTGGGCTAACCTCCTACCTTATCATGTTGATATTGAAAACGAATATAGCTACCATAAATTTAATAGCGGTCAATGGATTGATTATTCCGGGGGTTTAATCTTCGGTTACAGGTTCAATAGATCATTAGGTATCTTTGCAGAAGGGAGGTATCATCAATATTGGAACAGAAGTTGGTATGAATTTTCAACAGGTATAAATTATATTATTTTATAAGATGGCTCAAAAGATAGACGAGGGTACTCAAATTACCTTAGACTTAAAGACAATAGGAATTATTTTATTCTTCGTAGCTACAGTTATAGGACTGTGGTTTACGTTACAGGCTGATATTGAAAAGGCTAAAGAACTCCCAGTACCACCAGATCCTGAAGTTACTAGAATGGAATTTGATATGAAAGATCAAATGATCCGTAATACTATTTTAAATACTCAAGGTGATGTAACTGAGATCAAAGAAGATCTAAAACGTATTGAAGAGAAATTAGATGATATGAGATAATATGAAAAAGATTCTACTAACATTAGCACTTTTATTTTTAGCTAACTTATGTAAAGCTCAAGTTGTAGTTTTACACTTTAATGCTGATTGGAATTCATCTCATGATGTTGAATGGGTAGAAGATCTATCAGATTGTGATGTAGAATTTATCGATATTGCAAATAAACCTAAACTACAGAAAGAATATTCTATAGTAGTTGTACCTACAATCGTAGTACTCCAGTATGATGAGGAAAAGAAAAGATATCAAGCAGATTTAAGTTTTAAAATGACTACAACAAAAGAAGAAGTTCAAGAAATGATTGATGAACTTATATTAAGCGGATTCTAAGACATATTTATACATGTGAATAGCAGAAAACTCTTATTAACTTTTCTACTATACCTCCTTTCATTAAGTTCTTATTCCCAATCAAAAAGTTATACCAATAGTTTTATTAAATCTATTGAACATGGGGTGTATATCGACCACCACTTTGTTTTTCCTTACACACATTTAAATTTAACTACTAAACGTAACTTTTCATTTGAAGTAGGGATGATCGATCTTCCCGAACAAATTAATCTTAGATTTAATAATGTTATTCAACAGCAAGCAGGGAATTTATCTTACTTAATTCCAAATGTTGAAGAATTTGCCGAATATAAAGGACGTCCACGTAAAAAAGAATTCACGTTTTTCGCAGGGAAAACAATCCAAAAAGAAAAATTTAGATATATTTTACAAGCAGGGGGATCTACAACTGAAATATATGTTTTAAAATTCTCGCATTATTATCGTGTAATCAACACTGATGGCGCTTTTATGGACTTAGGATTACACTACCAGTTAGGAGAAAAACGTCGATTTATATTCTTTGGGTATAGTTGGGGAATTTTTTAATATGTATTATCGTAAAAGTTTTTAAAAAAAGTTATACTATGTTTAAGTATATAAATAAACAAATTATGGCCTTTAAAGATATTTTCAAAGATGATAACGATATCAATGAAAAAAGTGTAATTGGATTTTTATCATTTGCGGTAATGGTTCTTTTTGCAGCAGCAGACTTAATCACAGGTTACTTTGGTAAAGACTTAGTAGTACAAGAATTTATTTACAACTCATTTGTATTCGTTACTTTGGGTTGTTTTGGAATCGCAGGTTTAGAAAAATTTGCTAAAAAAAGAGAATAATTATGTCGTGTTATACTAGAGAACAAATCGAATCAGCTGTTAAAGCAAAAGGATATAAGTGGTTTACAAATGACAACTACGATGTTAATATTGTAGGAGTTAGAAACGCAGAAACTGAAGGTAAAGTAACTAATCGATTCGATGATTGTGTTACTATTTCTTATAAAGACGAAAACGGAGAATGGAATTTCCATTGTTTTGATGCAACTACAGACCCAGGTTCACATTGGGAAAAAAACATTATGAGAAAAGAAGGTGTTGCAATCTTAAAAGAGGGTCAATACCGAGGTTCACATAAAATTGGATTACATGCTGGTAAATATGAAGCTTTAAGACAACAAAAACCTTTGAAAGTATATAGAGATAATGATAAAGATGGTGTATATGACTTTATCGAAGAAAATGTACACGAAGGCATCTACGGGATAAACATTCACAGAGCTACTTCCAGAGAGGGAGGTAAATCTGTTCAAGTAGACAAATGGTCTGCAGGTTGTCAAGTAATTGCTGCAAACAAAGATTTTAAGTTATTTATGGAGGTTGTAAATAAGGCTGCCAAAGTATGGGGTAACTCGTTTACATATACATTAATTAACTCAAATGATGTTGTTTAATGAAAACTAATACACTTTTCTTAGCAGCAGCCATATCAACTACTATGTCATTTATTTGCTCTTACTTTTTAGAGCTCTACATAGGTAATGCAGAGCAATATTTAGCTCTTATTGCTGTAGTATTTGTAGATGGATTCTTTGGAATCTCTGCAGGTATTAAAAGAGAAGGATTTCAAACTAGAAAAGCTGTACGTGTTTTAAAAAGAGTAATAACTTGGATATTATTCCTTACCGTAATTCTTATGGTAGAAAAAGGATTTGCTGGAACAGCTTGGCTTAGTGAAACAGTTATTGTACCATTCATAGTGCTACAATTGATTAGTGCCCTTAAAAACGCATCTATGGCTGGTTATATTAAAACAGAAGAATTAAACAAAATCCTAGATCGCATCGATAACCACAAGGGCATTAGAAAATAAAGCCTTATGTGGAAAAAAATTCAAGAAAGGATATTTCCTTTTATAATCGCAACCTCTGCCCTGTCAGTATCTGCTTCGGCCGCTTTCTATTCAGTAAGTGGCCTTAGCAAACTCTTTGCTGGGGCTTCATTTGAAATAATTATCATGGCTGGTTCTCTTGAAGTAGCTAAATTAGTAATTGCTTCTTTATTATATCAATACCGTAAAACAATCCCACGTTTATTAAAATACTATTTAACTACAGCAGCCGTAGTATTAGTATTAATTACCAGTATGGGTATTTATGGTTTCTTATCTGCAGCTTATCAAGAGACAGCTAATAAAGCAGGCAATATTGATGCTCAAAGTGCTCTAGTAGAGGTTAAACGAGATAATGTTAGGGAACAACTTGCGGTATACAATGCGGAAAAAAGCACCATTAACGGGGCAGTATCTGATTTAAGGTCCGGCTTATCCAACAATAAAATACAATATAGAGACAAGGAAACTGGCCAGATTATTACTACTACTTCTAGTTCAACTCGTAGAGCTCTTGAAAAACAATTAGATCAAGCAGTTGAACGTCAAACTGAAATTAATGTTAAAGTAGATGAGTTAAATGAACAGCTGTTTGCTTATGAAACCGAAATAGTTGAGATTAGAACTGGCAATGATTTAGCAGGTGAATTAGGACCTCTTAAGTACCTTTCAGGTTTAACAGGTACCCCAATGGATCAAATTATTAACTGGTTACTTTTAACTATTATATTTGTATTTGATCCTTTAGCTATTTCTCTTGTAATTGCTGCTAACTATGCCTTTGAACAATTAAAAGGTAAAACCAAAGAAAATATCTATGGAGAAAAAGTAGTAGTTGAAGATAATGGAATGTGGACTGAAGATGAAATGAAAGACTTTAACGATCAGTTTAACGCAGATGACTTACTGCCCGATGAAGAAGAAAATGACTGGGAAGAGGAACCTAAAGAATCTAAAATTAAAGGTAAACCTGTAATGATTGACCCAGATACCGGAAAATTATTTTATGAAGAAAATGATGAATTCGATTTAAATAAAGATGGTATTCTTGATGGTTCAGAATTAGATCTCAAAAAAAAAGCTCTTGAAATAAGAAACAGTGATCGATCCGCTTGGGCTAAAAGAAAAGCACTAAAAAAACTTTTAAGAGAAAACGGATACGAAGAAGATGATTTAACAATAACGTATTAAATATTTGGAGGAGCGAAAGCTCCTTCGTATATTTAGGTGTTATTGAAACAAATGGTTATGAAACAATTAGTTAGATTTTTCGAGTGTGAGTTAACAGGTGATAGATTAGCTATCATTTGGGATGGTAAGCAAGAAGTTTGTGTTACCGAAGATGAAGGTTATGATGTGTATGCTCAAAGCATGGCTGAATATGATCGTCGTCATTTAGTAAGCGAAATGTATTAAGATGAAAAAGGTTTTATATTTACATGGTCTTGAAAGTAAGCAAGGCGGTCCAAAAGTTGATTTTTTAGCAAACGAATTTATAGTTCATGCTCCTGCTATGGATTATAGAGATCCTAATCTAGTAGTAAAATTAGGACATATAATTTTGAATCTTCAACCCGATATTATTATTGGCAGTAGTATGGGTGGTTACATCGCTGATATTTTAGCACAATATTACGGCAAACCAGCTATCCTATTTAATCCCGCTCTTCACAATCGTAGTTTTGAACCTGCTATTGAATACCCAATTGAGGGTGAGCAAGCAGAACTTCAAGAGAAAAAATTGGTTGTGTTAGGTAAACAAGATGAGGTTATTCCTCCTTACATTACTAAAATAATGCTTGAAAGTAATTTTAATTACAAGATAGTTCTCGAGGAAATGGGTCATCAAACACCTCTTAACATATTTATTGACATAGTTAATAAGTATAAAAATGAGCTTTGATTTAAAAAAATATCTCGCTGAAGGTAGACTCTTCGAAGAACCAGGTTTTGAAAAAAACCAATGGATTAATCTTACAGATGAAGAAAAGGAAGAATTCGCTGATGAAATCTTTGGTTTAATTGATAAAGCATACGCTCCAATTGGTGGTAACCCTAATTATAAGTCGTCTAGTGATGTAGTAGGTCGCGAAAAAGAAGCTAATTACATGGTTATTGATTTAGATGATGACCCCGAATTTGACGCTGTTAAAATAACTAAAAATAAATCAGCAGGTAACAAATCAGTAGGTATAGGTCATGATGACTCTAAACCAGCTAGATCAGCAGCGGTAAACATTACAGCCCTAATGCTTAAAGAACCAGGCCATTATGTTGAGGTATCAGGTAAATTAAAAGATATTCTAATGGCAAAAGGAGTTCCAATAGTAACTGATAAGGAAACTATTCAACGGGTAATGAAAGGAAAAGACATTACAATGAATGATGATGGGACTTATTCAAGAGAAATAGGTGGTGAAAGACATACTAAGA
>JAAHTG010002247.1_pt1 | contig 11335 bp, 6 predicted proteins | sample 6116081 | NCBI WGS metagenome assembly JAAHTG01 (sample SAMN13939989, study PRJNA603662) | sponge metagenome | isolation source: marine sponge | host: Mycale hentscheli | place: New Zealand | collected 2005
AAAGTCTTCTGCCTAGTGGGAAATATATTAAGTCGCCTTCCCTAGGTCTTTGAATGGTTGGTAGTGAGTCTGTATTCCTAATGGAGTTCATTAAGAACAACATTCTTGAATTCAAGAAAGGAGCGATATAGTCCTCATATCGCTCTCTTGATAAGGTGAGTGTGATCTCATCTTTAACTTGAATGCCGAACTTCGACATAATGTCGCCTTGACCAGCGTAGCCATCGTAGTTATTGAGATAAGCCTCAATAATAAAATACGACCTAAACTCAGAGGAAGTAACCTCCCTCATAATAGACGCATCCCTTACAAACTCTCTAGGAATGTAATAGACATCCATACCATACATACGAATCTGCTCATTAATGAGAGACTGCTGTAGGCTCTGCTCCCTAGTGGAGCCATGGAGAAAGAAGGGATTGACGACCATTTGTTTAGTTAACCGACGTAATCGAGAGGTGGAAGTTCGTAGGTGCTGGACATTTCGGACTTGATATCAGCAAGTTCCTTGACGCCATCGTCATATAGCTGTCTGCCATTCATTTCAACACCACCAGGAAGTTTAGTTCCTGTAAATTTAATTAGGTTCTGACCCCATTGCCTCTTAATAGCAGAAACAAGGTATCTTTTGACCCAACTATCATTATAAATTTCAACGAAATGTTCTGGATCTAGTGCTCTGTAGCAGTCGATAACAATAACTTCTCCTGCGGACAGTTTGTTCCAGTTAATATCTAAGTACAAACGGTCCTGACGCTTGTTAAAGCGAATAGGAGCAGTAGGCTTAAACATAAACTCATAAGAGGCTCGCATTTGCATAGCCAAGTAGAAGTCGGTCATTCCACCGCCCCCAAAGTTGCCCATGCCACCTAAGTAGCCCATTCCTGCGCCATAGGGGGAAGCCCCTGGACCCAAGATCTGACCTGGATAAAGTATACCTGCCTGAGCACCACCAGTGGCACGAGGAGGTGTCATTACCTTCTCAACACCAATAATGTGGGGTGGTAAGTTAATATAGTTTGAGTTCTCAATAAATCTATCGACTGTTGGACCAGATGCACCAGGATAAGTACCTGCAACATCTTCGATACCAGCTTCAAAGAATGGATTGAAGTCTGCACCACGCTTGATATCGTCTTCATCAAAAGCGTACTTTAGATACGTTCGGATGACTCCATCGTAGTGCCTCTCCTGGAAGAACTGGATAGTATCATCGAGAATATCATCCAGTTGCTCATCAGCAACGTTAATCTCTAGTACAGGGGCTCCTAGATGCCTTAGAGCGTACTCTACAAGCTCCTGCCTATTAGTTGGCTTTGCCATTAGAACATACCCCCGTCAAGGGTGTCTGTGAAACCAGTGGCTTTTGTTACTGGGTCTACAGTTAGGAGACACGTTGATGTTTCCAACTGACACTCTGTTACTCTAGGGGTGAAGATCTCACCGTTCCATACAGGAACAGAGCCAGTACCAATACCACTAAAGTCGGTATCACTGAGTCCTTCTAGTGAGGAGGGAACACCTTGTGAAACAACTCGGACAACATTTCTTTGTCCAATTTGGTCTAGTAGGTTTGCCATCAGTCAGTCCTCTCGGTGTCTTGACTGGATGGATTGGTCTGTACCCACTGGGAACTATCGTTGTCGGTGTAGTAAATGTACATACGACCGTCGTGATTGTTCCACCATAGGTTTCCTTCGATAGGATCTGCTGGTGGGTTTGGTCCAATAGAGACTGGTGGATTTGATGGCTTGATGATGCCGCTTTGCATGTCTATTACTCCTGGTGAAACTAGCGCCATACCTTCAACAACACGATATACTTTGTTGTCTGTCTTATTGACTAAGACAACATCATATACATATCTACCCTCTTTAAGAGCAGAAGTTTGGATGGCATTGAGTGCAATAACGAGTTCACCCTTCCTGGGGTTGGGAATGGTAACTAGGAACTCTACACCGAAACCGGCGCTAGAGTATTTCCTGAGTTGTCCATAAGCCCTAAACTGGGTTAGGTTAATGGGAACTGAAGTTCCGGCGTCATCTAGTTTAAAACTCGCCGAGAAATCAGTACCTTGATCAATAGTAATGTTTGATACGTAGGCACCCATAGGACTGAAAATAGTCTTTACACCTTTATTTAGCCACCCTTAATTTCTAAAGCTTGTCTTACCAGTTCTTTTAGCTCTTCTATTTCACTTTTAGCATCTAGCAATTGCTTAGTCAATGAACCAATCTGTTCAGTTTGGTATTTGTGTGAGTTTCTTTTCTTAATATACGCATTAAAACCAGCCTCATCGGTATTAACGATGGAGCCAGTTTGTGTGCGGTAGAGAGCATTTGAGCCCTCTACTCTAACTAATGGGTTTTTCTTATGCATTTAAGCTAGTGCGATGGCGCGAATGTCTCGTAAGAATGGTGCTCTTGCTTCGTTTGAGCCGCTGAATACAACTTTCAACTGGAAGCCAGAGAACTCAGGGAGGTCAGTTACCTCATAGACATACTCTAGAGGCTCACGAATAGCACTTGCACGAACCTGTCTATTGGGAAGACCGTCGTTCTTGGAAGCGTCAACGATAGTGTCGCCGAAGCCATCACCATCAGTATCAAGCATATTCAAGTAACCAGGGAATAGTTCCCAAGTTGGGTCTGTGCTTCCTTGAGTATCAGGAGTGAAGAGTCTGTATAGGACTCTAATGTCTGCTGACTGGTCTCTGTATGCGCTTAGAATAACCTTCAACGATGTTGATGGGTTCTGTAGCGTAACAGCCTTAGCAATGTAGATGCTGCTATGTGGGTCACCGATTACTTGGTTTGTTCTGGGGTCATCAGCGTAGTTTGTAACTGGCTTATTGAGAGCAGAACGCGCAAAGATAATGTTCGACTGAACCATATCAATAACAGGACTCAAGTTCTTATCAGATGAGCTAAAGGTCAAGCCAAGAGTGAATGACTTGTTCTGTGGTAGGTCTTGTAAGAATGCTCTCTCGTTTAGAGTAGAACAGATGAGTCTTGGGCTATCAAATACGTTGTTGTCATTCAATGTGATTGGCTCGAAGCCTTGGTCTAGGAATGAAACCTCATTACCACCGGCACTGGTTCCACTAACGGAGCGTAGTGATGCTGTGATGTTAGTAGTGCTGCCTGGTGTTAGGAGTCCAATAGATGGATACATCCTGTTGTACTGGAAGTTCTGTGATGCTCTAGCAGAGTCAGCACCGACTTGCTGTTCGGAGTTGAAGGACAAGTAGTTGTTTACATTGTCTCGACCAGCTCTATCAATACGTAATGGTAGCGTATTGATGTCTCGGGTATCTCCCAAACTTGAGTTAATAGGTAACTCATGGGTAGTATTGATCCTTCTTAGGGATACGCCACTGATTTCATATGGGAAGATGCGAGTACCAGCATTGTGAATAGAAACGGCAGTACTGTCTACGCCCCTCTGTAGAATGCCTAGCTCACCGTTACCGTTATCGGTGTACTCGATGATCTCGCCACCTAGGTATGCATAACCACTACTTGTGCTAATGCCCTCAAAGGTTGCGAATACTTCCTCGTCAGCAACAACAATGGAGTTAGACTCAATGTTGATCTGCTGCTCTAGAACTGTTCCTGGGGTATCGGGTAGAACACCGACGATGGATAGGAAGTTCTGGTCAGACTGCATACCGTGAACAGGGAAGTTGACTACGAATACATCACCTTCGTTCATTGGAGCCTGTACAGTAGATGGTGCTCGTACGCCAACGCCTGTGAACGCCAAGTCTTCGGTTACTGGGTCAAGGACCTTGATGCTGTCTGTTACAGTGAATGATCTCCAGCCAGTTGCGTTGGTTACATATAAGGTATCGGTTTGACCAATAACTTCAACTGTTAGGATAGCATCGCCACCTGAACCATCTACTTGAGTAGTGGTAAGTCCAACAGTATCGCCAACTTTGTAGCCTTCGCCCTGGGTTAGGACATTAACTGTATCAATCTCACCACCGACAATAGTAACAGAAGCAGTTGCGCCTTCACCTAAACTATCTAAGTTGTATAGTTCAACTGGGCTGTATGTTCCGTCAACGAAACCAATACCTGGGTCAGTGATTTCAAGGAGACCAGCAGGACCACCGACACTTTGTAGGTCAGAGCGAATCTTAATTGTCTCGGATGAACCAGCACCAACAGACACAATAGCATCACCTGGGGTGAATGGATATGTGGTTGAGAATACAGGTACCTTAAGCTCTCTGGGTAGAGTCTGAATTGGGTTAGCAGGTAGTGGTGTTTGGTTACCAATAGGTGGGTCAGTTAGGAATACCGTTGCAGACTGTGTAGTAAACTCTGCTTTGTAGAGAGTAAACTTAAGGTCTTCAAACTGTGTAGGTGTCCAGATAGAACCATTCTGTGACTTGAATAGTGAACCATTTAGATACTGCTGTGAGATGATAGCAGAACCAGCCTGAGCTGAGTTGTTAATGGTATCACCCGGTAGTGCGTTAGTATCGAAGTCAACGTCAGTAACACCGCCTAGGTTGGTTTCGCCCATTCTAGCGATCCAAGCTGTGTACTCATCAGTTGTAGGTGCTAGTAGAACTAGGGAATATGTAATACCAGCTTCTAGGTAGATGGGTGATGGGAATACAACGTTAGTTGCTACCGTAGCATCATTAGAGATGTTAATCTGGTCAGGTGATAGGATAACCTCTGCGTAGTCTTGGATGATAAAGTTCTCAGGAGTACCAAGAGTAGTTGGGCGAATCTGAACTGTTAGGTTATCAGAAGCCGCTCTAGACGCCATGTAGATATCAACTGACGTTAAGAATGCACCAGTCTCATCAACACGGAAAGTCTGTGCCAATGGGTCATCATCTCTAACACGAACTGTGCGGTTGATGGTTCTGGTTCTATCAATAATCCGACGAGTTGTAATGTTATTAGTAACAGTACGGTCAATAACACGTGTAACAGTACGGTCAATAGTGAAGTTGTTTGTAACCGTGTTATCAATAATAACTGGAGGTGGTGGGGGTGGTAGGTCGCGAATAGTTACGCTTTCTGTTCTTCTGTTCTGAACAGTACCTGAAGACTCGAATGCAGCATCTGCAAATGAGATGTTAGTACCACCTAGAGTTGGCTGGTCATCAGTTGGACTGGATGATAAGCGGAAGGTTCTGATACCAGTTCTTAGTCTGAAAGCAGGAGCTGGAGCCGCATATGGGTCACGGAAGAAGAAGCTACCTAGTAGTTCACCAAAACTATCAGATACAAGTCTTACATCAGAGACGTCAGCAACAGCACCACTAGCAGAACCAACTAGTCTTGTTCCGGTGGCGATAAGACCGTAGAATCTATCATCGGAAATATCAGCAAGTGAACCAGTATCAACATTCAAGATAGTTGAAGATGTTGAATACTGTGCAGGAATAGAGATCTCTCTATTGTATGGGTTGAGTGTGTATGTTCTCTGTGGCTGGTTAAAGTTACCTGTCTTATGGTTAGGAGAAGCAACACGAGCAGCGAAGATCTGTGAGTTTCCGTTGAAACCACGTACCGTCTCCCCTACCTGGAAGGTCCCTGAACGCATAGAAACTTCAACTAGCTTAGGTATAACGTCGATACCACCAGAGCCTTCAAAGAAGGGATAGAAGCGTGTTAGAGGACGAATACCATTGGAGTTGAATGCAACGTTACGCTCACGCATAAACTGAGCTACTTCAATACTCTCAACGAACGTTCTATTGAAGCTTCCAGTTGTAGAACCAAATACATCAATACGCCTGTTGCCGATCTGACGAGTAACAACGAAGTCATCTGAACGTGGGTTTAGGAATACAGAACCATCATAAAGGATGACGTTGAATGGGTTTACATTCTCAATACGTGATGCTAGAGGCTGGTTGATCCACTGAACTTCATTGTAGTCAAGAGTGACTAGGTCTCCAGTCTTAGTTGTATTTGGGTCAACTAGAGCTAAGTCCTGGTTTAGGTCAACATTCTGTTCGTCAGTACCTTCAGACAACTTAAGTCTTAGAGGCATTGTTGCGAACTCACTGAATGCAACTAGAGCACCAACGTCTACGTTGACGTCAATTTGAGTCTCTTCGTTATCATAGTCAACTAGTTCAGTTGAGCTAAAGTCATCAGCAAAGAAACCAGTCTTGAAGCGGTCATTACCTTGTCCGTCTAGAACTTGTAGTGACTCAGTCTCTCTTTCTAGTAGAGATAGTGAAGTGATTTCTTCTAGGTTCTCAATACGGTCTTCTAGCTTACCGATATCACGCATTGTATAACGCTTGTTATCGATCTGGATGATCTTCGCATCGTTTACATTATACAAGTATGGTGGATACTCAATACGCGCTAGTTCCATAGCACCATCGGAGATGGTAGGAAGTGCAGGGAACATTGCAGGTGCTCCAAAGAGCATCTTAAAGTCACCTTCTTTGTCTAGAAGGACTCTATCCTTTCTTCCAACATAGAAGTCATATCCAAGAGTCATACTCTCGGAAGGTGCAATAACTAGAGTTGCTGTAGAACCAGTAGTACCAAATGTACGTGTTCTATAGTCAAATGGGGATGATGTGTTGTTGGTCCAGGGAGCCACACGTGGGCGGAAGTCTAATGTATCTGCCGCACGAACCTTTGCAGCACCACTGATGGAGCCTAGAAGGGGCATACCGAACCCATAGCTATCCTCATCATATGAGTTAGCTGTGTAGAAGTCTCCTTTATCGTTAGCTGGAACAGCATAACGGTCAAAGATAACTAGGAGTTGCTTGTTAGGAGCAGCCTTATTATTCTTTCTTACTAGACGTGAATAGTCATAGAACTGCTCTCTTTGACCAGCATCTAATGTGAAGCTGCTTGTCTGGTCAATGTAGTTTCCTTCATTGATAACTTGTAAGTTACTCTGGAGCTTGTTCTCACTGAAACTTACACGCTCACCTACTTCAAACCTTGCCTGACTCAAGTAAATGAAACGAATAGTTGACTCAGTAGGTGCATTTACAATCTTACCAACAGCATTAGATGCAGCACCCCTGACGAGTTCACCAGGAACTGCATTTGTGTCTAGTGCTAGACCAGATACAAAACCTAGAACGTCTAGAGTAGGAGCACCTTTACCGGTTGACTCATATACTGCATATACTTGCTTTACATCGGGGATGTTGAGTGAAACTTCCTCATCATCTACACGGAGACCGTAGTATGGGCTGTACTCCATACCGAAGTCGCCAGTACCAATACCAGTAGAGATCTTAGAAATAAGAAGCTCTTCACTCTTAACAACAACCTTAGTCTTTGACTTAATACTACCTTTAATAGCAGTGACGTTGACTGTTACAGAAGTCTGGTTAGTTCTAATACCACGGAAGGTTACTGTACCACCAAGAATACTTACTTGGTTGGCGCTTAGTGACTGTGTCGTTCCATCAGCATAGTGGATGGAGTATCTTTCTTGGTCAAACGCAATAAAGCTAGCGTCATCGACATTCAAGTCAGATGTATTAACAGTAAGTGTACCATTACCATCACTAGCTGCTCCAGTGATCTGCTTAGCAAAGATTAAGCTAGAGGATGATAAGTCAACCTTAGCAATGTTGCTTTCCTCCATTTGTGCATAGAGGAATGCATTCTCCTGGTTCAATACTCTCGCTTCAGTCGTAGAAGCGGGGACATTTAGAGTTGCACCTGGTAGAGTACCGTCAGCAAAGTCTGCTACATCAGCAGTAGCTCCAACAGTCATACTCAACTGGTTGTCTGCTATAGCTAGAACTTCGTTGATAGTTGGTACTGTTAGACCTTCTTTCTGATATACGATAAGGTCACCAACGCTATATGCGTTGAATACACGACCACCACAAGTTACATTACCACCAGATGTGATGGTGTGTAAGTCAGAAGGTGTGAAGTTGGTTTGTACTCTTTGATACTGTCTTGTATCGGCAGAGAAGTTAACCTGAAGACCAGGAACTACTGAACCAGAGTCCTGGAATACAGACTTGACTTGGTTAGCCTTGTATGCTACTAAACTAGCAATAGTAAAGGAGTCAACCTTGTTACCATTAACAGATAGTGCCTCACCACGAGAGAACTCACCACTGACTTGAGTTAGGATAAGCTCAGTTCCACTAATGCTTCTTACATAACCAACAGCACCACTACTTAGACCTTTGATGCGGTAAGCAGCAGAAATTTTACCATTACCACTTGTGTTTAGAGTGATAGTGGTAAAGATTTGCTGGTCAAATAGGTATAATGTGAAAGGAGTTCTGTTACCAACGTAAGCAGAGTCTTCTAATGCATATGAATATACACGTGCTTCACCAATCTTGATACCAGTTGGTGTATTGGATAGGTTTACTCTACCATTCCAAAGTTCAACAATATTGTCGTCCTTATCTAGACCAATAGCAGGTGTACCAAAGGTGTTATTCACCAAGTAAAGACTACCCATTTCAAATGGGATAGCTGTTTGGGGAACATTCTCAGTAGTTCTAGGCTTTGGTGAGTCTAGGTTCTGTGTACCTGGGTTCTTTGTATCATAACCACGGACATATGCCTTACCAGCAGAGACCTTAACAATAGCTAGGTCATCAGATGGAGTTTCACCTTGGCTCGTCTTCTGCTCTTCGGTGTATACACCACCATTACCAATGCCGTCGTTTAGTGACTCATCAATAGCGACACCTAGACCATTTACAACATAGTCACCAGACTCATCGTAAGTTCTTTCGGCAATGTAGTCCTTAATAAGGTTATAGTCGCTTCCTTCAGCAATACGCTTAACATCACCGTCTTCAACACGGAGTAGCTCAACAAAGTCAGTATCGTTATAGTCGGTGAGAGGCTTTTTGGTTAACCTAGCTTGGATCTTTAAACGGTCTGCACCTGGAGCTGAGAAGTTATTAAAGCCCTTTGCGTTATCATATAGTGAGGAGTCCTGACCAGCAGTAACAATACTCTCTGCAATCTGTAGTCCAACACGATATGAAGGTGTGTTTACATATGGCTCAAGAATAACAGTGCTGTTAGAAACTTGAACAAAGGTTCCACGTAGGAAGTAAACACCATCAGAAATGTTTGCGGCAGAACCAGTTGATGTTGCGTCTGTCGTCACTGTTGTAGCAAAGATGCTACCACCAGTAATAGTTGTGTTACCGTAAGTTACTGGTTCTTCTACGATAATAGCTTCGTTTGCATTAAATGTTGTGGTGGTTTCATCACCGCCACTGTCATTATATGAAACAAAGATGGTTGGGTTATCTACTCCATCCTGTGGGGGGAGTAAGAAGTTAACAACCTTCGCAGTGATGCCCGTCACTTCACCACGAATTGTCTTGCCGATCAACTCAGCAAGATACAAGGACACGTCAATACCGTTCTGCTGTGGCTCTAAGATGACAGCAGAATAGTTTGGGTTGTAGGTGAGACTTCCAGGAATCACCATTGAACCTTCTTTGAAGAAATGCTCTCCGAAGGAACTAATTTGGTTCTGAAGAATAGACTGTAGTACAGTTAACTCTCTAGCTTGTACTGGATAACCAGGCTTAAATAGAACCTTATAATAGTCCTTGGCGGCATCAAAGTCGTCAAAATACGGACTTGTATCTAAATTGATCTGAGACATTGTTTAGAATTCCAAAATAATCTTAACGTCTTCTTTTTGGCGTGGGTTTCTAGGCACCAACGGACGGTTATCCAAGTAAATAATTTCCCCGCTCTGTTTATTTATCTCTGGGTTTGCGAGCCCATTTGTGAACTCAACACCCAACTCAACAGCCTTGTTTGCTACTGTAATAGTAGAACCATTGAATGTAGTATCAACAGAACCCAAGAAACCAGACCCGGTAGATAGGGGGTCACCAGAAGATACGAAAGGAATCCTCTTACCAGAAGTAGAAATGCCTACGTAGTCTTGGTTGGTCTTTGTAATGGGGTTATAGTATAGTGAACGGTCTTGGATATACTTAAGAACCTTGCTCTCTTCATCGAATGAACAGACATATCCTTTAGCAATACCCTCAGGAGTTACCTGACTGATAACCTCACCAATTTCAACCTTACCACTGAAAGATAGAATCTTTAGTGAGTTTGCGGATGTGAATGTATTCTCCGTAAACAATGTGGTGGAGTTGAAGATAGTTGGGTTTCTAATGAGACCAATTTGAGCAAACTGAGTATCAATAGGGAAGTCTTCAGTTGAGTCGTCGAAACGAGCATAAACTAGAACTCGGTCAGTACCTAGTTCCTCGTAGATATTGAAGCCGTGTCCAATAGAAGGTGGAATAATAACGTCAAGCTTTGCTGCCTGTGACGCATTCTGGTTAATAGGACCTAGGTCAACCAAGCCCCAACTGTAGTCTTTACCACCCTTGGAGATAAGAGCCTGGGTAATTGTACCGGAGTTGACGTCAACGATAGCTCTACCACCGGTTCCATCACCGATGATACGCATTTCTTGTCCAACACCACCGGCATAACCAGCACCAGCTTGGTCAATGTAGACTTGCTTTAGCTGTGAGTCGTTAATATCAGAGTCACCACTTTCACGAATAGACGCAATCTGTGGGTCTTCTGAAGTCAACCAGTCGTTAGGAACAGTAATATACTCAGTAGAGTCAAACTTAATGACGTCTGAAGGAGATACTGTAAATAGATACTTCCAAATATATCCATCACCACTTGAGCCCGCTGCGGAAGGCTCAGTATCAATAAAGGTAGGCTGGTCTTCTGTGCCGTTACCTTTGGGGTTTGCACCTGTAGAGCCATTGCTAAGGCAAATGTACACTCTGAAATCTTCGTTCACCACATAGTAGTTGGCGTCATACAGGCGTGTTGATGACGTGTTGGGCGATACGTTGAAGACACTGTAGTCATCGCGGTATTGCTCAAAACGAGCACCTTTCTTCCAGTCAATACGACGGATAACACGTCTAATATTGCCGGGTGTAATTCTTCTCCCATACATCATCCAGTCATAGCAACTGCGAATGTATGAGAAGTTGTCGATAGGAGCCAAAGGATCTTCGTTCCAATCTGGTGATCTTCCATATAGGTCACCAACTGGGTTGGGAAGACCAATGAAAATGTAATAGGAATTGTTGGGGTCTGTTACTGATTCAACGAAGTTGTCAGCATTAAACAGCCTAAATTCATCTGTGATAAGAGCAGCCATTGTATAATTTCAGAGTGCGTATATAATGTCCGTACATTATTTATACACACTCCAGAAACCTACTTATTTTTTCTTGGGTAAGCCGCCTTCGTTTCGTAGCCCTTCAGACGTTCTCGTTACGAGAGGATATTCTAGCATATTGGGGTCATATGTAGAACCGTCGATC
>JAAHTG010002250.1_pt1 | contig 11309 bp, 14 predicted proteins | sample 6116081 | NCBI WGS metagenome assembly JAAHTG01 (sample SAMN13939989, study PRJNA603662) | sponge metagenome | isolation source: marine sponge | host: Mycale hentscheli | place: New Zealand | collected 2005
TTTTTTATTTCAGCACATTTTTCATATTGTTCTTTTTTCTCATATGCCTCTAAACTTTCTTCTAGTGTGTGGTGAAAATCTTGCTTGTCAATGGTAATATCATATACAGCATCTTCGTCTGTACTTATTATACTTAAAGCATGGTGGTGACGTTTTTTACTTTTTAGATTTTTTAATACAGTACTAACTAATGCTTCGTATACTCTAAAATCTTTGGATTGAATTAATTTTTCAAATTCTTCCGCGTTTTGTACTTCAAATTCAGTTGCCATGTTAAAATAATTTTAAAAAGTTAGTATCTATCTTTTTCTCCTTAAGTTTTTGAAACTGCTCGTCTTTCTTAAGCATTTGTGTGGCTAATTTTTCTACGTGTTTAGCTTTTTGCTTGTCAAAGTCGTTTACGATTTTCTCGTGTTTTTTTTTCTTAATAAGAGGTTTGATTCTTTTCATCGACAATAAATATACGAAAAAAGTATACTATAGTCAAATTATCTGTAAGACACTAGATTGTAAGGGTCATCATCGTCTGTAGGGTTTTCACCATCTAAACCTAATTCCTTTAATCTTTGCAGATGATAGTCGTCTAGTTGTAGATCTACCGCATCTGTAGTTTTAGATACTGACTTATTGTCTTCTAGTTTTTTGATATCCCTTTCTGTGAATATTTCTCCAATAAATAAAAAATAACAGTTATAACATAAAAATTCAATGTTATTTAGTTGATAGTTAAGCTTATTTTTATCCTTAAAATGTAATATTAAAGGTACTTTATGATCAGTTACTCTATGTTCTTCAAATTTACAATTACCACAACACTCTTCTAAATATCCCTCAGATATTAATCTATATTTTAGCTTTTTGGGGGTGAAGGAAGCTGAGTTTAGTCTACCTTCAATTATATCAATTAAAGCTGGGTCATTTTTAGCATTAGTTAAAAACTTAGGTATACCCTTACCTGAGGGGTTTAAGTGAATTTCAAATAAGGTTTTTCCTGATTCTTCATCTTTGTATAACTTCATATACTTTTTAAGATGTTGATACGAACAATTAAGATAACGAGCAGCAGCTGCTACAGATAGTGTTTTATCCATAGCATTTACTATTTGTTCTTTTGTTAGTCTTTTTGCTGCAGGCATTTATTTATCTGGGTTTACTATTGTGAATGGACCTTGTAGGTTTCCACCTTCAGTTTTATTTGGAGTTATTTCGGTTTTGGTTTTATTTTCCATTTCTTCATATCTCTCAAATTGTTCTTGTGTCATTACTTCTAAATCAACCCATGTATGATCACCTGTTCCTCTCATTACAGGTACTCCTCTTTTAGCTGATACTGTAGAACAATTTACACAAACGTGGTAACCTAATTCTCTTCGTTTTAATGGCATTGGGTTTCCACATTTAGGACATGCTATCATTTCTAATTTTTCCATTGTTTTTGTTTGATACATATATTAATTTTTAAATAACTTTAATTTTTTACACACATTGTATACTTGTAATGGTGTTTTTGCTTTATGTCTTTTACCTGTTTTCTTATCTTCTATATATTGATCTTCATCTTCAACTTTGGCTCCATTAACATACCAAAATATTACTTCACCTACTTCTAAACCATAATATTCATATACTAAATCTTCTATAGTTTGAAAATATAAATCTTCATACATTAAAAGATTTAAACCATATTCTGAGAATATTTTGTCAGTACGTTCTTGCATAGACACTAACCTATCTAATATAGCAATAAAAAATGCTTTATGTTTATTTTCATTTTTTTTAGAACTTTCTTCCATTTGAAGTTTTAAACCCCCAATGGTAATTGATTTTTTGGGTTTTTTATCTTTCATTTTGATATTTTCCAAAAATCATAAATCCCTTTATCTAATTCATAAGAAGACCACACAAACTGATCTCTCATAGGTTGTGTTTTTACCCATCTCCACATCTGTCTTAAACCTTCTTTTAAATCTGTTTTATGTTCAAACCCCAATATGTCAATTGATTTTTGCCATGTAGGAATAGCATGTTTAACTTCATGTCTACCTTCTAAGTAAGTAATAGGTATGTTAAAATCTTTTTTATTTTCTTCTTCCTGTAGTACCTCAACTAAGGTTTTTGCTGCTTCAGTTATAGAATATTCTTCTACACCTCCTATATTAATAATTTGACAAGATGATTCATTTTTAACCGCGGCATTCCAAAAAGGTTCAAGAGAATCATCTATAAAACTAAATGCTCTTGTTTGTTTCCCATCACCAAATATAGTTAACGGGTTATCATTCAAATATTGGTACATCCAAATTCCAAGTACATTTCTATATTTATCCCAAATATTTTGCTTAACCCCATAAACATTGTGAGGTCTAAGTATGCAATAATCTAACCCATGTTGTTCATTAGCAATTTGAATATCCATTTCACAAGCATATTTTGCTACTCCATAAGGATCAATAGGTAGTGGTGATTGTTTTTCATCAAATACTCCTCCTTCACCATGACCATATACAGCTAATGTGGAAGTAAATACTAATCTTTTAACATTATTTTTTATACATTCATTTACAATTCTTGCGGTAGCTTTTAAATTATTATCATAATTGTATTGTCTAATAAAGGGAGATAAACCTTCAGCAGCATAAGCGGCAAAATGAAAAACATAATCAAACTGGTTTTTAGAAAAACATTCATCTATTTTGTGTTTGGGGTTAATTAAATCGACTTCCCAAAAATCAACTTTTGGGTTTACATTGTCTCTATACCCCCCACTTAGATCATCTATTCCTACAACCCCATATTCAGGTTTATTTTCTACAATCCAATCTGCTAATCTACTCCCTAATAAACCAGCTACTCCTGTTATTAATATTTTTTTACTCATATTTTATTCCTTTAATTAATTGATTATTTTTAGGATTATGTGAATTATTTTCATATAATCTTGGGGAATGTCCCCACTTGTATGTAAACATTTGAGCTGCAGGCTGTTCAGTAGCTTTAAACATATCTCCTTCTTTACCATTTTTAGTAGCAGTACTACCAAAGTGGTATAAATGGGCATTATGAGTTCTGATGAATCCTAGTCCCATTAAATCTAGTTTTAAGAAAAAATCCCAATCACATATAAACGGGGATTGATACATTGTATCGAAACCTCCTGCTGCCATATAATATTTTTTATACATCGCAAAAGGAAATATTCCACCATCAACAGTTAACTGTTCTTTTTTTAATGATTTTTCAAACTTAATAAATTCTTCGTATTTAAATTCCTTTGGATTTCTACCTAAATCTTTTCCAATAAAATTAAATATTCCAGGACCATCAGGTTCAATTTGGTTTAAAGTTACTACAGTTTTTTCCTTACCCTTAATAGAATCTAAAATAGCTAAATCATAGTCCTTACAGAACACATTGTCATCATTTAAAATAAAAATTATTTCATTTGTAGCATTCATAACAGCTAGATTTAAAGCTGATTGCATTCCTTGATTTTCTCCTAGATCTAGAATTTGAATGTCTTTTTCATATTTAGATAAAACATCTTTACTTTCATTATAAAATCCATCTACAGCAACAATTATTTCATTACTATGATGTTGCTGTTCAATAGCTGATTTTAAACAAATGTCTAGATATTCTGGATTTCTATATGTTGGTATTATAATTGATATCATAATTTAAATTATTTATAAAAAGGATTTTTACATATTGCTTGTCCTGTTGGGTTATGATATTCTTTAACAAGTTCTAAATTAGTTTCTTTGATTACTCTTTGTGTATCCTTAGCATGAGCTATATGGAAATAATCATCAAAAGCTATATATTTTGGGTTCATTAAAATAGCATTTTTAGTATCCCTTAAAATACCCCCATAAGAATGATCTCCATCAATAAAAATTAAATCATACTTATTGTACATATTTTCTTTCTTAGTAAAATCTTCTGTTAACATTGAGTGATTTAAATGAGTATATTTAAATCTATCTCCAAAAAAGCTGTTAATATATTCTAGTGATTTTTTAACATCTTCAACAGATCTTATGTCTATGCTATGAAGTTTAGTATCTTCAGGTGTATTAAATAACCACATCAAGGCACTTGAACCCCTATTAAATCCTAATTCTAATATATTTGTGGGTTTAGATATCTCACATATATCTTTTATAGCTTCCCAACTTCTTTCATATAGTAATTCACCTACAGTATTGTTAGATAAATTTTTAACGTGTTTTTTAAATTCTTCTATTTCCATTTTTTATATTTTTTCCCAGTTTGTAAGAGGAGATAACCAAGCTGCCTCACAATGAGTACTAAAACCAGGTACTGAACTTAAAACAGGTGTTTCTTTTGTTTGAGATAATTCTGTAAAAAACCTAAATGAATCTGTTATGTTATTAGATGAATATTTCATTAATAAATCATAATCTTCTTTTAATCTAGATACTTTAGCTGCAAAACTCATCACTGTGGAATTTGTTATTTTCCAATGTAATGATTCTGTTTTAATAAGCCTAGTTACTTCACCCTTATCTTCAATAAAAGGGTTTCCACCTTCTTCTTTATTTATGTATTTGTCTGGATGGTCATATAAAGTTATGTATGCATTATAATTAATTAATCCTTCAATTAGGTAGTCTTTTGATTTTGGTTTATGTAAAAAATCATCTTCAAGAAGATAAACTAAATCGTTATCTTTGTTTTCTTTAATAGCTAAATCTAAAGCATCTCTAAATGTTCCTGAACCATTACCATTATCTACTTCTACTAATTTTAAATCCAGAGAATTAACGAAATCTTTTGTTTCTTGGTTCAATCTGTCTCCTAATATTGTAATATTTTCTTTCCCAAATTCATTAATACAATTTTCTAAACAATGTTGTTTTGTTGCATTTTGAATTTTTTTCTTAGAAATTCCTGCTTCTAAATTTGATAATCTATAATATACTTTCATATTTAATTTTTCTTTTCTTTTTTTAACCACTCCTAACCCACAACTTCCATAAAACCCATAGTGTTCATAATCTACCCCATTAAAAACCTCTTCAAATGCTTCTCTTTCATACATCCTTTGATGGTTGTAATTAGACGTCATACTAACATATGATTTGAATTTATCATTAGATAGGGGTGAAAACGAATATTCATGGTATAAATGCAATGCATCTGGATATTTTTTAAGTAATTCTTTTGCTAAGGATTGACAAAATTCTTTTTCATGACTTGCATCTGAAAATGTTAAATCTATTGGAATAGTATTATCTAGCTGTTTAATATACTCAACACCATCTATAGGGAATGTGGGTTGAATATAACCCTGCTCAATATAATTCTTAAATTCAGTAATAATCCACTCAGATGATATGTTACTATTAAGGTCTCCAGTATATAAAACACCACTTCCATTCATCTCTAATGCTTTTGCTATTACAGAAGAACTTACTCCACTGGCAAACCCTACTTCTAATATATTTTGAGGTTTTTGAGTTCGAATAAATAAATATAATATCTTACCCTCATTATAATCTACAGGACCAGCCCCTGCCCACTTTCCATTTCCATTAGAGGATTCATTTATTATTTGGCTCATTAAAGTTTGAGTCCAATAATCATCCCATTCTTTTTCTAAATTAGTATAGTCTAAGCCAAACTCCATTTGGATTTGGTTTATTACATCACTATCCTGTAAATAACTACTCTGTAGATTTTCTAATAATATTGCCATTTTATTTTTTATTTTTTAATTCCCCAAAACATTAAATCACAATGGTTCTCTTCAATTTCAAACTTAAATTCACTGAATATTTTTTCTATATCACAAAAAGATCTAATATCTTCTTCAGTAACATTTTTATAATATTCGTTATCCCAATTTTCTTTAGCTACATTGGGCATAGTTTTCCATTCTGTAATTTTATTACCTTGAGATGTTATTCCTTTAGCTTTATCAATTTCATCCTGAGAAGCAGTTCCGTGGACAGGTCTTCCTGTTGTAGCACAAGTCCAAATAAAATATCCTCCGGATTTTAACATTCTAATAGAGTTCAAAATACTTTCTTTATAAAAAGGATTATGTTCCCAACATTCACATGAAATAATAGTATCAAAAGTTTCATCAGGAGCATCATATTCATTAGCAGGACAAGCTACATCAACACCTGGTCCTGGTAGTAAATCTAACCCTGTAAAATCACAACCATCAAACCAAGGGGCTTCATTTCCATTTACATCAAATGAACCTATATCTAATACTTTACTATCCTTGAATGCTTTTGGATGTAATTTTTTTATTCTATCTAAATAGTCTTTTTGTTCTTTATGTGCCATTATATATTTTCTTTATTAATTATTAAATTTCCTTTTACTATATTACTACCAAAATTATCTCTTTCAGCCATGTAAACTTTTGTATACCTAGGGAACATAATATCAGCTCCACTCATATTTCCAATAATTACTTTAGCTTGGGTTTTTATATACATCTGAATTCTTATAGGGATATTTGATAGGTTTTTAACTAAATTCACATTAAAATGAGTAAGATATTTATCATCTTTCACCCAATAAAAATAAGGTAACTTTGAGTATTTATTTAGTGCTTTTTTAATAAATTCCTTATCTTTATTTTCATTATATCGGTTTGAAATTAGAAAAGTACCAAATTCCCCATTAAAATTTTCTTTAATAATAGAATTACCTTGGATTTTTTCCTCTTCTGAAAAATAAAGTTCTGGGGAGGAATCTTCATATTCCTTTGGGGAAAATTGCCAAAATTTTAACATCTGTTCTAACAAAGGTATTTTAGGGTTAATTTCATCATATATTTGATAATGATCGTGAAAAATTTCTCCCTCTACTGAGTCAGCATAACCATCAACATAGGGATTGTTTGCAAACACATATTCCATAGTTTTATAAGGATTTTTCCAAGATTTAGCCCACTCTTGAGAGTAAGGGGCAAATAGATGTTTTAATAATGATTCTGATGGTATTCTAACTCTGCAGTTAGGGTATTTTTCTTTTAATAATCTAGGCATTGCTGAAATTATTCCCCAATCACCTATCCCTAAACAACTTCTTGAAACTATAAAATCTTGTTTTTCTAAATATTCATGAGGAATATATCTAGCATCTGATTCACTCCAACCTAAAGCATCTACTCTATCTACGGCATATAAATTATTATTATATATTCTCCAAAATATCATATTATCCTAATGTATCGTAATATTCATTTTGTTTAACTTGTCTTTCTATTGTTTTTTCATGAATAAGACAAAGTTCTTCGTTATAAGGTAGTTCAGAATATCTTTCATACCCCTCTAATATTTCGTGAACTTTATTTTTCCATTTTATATCTGGAGAGTTTTTGTATATTCTCCACTGTAAATCTGGATAGTTTATTCTATCTTTATCATCTACTCTCCACCCCCATTTTTGAATATGTTCTGGGGTTAAACCTTTTACAAGATTAATTCTAGGTACTCTATATACCTCTACAGTTGAGTTATTCTCTATTATTTGAGGTACTAATGTTAAACCTTCTATTGAAAGCATTTCATCTGCATCTATTTGGTAAATATAATCTCCACTACATAAGGAAGATAATTTATTTTTCATATTAGCAAAGTGTCCATCAAACTTATAAGGAAACCAATTAAACTCTCCGTTTACGGATTTAGATCTTAGATATTCCTCAACTTTAAGTGATCCATTATTTGAATCATATAATACTACGATTTCATCTTGACCGCGTTTATTTTTAACTAAAAAACTTAATAAACGCTGGATTTCTACGATTTCGTTACATACGGGTATTGCATAACTTATTTTCATATCTTAACTAGGTAAAACATTGATGTAGCTTAAAGCTTCCATAAAATCTCGCTCCTCAAATTGTTTTATTGTAGTCATATCCATTCTATATTCATAAAACTCACCTTCTTTTCCCTTAACAGGGTATTTTTCTCTTTCCTCTTTTGGTATTTGTACTGCTAAAACAGCTGCCCATTTCCAATTATTAGTTGTAGATCCATTTGCAAACACCATTCCTTGTTCTAATAAATTTACTGTTGTAGGAAACCATACTTGACCATTTTTATCTGTAAATTGTAAGTCTTTATATAATTCAGGTAGAGTTTCTAACTGTTCATCATATAATTCTTCACCTTCACGTAATAAGGTGTTTGATTGGAAACCACAACCATAACAATAGTGGTTTTTTATATCTTGATTTACTTCTGTGATGTAACATCCATCAGATCCACATCTATCACATATTCCTAATTTATCTGAGTTCATATTATACTTTATTTAGTTTTGGTAAATTTAATTTTGATGTATTTGATTTTGGTAAATTTAATTTTGGTAATGTTAAAGGTATTTGTTGTGGTACCTTTACTCCTTCTTTTAATATTTTACCTAATTTTTCTTTCATCTTAGTGTAACTAAAGTTTTCTTTAGCAAAGTTACCTTGTTTTTTACCTCTAATACTCCAAGTTTTATAATCTGAGTATACAACTTTCATAGAGTTGCTTAAATCTACAACATCAATAGAAAACCATTGGGATTCTTTAATTAACCACTTATTAACAGCACTTGGGTGGACGTTATTTAAACTTCCCTTACAAAGATAACTCATATCGGGTTTCAGAAAATCCATATGACCCGACCAACCTGAAGCTATTATAGGTTTTTTAGTTTGAGTAAACTCAAGTAATGGTCTACCAAACCCTTCACCTTTAGTAGGATTAACCATACACTTTACTTGTGGGTGGTTATATAACTGATTCATTTCTTCGTTAGTAAGATCACCATGAATCAAATATATTTTAGGTAGATTTCCTTTTATATTTTCTCTAATATTTTCAATTTTTCTAAGTATTTGTTCTCTACTAGTGTATGAAGCACTACCTATATTTGTTTTAAGAATTAAAGCTGGTTGTTTTTGTTTATTTTTGAAAGTTTCTGAGAATGTTTTTATTAAGGTTCCTATGTCTTTTCTATCATGACCATGGTCACCTTGAATCCACATACCAGTAAATAAGAAACAAAACTGTTCTTTAATCTCTGGTAGATCTAGTTTTTCTGTTGTTTTTTTATAGACTTCTTCATTAAAACCTTCAAATAAAACATCCATTGGTAGGTTTGGATTAACTTGAATATCTATTTTTTGTTGAGTTCTTTTATCAACTTTTTGCCATTTACTAGCCTTAAATACATCTATTGAATGTTTTGATGATCCTAATACTAAATCCATTCTATTACAACCTTCTAACCAATCTGCAGGTGCTAAATTTGATTCTATTCCAGCTGTAATACCTATACTAAAATTACCATTAGGGGTAAATTCATTAGGTATTGTTATCTGTACCCAAATATCGGGTTTTGGTAGTTGTCCTGTTTCAGGAGTTATTAAAAGAGGAGTTAAAAAACCCCACTCTTCTTCATGGTCATCTATAAAACCCCAAGGTGTATCTCCCCATCTTTGTGGTAATACTCTTACATCGTAATCACCTAACTCGTGAAATGCTCTAACAACATCTCTTCCTCTTGCTCCATATCCTGCATAACAATCTATTGGGCAACTTATTATAACTGTTTTTTTCATATTAATATGCTAAATTGTGTGTTTGTATTCTTTTTGAGCTTTTTTTACCTGTATCTATAACTTCAAATGCTTCTCTTGGTTTCCAAATATCAAATAATTTATCTGTCACATCAATAAACTTTTTACCTTGATGTTCAGCTGTAAACCCTGCCTCATCACTAAGTGCCCATTCTCTACCCTTAAGGCCTGCTTCTTTTCTTTTCTTAGGTCCTAAATCATATACTTCTCTTATTCTATCGGCTGCGTCTTCAGCTTTACATCTATCATCCCAAATATAAGGGGTTTGAGGAGAACCTTGGATTGATCTAGAAGTTGGATAAACTGGGAATGCCCATTCACCATGATTTTTATATTTCCCCGTATTATTAGATGGTATTTCTGGTGATGGTGTAAACCATTTTCCTTTGTCATCTGTAAACCTCATTTGGTCTTGCATACCTCCTGTTGAGTTAGCTATAATAGGATTGCCTGATAGTAATCCTTCTGTTAAGGTTAACCCCCATCCTTCATTTGATGTTAAGAGTATTTGACAATCTGAAATATTATATAAGTGTCTTAATTGTTGGACTTCCCATCTTTTAGTATCAAAAATAACAGATTTAGAATATTTACCATCTCCAAATAATAATTCAGTTACTGCTTTTAAATCAGTTCCAGCATCAGTTACTAATTCAGTATGTAATAAAAACCTACACTTATCAGCTTTTTCTTGTGGTAAACCGTCTAAAAATATTCTAAACGCCCATAATGTATCTGGTATTTGTTTTCTTCTAATATTTCTAGAATTAAAGAATAAACAAAAGTCTATTTCATCGTTTCCAAAGAAATGTTTTTTCATATTTTCTAAATCCCTATTTTCTTCTTCATTATACTCAGATGAGGGTTTGTAATTGGTATGATCTAAACCATGTGGAAGGTATTCTATAATTTTATCTGCTGCCTTATCTCCTAATACAATGTTATTAATATTTATAGTTTGTTTTGAAATCCCAAATAATAAATCACATGACTCATAAAACTCCTTATTATATAGAGGAGCTGGATAATCATCCCAAATATTAAGATATATAATAGGTATTTCCTTTCTTATTTCATTTTCAATAGCAAATAACCAAGAAAAATATCTAGGATCAGTAAATATCATTACTGAATCTGGTTTTTCATGTTTTATTATTTGTCTAACAAATGTAGAATCACTATACCCATTTACAGGATATAATAATACGTTTGGATCCTCTACACCTGTAACCTTCGAAAAATCTTCATTTAAAGATAACTTTTTACCTTGGTCTGGGTGGTTAATAGCTCCTGCTATTTGTACCCAATTAAAATGTTGGCAAGTTTTTTTAACTATTTGATGTGCAACTGTTGCAACTCCTGAATGAACTCTAATATCGTCGCATATTAGGAGTATTTTTTTCCTATCTTCTTTAGGAAGGTACTTATAATCTTTATTCATTTTATAACTTATTGATTGTGATAATATACTATTTTTCTTCAGGTAATCCAAATTCAGTTGTATTGCTTATCTGCTTCCTAAACTCTTCATTTGTTAACCAAAGATAAATTGCTCTCTCTGATAGTTTTTGAAATGTAAATTTTCTTTTTACACACTCTACTCTAAATTCTTGAAATAAATCACTTTGGATTTTAACACTGGTTAGTGTTTTTTCTTTTTTATTACTCATAATCTTTAATTTAA
>JAAHTG010002253.1_pt1 | contig 11303 bp, 11 predicted proteins | sample 6116081 | NCBI WGS metagenome assembly JAAHTG01 (sample SAMN13939989, study PRJNA603662) | sponge metagenome | isolation source: marine sponge | host: Mycale hentscheli | place: New Zealand | collected 2005
TTTTTGCTATTATTTCACTGAGTATTTTTACTCATATCCAAACTGGGATGCACCCTCACAAATTGGTGTTTTCTATTATGGTTCTAGCATAATTAATTTCTATGGTTTAACCATTAAAGTATCTCTACCGATTTTATCAGGTTGTCTGGTGTCAGATCATCGACAACGATTATCAATCCGCATCAATGTTAAAGACTCTTCTGAGCTACGTTTGACCCTGCCCAGTCGTAAAGAAGTGGTGCATAATAACTTTTTCAATTCACTCAAAAGCCAAGCTTTGAGCGTTATTTATCGTTATTTGGCACAATTAGGTCAGCATTATTTGTCCTTCAGTCAATATTGGCAAGCTAAAGAACGTGGAATTGACTTACCTGTAGCTCATGCCCAACTGCTAAGATACCAACCAGAAGTGGCAGATAGAACAATCTATGCTAGTTCAGATATGGTGACTCTCGATAATTTGGATGATTACTGGCTAGTTAGCTTTGATGCTATACCAGCGATACAACAAGTATTTGCTCGTTGTTTTCACCAAGCTTATCCCCATATTACTTTACTCAGTCCCAATCGGGATATGGCTTTCTATGACTGGTATGACGATTTAATTCAAATCACTGGTGTGTCTATTACCTTGCATTATGGTGATACTCATTATTTGTTGTCGGAAGTACCCCCCGAAAAAGTTGAACAACGTCCCGATTCGATCACTTTAACAATGACAGTTTTAGGAACCCAAGGGCAACAAGAACATACATTTCCCTTGGACGTAGCTCTTTGGGATGCTGAAGAAGGTTGTTGTTATGATGACCCCTCCTGCCTCGATATTTTCATTCCTGAAGATAGCACCATTGACGTTAGCGAAGTAGTAGAACTCATGTTCGATAGCTTCTTTATTTCCTCTGATGATTATGAGGCAGATAGTTACGATACCCAAGCAGATTACTTTCGTACAGAAGCAGAATTTGCGGTGATGAATATATTGGGTAGCACAGAAGAAGCGATAAAAGAACGCATTGAAGCCTATGTAAGACAGCATCTATTGTGGTTAGTTACACCAGGAAAACGATGTACAATCTCGATCGATAAACGAGATTCTCATAATCTTAATGATGTGATTATAGACATTGAATGAGGTTGGAAAGTCTGTCGTCATCTCTAAGATGGTTTTTTCTATCCCTTGCTTAGTACTTGTAACTTGTGTATAATTTGGACATGACAATTATGCAGACAGAAGCCTTTAATGCTTTCAAAGAAGCGGGTGTTGGTGATGAGCAGGCACAGAAAGCCGCTATTGCTATGGCTGGAGATCAACATGTTATTCTTGATCGTCTCAATCAAATGGAACAACGGATAGATGAAAAGATTCAAGGTATGGATTCAAAGATTCAAGGCATGGATTCAAAGATTCAAAACGTTGCCAATAAAGTCACTGGATTAACCGCAGTAGTCATTACGGCATTACCAATGATTGGCTTATTGCTGGCATTTTTGCTTCGTGCAAATGGTAGTTAGATCTCTTTTGTTCACTATCCTCTCTTCATTTGATTCTGATTCTGCCTTTCTTCTTCCAATCGAGATATCCAACCTTTGGCGACAGCTTCCTTTGCTTGTTTATGATATTGCAAAGTATCAGGTATAAGCTGGAGTAAGGCACTGGTTGGAGGAGAGGATTCCAGCGTGAGAGATAATGTCTTCCCTTCTTTCAATATATGATGTTTCTTAAGTGAAGCAATACTAGATTTATCCAGTTCTCCCACTGGTTCTCCTTCATAGCTGAGTACCCATGTATGTTTTTCGTTCTCCGATAAACGCTCTAATACTAACTCTTCTGTTTCACCCTGCCATTGCTGAGGGCTGTAATGTTTGGCACGCTTCATTGTCAAATGATTGCCCTTAGCAGAGGTAGCGATAATTTTTGCTCCTGGTTGGGTATAGAGATAGGCTGTTCCTGTGCTTCCCACTGGTAATGTCGCTGAATCCTGAGCGACAGGGGCTAAAGGTTGATCATCAATCATGATGACTCGTTTACCATATAAAGGACTATCGGAATCGTTATTTTCTTTAACGGTGAAGGATACCTCCTCTGGTTGCCATATTTTTTTTCCGTACTTGTTACTATCATGATGAATACCGACAACTTTAACAATATCCATTTGTCTTTCTTGTAACCGTTCCAAAATCTGCTCAGGAAATATCGCCATAGCCGCACTGGCTTTGCCTGAGAGTCCATCCTGTTTACGAGGATGGGAAAGATGCCATAGAGCAGCTGCGACACCTAATCTATCTTTATCTGTTGTTTGTTGACGAACAAATTCAACATAATCGGCTAATTTTTGCCAAGCAGCATCTATTTCGCTTTGTGTAACTCCTTTATTAATCTCTATCTTCGCTGCTTTTAAAGTTAACCCTGATTCTAAGCGATGATATTGCTGGGAACGGTAAGAGACGTTACCGATGGTGTAGAGCCTTTTGCCTTCTTCAGACAATGCGATCGCTTGAAGTTTATTTTGAAATCGAGGATGGGATACCAGATGAATATGTAACGTCTGTTCTTGCCAAATTGGTTGATTATGCTGAGCATGAGCAAGAATATCTTCAATCACAATAGATTTACCACTAGTGCTGGAAGTGACAGCTAATGTTGGTTTATCATTGTTTTTCGCTTGGGCAGCTAATTTAGATGCTTGAGCCGCATAGTTATTGTAACGTTCCTTGATAAGAGCCGCAACATCTTGATGGTAACTGTTATAGTTTACAGATTTGAATAAATCTCGAAATGCGACTAAAGGCTGTGATTGTAAAACACAATTGTGATAACATTCGTTGGTTTGATCAATCATCCAATCGACGGGACTATTATTACCTGTCTTGATGGGATTGGGAGCATAGGCATCAGCTCGTTTTTTTTCCTTAATCCAGTTCATTTCCCTGTAGCCAGAGAGATGCTGACAATAAGCTAATACGGTATCATCAGGACGAGCCATACTTTTAGGGCTATCGGTAGCAATTTGTAGCTGATTAGATAAGGTACCAATAACATTAAATAATACCCACTGGAACACATCCAAAGCAGCCTCTTCTTCCTTTGTTGTCATTGTATCAGGCAATTGGCATAATTCCTGCCACATAGGCTGCCATTGTTCAGGTAATGTCTTGGAATTAAGGCGACGATAATGCTCTTTGAGCTGCTGTAAATAATCACTGCGTTGTTCAGGTTCTAGAAATGCTGCTTCCCAACGCAAAGCAATTACTCGTTGAATCTGATTGGCAATAAGACCAATGGAATTTTGTTGAGCGTGACAAGCAATCTCAGGAAAAGTGCCATAATAGGGTTCTTTTTCTTGCTTAATGATATTAGGATAGCGTTGTGTTGGTTCTAATGCTTCTTTGATCTCAGTCGTGAGTGTGGGATACTCCTTGGCAGAAGCAAAAAAGAGAAAATCTCCGTCAAAATCACCTTGAAGATGTTTAGCCGCAGTATCAGGGTGAATATAGACTGTACCCTCTTTTGCTGTTGAATCAATGATACGTCGATTGGTCAAAACAATCACACCATTGGAATTGAGTAAAGGTGAGCGGGATACGACAATTTCTTCTCCATCAGGTAAAAAAGGAACCCAGACTTCATTTTCTGCTAACTGTAAGCTTGGTTGTGCCAAACCTGAGTGAAATTTAATCGATCTTCCTGTCGCGATGTCTAACCAACGCTGCCGCAAAAATTGTTGTAACTGATCAATGATCTTCGGATGCTCGAGTAATTGGCAATGATGCTCTAAATCAGTCTTTAACAACCTATAGAGTAGCATATGTTCCTGTTGCTCTATCGGTGCCTTAGAAAAAGCTTTCTCAAATAAAGCTTCCCAGCTTTCTGTCCCCTCCCCTGGCTGCTGTCGTAATACCTGTTGCTGTTCATAAGTCTCGACATAATATTTTGCTAGTCCATAAACATTCTGTTGTGCCTGCATTAATTGCTCTGCTTGTTCTTGTAGTATCGGCAAGATATCCTTTTTAACTCCACGAGGATAATTGACCAAAAATTGTGTTCCCAGGCTATGAGGACGATAACGAGCTAAAGTTTTAACTCCTATTCCCAAGGTTAAATCATAGATCCCTGGTGCGATCGCCTCCTCACCTTTGCGTCCTTTAAAACTGCTGGTGGGTAATACCACATCGATCCCTTTTTTTATAAGTATTTGACCCTGCTCATTTTTTTCTTGTTCGACTTTGGAATCGGGTATCAATGTTTCCAAGACAGTGGGTGCCAATGTGCCTTTGGCAATACGATAGACGGAACATTCTTGTTGAGGTTTGATTCCTAAGCGAAATTGAAATGGTCTACCCGCTTGTCCTGTCAGTTCGTCACATAGATGTTTGCTGATGCGACCAAAACAATCACCGAACCATTTTTTGGCGGTATCTTTACCAAAGAAATGACCATTTTCTCCTGTCTGATCATCGACAATCAGTATCTTTGCCTGAATCTCTTTAACTGACTGGCAAGGGGTAAATGGCAAATTACCATAGGCAGCTCTATCAGATGGTTTGGGATATAATTTTTTCCCCACATTTTCATCAGCAAAATACATTCGTTCACCTGAAGAAAATTGTAATGATTTGTCTTCATATACGGTCAAATCTTCAGCTTGTGTTCCTTCAGGATAGACAACTCCCAAGGCAAATTCTGTGTCAGGAAATAGATATTCAGCTAGGCAATGCTCAATGTTATCTGCCTCCTCTAATGGCTTTCGTAATTTTGTATGAAAATGAGGCAAGGTAAGCATTTATGTGCCTGTCATGATGATTAGGTCATAGGTAATAGGTTTATATATGGTGGTTTGAGATTTGTGGAGTAAACTATTACTTTGACTACTTCTGTCGAGAAATCAAAGTAGCCAATTTTTCTTTGTCCTATTTTTATGAATAATTAATTCTTAATTTTTCCAATCTGATATTATTCTTGGATTGTTTCATATATTTGATGGTTGTTTTCTTCTATTGAAGTGCTTTGTTTGTTGACCATTAAAGGATTTAATCCAAATAATTCTCTGTCTGTTTTACGCCGTAAGTATTTATCGAGTAGTATGAATAAATCGTCTTGTTTTTCTAACATGACCATCCCTTCTTTCTCTAAGCAAGCGTTAATTGCTTGTCCGATGAGACGATTTTTTTTCTCCTTTATTTTGCGTAATTCATAGGCATTTTTTTGCTCTATCTCTTTAATCACTTCACTCAGAGAATTTTGTTTTTCTTTTAGTTTGCGTAGCTTTTTTTCAATTACAGCTCCCATGTCTATTGATTCTCCTTACCGATAAAATGATGACCGTAACATGATCAACACAAGTTACAAAAAAACTTCGCCATTAGTTGCATTATGTTATCGAATAGTCAACTACATTTGTATATCCGTTATATAAAGAAGCAAGCCGTGCATGGTATAGCCATGAAAGTATATGATGGATTGGTGAAAACATCCATGCAAGGCTTGGCAAAGGGGACACCCCTGTTGCATACCCCGTTAATGGGATCTCTCAACGCAGAAACAAAGGAAAAACGGAAAAGTGGTAGAGATATATCAAAACTTAGTGAAACGGCGACGATATAAGCAACTTAATATCCGCCTCACTCCAGAAGAATATCAACAAATCAAGGACGATGCTGCTTTGATGAGTATCACCATTGGTGCTTATATGCGTAAAATTGCTTTGGATGCACCTGTGCCTAAACAATCTAAACGTCCTTGTGTCGAAGTACAAACTCTGGCAAAAATTCTCGGTCACATTGGCAAAATCGGTAGTAATCTCAATCAAATTGCTCAAGCGGCAAATAGCTATGTTCCCTATGACAAAGTTCAGCTGACCAATGAATTAAACGCACTTAAACATGTGCGGGAACGATTGAAATATAGTTTGAATCATCGATGATTATTAAATCCTCTCAACGTCGTGGTGCAAAGCAGTTAGCGGATCATTTGACAAATAGTTATGACAATGAGCTAGTTGAGTTTAGCCATAGTCGAGGCATTTTGGCACAGACGGTACATGAAGCTCTTGATGATATGGAAGATATGGCAAAGGCATCATCCAAGTGTCAGCAACATTTACATCATGTGTCGATTAATCCTGATGCCCCTATTACGTCTCAAGAATGGGAACAAATTTGGCAATTATATGAAGAAGAATTTGGACTTGAGGATAATGCTTTTATCGAAGTTACCCACTGTAAAAACGATCGTCTCCATAAGCATCGTGTCTATGAGCGTGTGGGTGAAAATGGTAAAGCAGTTCCCTTTTCCCATAGCTATCGTCGTAATGAAAAACTCTCACGTCATCTCGAATATGAGTTAGGTCACGAATTGACACTAGGAAAGCATAATCGCTCAGTCATCAATCAGTTAGAATTGGAAGGAGAAAAAGCGATCGCCCAGTGGATGAAAGAAGCTCAGGCAGATAGTAAAACACGTCCTCAAGGAATGGTCACAAATGCGGAAAGACAACAAGAAGTAAGAACAAAAATACCTGTTAAACAAGTCCAAGAAGAGTTGCTGATTGCTTACGAACAAACGGATAATGGGCGTGCATTTCAAGTAGCCATTGCCGAAAAAGGCTATCTATTAGCTAAAGGCGATCAACGAGGCTTTGTCATTGTTGATGAAGCGGGAGGTGTACATAGTCCTAGTCGTCGTTTAGGCGTCAAAACAGCCGATATAAATAACAAATGGGCGGATATACCACTAGAGCATTTACCAACTGTGACACAGGTACAAGAGCGTATTGGCAGACAGAAACAAAGACAGCATTATTCAGGTGAAAAAACATTAGAAGCCTTTTTGAGCCGATCTTCGGTGAAGGTTGCAATTCAACGTGCCAGGGAATTTCAGAAGCATTGTAGTACCTCCGGTGAAACACAAGCAGAACAGGCATTGATGGCTTGGGAAGATATAGCTCAGATGTACTCAGAGTTTTTAGATAGCAATGATCTTTCCCCTACCCCAATGTTGTCGCAGCTCGAACTGTCTCAGAGGTTAGACGATAACCTATCGCAAACGGATAAAAACAGTATCTAGAATGATATGGAAGAACCCCTCACTATCATTACTCCTGAAAATCGCTGTGATGAAGATACAGAGAAAAAAACCTATAATCTTATAGCTGGACTTGATCGTCGTAAATCACTGCGACGATTGGCAGTTACGCTTTCCAATGGCTACCAGATAGTAGAACCTTATCATGCTATCAAGCGTATCGAATTTACTCCAGAAGGCGATACCATGACACTGTATTTATTACGTAATATGATTATGTGTTTTGGTGATAATTTACCATATCTCATGCCTTTTGGCTTGTCTGGTTGAACATAGTGTTTTGCAATGGAGACCCCCCAGCATTAAAAAATCAGCGATATCTTTCTTCCACACATCATCAAGAACCAGTAACACCTGTTTTTCTTTTAGCGCTTTTCTTATTGCTTTTGTGATGGTGATAGCCATTGTTTTTGACTCACTGCCAACTGGAGTTGAGACACCTAAGTGAAGAGCCCATTCTTTCAATGTGGTAATGATCTGAGGATTATAAATCTGTGTTTTATCCTCTCCCAATGTTATCCATAAAATAGAGTCAAAATGTGCCTCAATGTCTGGATCATGGGCGAGAGCGATCAGTAGCGTGGTTTTACCCATGCCCGCTTCACCCCGAACTGTAATGATATTTTCTTCCTTCGAATCTAAGAGTTGGTCTTTGATGATATCTGTATGCTCTGGTCGTGGTTCAAAATTCGGAGTGAGTCTTGGAAGTGAGTGAGTAGTGAGGACGGGAATTGATGTTGCCGCAGTTGGAGATTTTTTCTTTTTCGAAATAATTTGTTCTTTGAAGTCTTCTGCAAGGCTACGTAGTAATCCATCTTTGTCTGCATAGAAAGAATGCAAATCAAAGCGCCAATATTTTCCTTTTCCTCGCTTACTAAAAAAAGAAGGGCATTGTTTTTCTAGGAGTTTTTTGTAGTCGGGTAGCAACTCCATTTTTTGTTTGTCTTGTGCTTTTTGTTGTGCCGTTTTGATATGATCATTGATCTTAATAAAGGGATTTTTGGAAGTATTTTCTTCTTCTGTTTCTTCCTCTTCTTCAAGATATTGCTGTACGGTCATGGGAAATGTGTTTGTCTCTTCTGTCTGTGGATCGAGAAACAACCGTTGAACATGCTTTAGAATATCCTCAATAAAGCTCTTTTGTGATAGCCCGGGGAATGTCTTGCTTTCATTGCCTGTGATATAAATGGTGTGATGAAAGGTTCCATCGTCTTCTCTATAGCGATGAAATCCAATGGCGATGATTCCCAGATTTTGCGCCATATCCGACTGTTTCAATATCTTCTTGATATCTGTATCGGTGAGTTTGTTATTGTAGTTTTGAAGTATAGGAGAAAATTTATCTTGTTGTTCTTCAGCTAATCGCAGTAAAATGGCGGTAATAGTGAAGGCAATATTTCTCGATGTTGGATTATCGGCTACATGCGTTTTCTTTTGCGCCATGTTTTTAGATGATACTAAACCCGAATGTTTACGATCATTATAGTGGATTTTCTAGATTTCAAGATAGGGAACGTTGTTAGATGGCAAGCGTCACGGGACTAAACTGACAACATCATGATTATCGATACCATTGTCATGATATTGTCATGTAACTTCGCTACTATACCTATTTCATGCTCAACAATGAGATTATTAATGACAAAAGAAACATCTATTCCTGAAGAATCTTGGCGTTGTGCTGCGCGTTATTTTGCCAAGCAATTACCAAATGGTTACGACGAAGCTGAAAAGCAATATTTTGCTGATGGATTAGCATGGGATTTTGAGGAAATGGCAATATTGTTGGATCATGGTGAGAAAATTTTAAAAATTCCTGATGGTGCAATGGATTGCCTGATTAACAGACAAAAAGAGTTACTTGAGAAGATTGTCAGTGAAGAACGGGCTAGTAATATTGACATTATTGAGAAATTTAAGGGTGCAGAATTTATATTTACACCTGATGGTACGGTTGAGATTAATATCGGTTTCAAGGTCTGGACAGTCAATCCTGTGACCAAAGAGAATGCACTTAATCTTCGACATTTTCTGGTGAACTCGGATGATAAACGGGTGCAAGAAGCACCCAATGTGATGATTAAAGGACGAACATTAGTGTATGTACCGATTGCTGAAGGCGAAACATTTATAACCGTTAGAGAGAGTATGAAAGGTGAGCTGATACGAGAAGAACATGTTGCCACGGAAGACGTGTTTCTTTACGTTGAAGATCGTAATGTTCCCGATGATGTCTGGCAGGATGTGTGCAAAAACCCAAATTTGCTGCGTGAGCAACCGGAATTATTTAGATATACGCAGTTTGGGACGCAGGATTATTTTTCTGTAGCAGCAGGAGAAAAAGTAGAAATGTCAGATCAAAATATGGTTGGTACTGTACCAGGTGTCAGTTCTGGTTATGCAGTTAATGATGGTCACGGGCATGTGTGTCAATATGCTGGTCCGTATAAATTGTTGAAAGTGAAGGAAGGCGAACACTATACTAGAAATTATAGAGATAAGCCAACGAAGCCTGAAGATTACATTGTCTATGATGTTGAAACAAAGCGTGACAGTATTGCCCATTCTAGAAAAGACAGGAAATATCCTACGGAAAAACGACAAACCATCTATCCATATATAAACGGCAAAATCATGGAGAATGCTCCAATAATCAAAGGTAATCGTGAGATTGAGTATAGGCAACTAGGACGTTAACAATAATTAGGACGCCAAATTATCTAAAATCTTATTCTCTCAATCTCATCGAGACTAATTTTATTGGCGCGACGATCGTACAGAGCAGTGGTTCTCACATCTTCATGCCCTGCCAATTCTTGAGCAATATCTCTGGCACCTCCATTTTCCAGATAATTGGTAATGCCAGTACCACGGAAGGTATGATTACAAATCTCAGTAGATCAACCAACTTCTATTGCCCGACGTTTCACCATAGCGAGGGCATCACGACGATTCAAACGACGATCGCTCAACACTCTTGCACGACCTCTTTGTTGAGAGCGAAATAAAGGAGTATCCTTTTGCAGCTCACCACATTGCTCCTGTAACGCCTCAACATAGCTATGCATATATTCTTCGGCTGTATGATGGAGTGGCACCTCTAGATATTTCCCCCCTTTTTCATGCAAACAAACCCAGCGACGTGACCCTTTGGGAAAATAATCTTTAATATCCATCGCCAATGCCGCACTAATGCGAGCAAAGGTAAAGGTCATCACACTAATCAACGCCAAATCACGCAATCCAGTAATATGACTCGTATCGATACCATGTAAGAGTTGATGCATCTCGGCAGCTTCCAACACAGGAGTCTTACCTATTTTGATCCGCAACTTTGGCCCTTTGACATGTTCTGCGGGATTACTCTCCAATATACGCTGTCCCACCAGCCAAGCAAACAATTGACGAATCGCCGCCAAATGTTGTGATACCGTGGTTGGCGACCCTGGATGCTGTTCTATATAAGCCGCCACTGCCAGATAGGATACATCCTCTAGACGACTCATGCCTTTTGTCTCACACCAAGAAAAAAACTGCCTCACACTTTGTGCATAAGCAGAACGTGTATTTGGGTTGCGAATTTGTCCAACAAAATACTCAATAAATTTATGAGTAGCCCCCTCTCCTGAATTTTGAACCAAGTAAGGAACAATTTCTGAGACCTCACTCAGAAATCTACCCTGAGTGTTAGAAGCGATAAGATCACCCGTATTAGTTGCCATATTATCTTTTTCCTTTATGAATTGATTATAATCAATCATAATCCTCCTTTATGAGTGATTAAATCACTATCTTCTTTTTGACCAGAAAAAATCCATCAAAAAGTATCTTTTTACTTTTTAGTCAGCATTGGGCAAAATGCATTATTCTCAACAATGAAAAATGTGGAGAATAATGTCTTTTATTATTGCCATAGATAATAGTGAATATATGCATCTTCCAAAAATTATTCGAGATGCAGTCGATTTGGATGGTAAGAATATATTGCATATTGAGTTGATAACGGATAAGTTACCTGTTATGAACTTAGAGTCCCAAACATCACATATTGTCGAAGTAAAAAATAATGGTCGCGTGCAGCTTCCCAAGGCGTTGCGTGATACTCTCAATTTAACCGATGGCAGTAAATTGAATATTGAGATAGGAACAGACTTTATTAAGGTAATGACCTTAGGAATGAGGATTTAATTATTGAGTAAAGTTATGTAGATTTTGGTCGGGC
>JAAHTG010002257.1_pt1 | contig 11276 bp, 18 predicted proteins | sample 6116081 | NCBI WGS metagenome assembly JAAHTG01 (sample SAMN13939989, study PRJNA603662) | sponge metagenome | isolation source: marine sponge | host: Mycale hentscheli | place: New Zealand | collected 2005
TCTTTTTTGATGGCATCTACATCGGGTCCTTTTTCGCTAAATTCCTGTATTTCCATTTTTAATCTCCAATTCTAACATTATTTTTTTAAGTTTTTTCAGTGCCTCTTTTTCGACTCTGTGGACAGCGATAATAGGCACTCCAACAAATTCGCTAATCTCCTTCAGCGTGAAATTATTAGGCTCACGCCCAGCCTCAAATGCAGACAAGGCCTCCTCTACCACCATTTCTCTTAACATCAGATCAATCCGCTTGTCCGTCTGCTCATGCGATTCGATACAAATCATCTTCCCCTTCAATTTTTTTGACATAGATTTCCGATTTTGGAGGGTGATTGGCTTCCGGTCTTTTGACACATCGAGCAATCCCTTCCCGATCATCAAAATGGATGAGCATAAGGCGGGGATTGGGGACGAGTTTGAGTACCCTCGCCTTTTCTATCTGCTTTGCCGGTGGGGCGGGCAGTTCGACTTTACCATCCGATTCCTCAGACCAAATCTTCTGACAACTAGAACGAGGGATGCCCGCCCCTTTACTTACCTTTGGCCAACTTAATCCGGTCTTCCGTAAAATTACCACTTGGTCCCGTTGCATCTTACTCCACTTTTTAGTTACTCCCATAATTAATATCCTCCTCCGCCTGTTGAAATTAATTCCTCCTCGCTGAAATACTCGAAATTGCCGATGCAAAAATAACGGCAATTATCAACCAGGTCTTTGCTGGGGCATTTTAATCCAGCGCTTGGTTGGTAAGCCTGAAGACAACTTATGAGATTTTGACATTCATCCGAAAACATCAATTTAGGCTTATTATCCAAATCCATCTCCTTTTCCCGATCCCATGCGAGTAAATTATTGATTGCCTGAAGTCCTGTTTCGATGTCGAGGGCTTCGGCGGGCTGAACGATAATATCTTCATCCATTAAATCATCGATAATGTTGGAAGATCCCTCCGACTTCTGATAGCTCGCCGCCCCAAGCCTCGGGTCGATTATGCGGATGACCTCCGAATCCCCGCATATCTTCTCCATTCGTCTAATCTCATCGGCATAATCAGCCAAGCCGTACCCGTTCGGTTGGGCAGCCTCGCCAGCGGACAGTTTATCTTTTGTCAGATCAATCCATCCTCCCCATGTATCGAAGTCAGGAAATTCCTTCACTGCCCAGGCGACTCCATGCGGATCGATTGCAAAAAGGACCATTGTCCAAGGCTTTGCTCCCGCTGGATCAATCGATAATACCCAATTGGCATTCGTGAAATCTGGGAGTTTTTCCGATTGAACGAAGTTTTTATCCGTAAGATTAGGGAAAATAGCCCTAGACTGCCTCACAGGGACTCCATACGCCCGACAGAGAATTGTTTCCCTCTTCTCTCCCTCCAATTGATTCTTCATCGCCGCCCAACCGCCAAAGGGGTTCGCCGCTGTATGAAAATAAACCACTGAACTGGCTTTGCGGATGGGCTGTTGAACGAGGGGGACCTCTTCGCCGTCTAATAGGTCCGCTTTTGCCGATTCGACTGTTCTCGCTCCTGTTAGCATCGATTTGACTACGCTGTTCCATCCGTCAACGGCGGTGAAGGATATTATACCGGTTGCTGGGCGAACAATTCCATCATGCGGACTCTCATGCGACCTTGTTACGCATCTAAATCTAAGGGTATTGACCCATGACATAGGTACGAGTTCATCTGCCCAAAATCCAATGTTGTGGGTGCCGGTTGCCGGTGGAGAGGGACATCCGATTTCTCCACCCTCGATTGTACTGATGTCCTGACTCCAATTTCTGAAGATACATTGGCTTCCGTTATTCAGGGTAAACTTAGAGGCAGTGAAGCCATTACGAAGTGAATACATCACATAGCCTACTTTTCCCCTTCCAAGGCTTTTCAGTTCTTTAGGTAATGCATTGTATATAAGGGCTTGCTGAAATTGGATCGAATTTGCCGATGTTTCCGTTAAACACCAAATAATTGTGCCTGGATTCTCTACGAGGGACTGAACTACCCGCTTGGCCGCCCAAAAACTCTTACCCGCACGATTACCGCCCATAACGAGGATTTCCGAGTGAGTCTTCAGTTCTTTATCCGCTAACTTCCATGTATCCAGTTCAAAGCCATGCCGGTAAGGATCATCCTTTTCGAGCTTGATCGCTTCTTCACGCTTCTCCCAATATGCGAGGATTGCTTCGGGGGACATGGACAGCATCTCTGATTTTGTCAGAGGCGGTAAGGCGGGGTGCGGTGTCCAGGTGAGAGGCATTAGTTCGAGTGTACCATTTTTTGAGCGGAGCTACGCCCAATTGGTGGAAAATAGTAAAATTTTGTTCGGACATATTGATAATCAAGGATTTAACATCTAATCCTAGCATATTCTAGCATATCCTAACATATTCCAGCATTTGGGTATGTGGAGCAATGTGGGGCAATTAGTGAAATTTTGTTCGGACATACTGATTACCAAGTACTTACGAGGGGTGGATTATCGATATTAATTAATCGTACCTTGCGTAATATCCGAAAAAGCGTGTTCGGGGGAAAAAAGCTTCGGAGCCGGGCAATTGGTGAAAATTTTTTCATGGGCTACAATCGGTCTCGGTGACCGGCGGGCCGCGAAATCCGACCCCCCTCCCCCCCTGTCTGTGTCAATAATCGCATAAAAGTTTTGCTAAGTCGTTGATAATCAGTAAAACGCTATTCGTGTAATAATGATTATGTCTAATTGTCCTTGCCAAAATGCTTATTGAGATTACTTTCTCAATTGCTTGCACCGATAAATATTTAAAAATTGAAAAGTTATTCGTGCATTAGTTTCTATGCCTACTGAAAAAAAGAGAATTACGATTGAGGCTGATAACCTTCCGGCTAACCTAACAGTCGAGGAGACTTGTCCATCAGTCTACACCGCTCAAGGTTTATTCGATAAGAGACCAGGAGACTACGCCAAGCTGGTTCAAATGCTAACAGATGGAATACCGGTCACTCGGATCAAGAAAGAGTTGAAAGTATCCCACAACACTATCGCTGTGGTTCGGTCCCGAGAGAAAGAGGTAATCGAAGCATCGAAGAAAGTAATGAGAGGATTGATCGGCCATGCTTCACAGCTTGCAGTCGAAAAGATGATCGAGAAGCTAGATAATGATGAAATACCAAACGGAGTCCTACCTATCGCTACCGGCATTCTAATCGACAAGCATCGCCAGTACGAAGGTGAGCCTACTCAGACTATCGAGGTGAAGAAATCTCTCAGCTTGGATGAGATCCGAGCCGAGCTTGCCAATCTGAAGGATGAAAAAATCATCGAGGCCGAAGTCACCGATACATAATAATCAAAGAGAGTGGTATGCTCTCCTAACCTTATTCTTCTTTTTCCTCGAAAGGGATCTTATAATCGACAGCCTGTTTATCATACTTCAGATAATATTTGAAATATTCGGATAAAGATAAGCCGACATATAATTCCATATATAGCGTTTAAAGCCCCGCAGAGGACGCTGAGAGCGTTTTTAGACTCCAACCTATACAATCTACCACACTAGGATATAAGACCGCCAATCCCGCCATTCCTTGGAATGTCCTCTTTGCTGTGATTGAATTTAGTCTGAGTGATACCGAGCATAGTATTATCTGAGCGATTATATTAAGGCTAGCAGATAGATGCCTTGAACGAGTGATACCTGTTCTGCCGGTTAATCGGTTAAGCGAGTGGATCGGTTTTAATCTTCTAATCGGGTGAGCTTGTAGGCTGGCAATGTAGTGGGAGGTGTGCCGGCTTGAGGCTGGGCTTGTGTGGCTTCAGGCCACAAGCACAAGCGTCCCACTACTAACAGCCTTTTTTTAACTACTAGGAGTAGTAGTAGTAGTATACTATATAGGCTACTACTACCACTCTTCTTACTATTTAATTGCACTATCAGCTTTCTAGTTTTAGCTTGAGAGAATAGATATTTGAATTGTTCGGACCGTTCTTTTCGATCTCGATTTGGTCTTTTGTCATGCTCAAAATCTTATCCATTCTTTCTTTTGTAACTTCGTTATTTGTTTGCTCCTGAAGTAATTCCATCGCCTTCTTTTTTCCGCAAATCGGCTTATCCTTTAACAGCTCTAGGAACTTCTCGCATAAGCCCTCATTTATCTTTTTTTGGATTGAGGAGGTTTGCCCTGGCTTTCTGAACTTAGCCTCGAGGTCGGGTTTATGTTGGAAAAGGGGGAAGGTATCGGCAGAAAATTCGAGGACTTTAGGAGGTGAGAATGGGCAGTTTCGGGAGGTGGTTTCGAGGACTAAGTGTTCCTCTTCCTCGTGGGCGGTGAGGGTTAGGATAGCATCGGGATCACGGGCAAAGACACCTGAACCACTCGCTCGGTCGATATGATCGGTTTCTGACTTATTTCCCTTGGAGAAGTGGTGGGCAAAGACTATGGCGGCTCCTGTTTCCTCGGAGAAATCTTCGATCAGATTGACAATTTCGCCTACAGCCTTGGCATCGTTTTCGTCTATACCGGTTGCCAGCTTGTAGTATGGGTCGAGGATAATTAATTCGTAATTCCTCCTTTCCACTCGGATCTTGGTCAGGAGATCCAACAATTCAGTTCGGTAACCTCGTAAAGGCCAATAGTCTAACCGAGGGTTTAGTGGCATCTCTCCTTTAAACATGGCCTTGGCTACTCGCTTTATCCGATCTGTACCGAAGAACTTCTTTAGCTCAAAGTCTAGGTATAGAACCTTACTCTGCCTAACCGGCATCCCCAGCCACGGCATCCCATTGGATGCGGCGATGGCCAAGTTAATGAGTGACCATGTTTTACCGGCTTTCGAGGACCCCGAGATAATCATCTTACATCCCTCATGCAGACATCCCTCGATAATCTCTTCAAGCTCATTGGCGGGGTTAGTGGCGAACTCCATGCACTGACCGAATGACATGATATCGGGTAGTGGCTTTGGATCGTCATTGGTCACCTCGATTGATCGGTTTGGCATATTGGTGACAGTTGGGCTGTCTAGCATATATTCCAGTTCGATGGCTTTAAGCTGTGCTTTATAATATGGGTCGTCTTTAGGTCTCATTATCTTTTATGTTATTTTTGATTAGTGTTAAAATTATTTGGGGCTTTAAATTTATGTGATTTCTGACAAGCACAATGGCATCTCCCTCGTTCATTCGGTGAGCCATTCTCATCGCTTTAACGGGCTTAATGCCTAGCTGAATAAACCGTCGTACGATGGTTGCTTTGAGTAGAGTATTAATCATTCCCGCCAAAATAAGATTGGTTGCTGGGCAGCATATTTCTCCCCCTTCTCAGTCTTTGGCTTTCTCGTCCCCCAAGGCAGTCTGACTAGGCCGAGGGGTGAATTATAAATCGATGGGTCGGCTCCGAGCTTCATCGACATATGTTTAAACTGATCAGCCTTACCAGGTATCCAGTCGTACCAGCAGTGTAGACTCTGCCCGCCACTATCGACTATCATCTTAAGGGGACAGATTGCTTCGAGGGCTAGTGCCGGTCCAATCTGTTCGGCCTTGGTCCATGTCGGATCATCAATCTCGTGGACCAGGTACATTCGCTCACCGGCATTCTCTTTTACCCGAGGACCGATATCTTTAAATGGATTGTAAGAAATAAATTCCATATGCCCTACCCCTTGAGATATTCCCCAATCGCCCGCTGACTTGATCATCGTATTATATTTATCCGCCTGGATGTTTATCCATTGGTCGGATCGGAACAGCTTGGAAACCGCCTCCTCGGCATTCTGAGGAATGGCGGAGGAGCGGAGTTGTAGCATTTCGAGATCCTCGGGCTTACCCTTTGAGCTTATTGAGATTCCAGTATCAATTGATACTTTTTTAGTCGGGCTGATAATCTTCTCGCCTGACAGGATTTGATATGCACCGGTTAGAGCATTGCGGATCTCGTTTGGCTGGAGTGGTCGGCGGGTAAATTCCTTTGCCACCTCGATGCAATAATCGTGAGCCTTCTCGAAGTCTGATTGATGCATGGCGGCACGGAGGGTAAGGCGGGCAATAAAAGTATGATGGCCAAAGTCTCCTTGCGGGAGCCGGTCGAAGAACCCCGCCATATCTGCTGATAGGATTGCCATTAGTCAGTCCCCTCTTCCCTAATGAACTGCTGAATATATTCCGTCAGCTTCCCGATTGCCTCTGTTTCAATTTTGGAAATAGTCTGCTGTGGAATACCTGTCTTTCGGGCAATTTCGGACTGGCTGAATCCGGCATGATCCTCGGGTAGTTTCAGGAGCATATTCCTGAGCTTGGCATCGTTTGCCATTTGCTTGGCTATGTCCTTAGTTCTTCCCATCCTCCACCGACACCCATTTATTTATTATCCCCCTTGGAAGTCCCGCCTCTGAGACATGGTGATCATTTGGATCAGGCTCGTATCCCTTGCGGGAGATGTGAACAATTTCCGTAAGCACTTTGTGGGTATTTCCCCATCTCATTATCGCCCATGCTTCATTGGGAAATCTGATATCATCAAATACGATGGTTCGCTTACCGATATAAGGTAGAGCCGCTTTATAGGCTAAGTCCACCCATATATTTGGATATGGAATATTCTTCCCCGCCGGTCCATCTCGCCCCCAACTTGTGCCGAGTTCCTGTAACATCTTTCGGGCATTAATTCCATCGGGGAAACCAGGTATTGGTTCTTCCTTAAAATGCAGATATTTCTCTCCTGGTAATATTACCTTGAGCATCTCTTTAATTGGAGTGGCAAAGGAAAGTATCACCGCTCCTTCGATTGATTTGGCATAAGTCGATTTACCTACCATTTTTGGACCTGTTAGCCCGATAATTTTGTGGTTCATGTAGTGATGAATAGTGATGTTATTATTGTTAGAATGAAGACGGCCACGATGTAGGCGAACACGAGGACTGAGGTGATGAATAGGGCGATTAAGCCGATGGAGCGGAGGAGGTTCATGCGTGGACTACCTTATAAGTTGTTTTAGGTTTTGGCTTAGTCCCGACTACTGGCGGTATGTATTGAATCTTACCCTTCATCTTTTTATATCGATCATGTCTGTAAGTTCTCATAAACCCTCGCCGGCCATAGAAATTATTAACTCTACGAGTATCCTCGGTAATCCCTTGGCCGCTCATTATTTCTGCCCGAGGTAAATAAACCACTCGATTAATTGGAAGATTTGGGCGGCCTTTCACTTTAGGTTTTCCGCCAAACTTTAATTGCTTTTTTGTTACCCTCTGAGGTGTAAGTTTAGGTATCGATGCGTAAATCAAAACCTTAAAGCAAAGGAATGCCATATCTATTAACTCAGAAAGGGTTTCATCATTCGTATACTCTTTCAAAGTCTGCTTACATATATTACCCTTAATCTGGAAAGTAAGCACACCGTCCTCTTCTTGATTTGAATAACAAAAAATCCCCAACCTCGGATATTTAAAATTAGGATTAAATTCCCCCCCAACAGCAGTTATTAATTGTTCGGGACTAGCAAAGTTTAACAGAAAAGTACCTAATTTGGGGTCTTCAAAATAAAACTCTAGGGATTCATTTAATACAGGCAGTTCTTCAAATGTAATTTCTTGTAAATCGGTTTGATTTAAATCATCCGAGACTTCTTTTTGTACTACAATCTGCTCACCAAATTTAACATGATAACGCTTTGAAAAAAAAGAACAAAGGCCGATATGAGCATCGGTTTTACTCATCCAATTTTTTACAGCATATTCAAGATTTGCATAATGCGATTCCCATTCCCCATCTTGCACTTCTGAATAGTCTATGTTTTTTATAAATCTCATATCAGTAGTGGTTTTTAATTTCCCCCTCTGCCGCCAAGGGAAGTCCTGGCATATAGAGAGGCTCTTCGGTTAATAGTTTGATCATTAAGTCTAAAGCCGCCTGTCCCTCCGATTCGGCAACTTCAACAGTTACGGAATCATGCACATGAAGGACAACGGGGAGTCCAGCGGCCTCTATCTTCAAAAGTGAATCCGCCATCAGTTCTCTTGCTGTTGCCTGAACGAGGTTCTCTAAAAGTAATCCGCCATACAGCTTCATCCGACCTTGCCCTCGTACCTTCTGACCGGTCAACTCTCGGCCATCATCTTTTACATCGAAATAACGGATCGGCTTCCCCGATTTACAAGTCATAACTGCACACTCGGGAGTCTGCTTGGCTTCCTCACGAATGTGGTCTTCGCACTTTTTCCAAAGCTCGACAATCTTGGGATTCTGATTGCGGAAATCTTTGACCTGTTTTCTGGACTCAGAATCGGTCATATTTAATTTCCCACCGGTTAAAGCCTGTGCCACTTGGCCGAATTTCTTCGGTCCACAGCCGTAGCCCAAACCCAACACACGGGCTTTACATAAGTGACGAAGTTCGGGGGCTAAATCCTTCATTGGTTCGTCTTCATTATAAAGTCCAGTCGCTCGGCCATGAGCTTCGTAAAGATCAATCCCGCCTCTGACCAAACCTAAGAAATCAAAGTCCCCGCATAAGTACGCTAAAACGCGCGGCTCGATTTGCGATAGGTCGGCAGAAACCATTACCCTACCCTTACCAGGAGTCAGACATTTCTTTGCCGATGTTCCCTCAACCTCGTCCCGAGGAATGCCTTGAAAGTTCAGCCCGCCAGCACCACTCCATCTGCCTGTGTGTGGCGCACCGCAATATTTCAATCGGGTAGATACCCGATGATCGGGTCGAACTCGTAAGATCATGCTAATATAAGTCTGCCTCGCTTTATTCGCTTTTCTCCACCTTGTCATCGCTTCAAGGATCGGAGCATACTGCGGATTCTTAGCCTTCCATAAAAGTAATTCCGAATCACCCTCCTGAGTAGACTTGGGCGGTTCGACATTTTGCATTTTAAGATAGGCGGCCATTGCAACAGTCGAAGTCGGTTCACCTCCTCCTGGTCCTACCCAAGGGAGAAAGGTTTCAACCTCCTTCATAATCGCCTCGGTCTTATTAATATATTCTTGGCAAAGTTTCTGATCGATTGCCATGCCTCGGCTTGCAGTCCTTCGGGTAAATGCGGACAATAGAAATTCTTTCTCGGGGAAGGATATTTTCAGTTCATTATATATTCGGATACACGCTCTGCTGTCACCCAGTGCATACTCTTTAAACGATTCATTCTGAAGGATCTCTTCGGGGCGAAGTCCGCTCATCTCATTGCGGGCATCCTTATTTAACTCCTCACCAAATAATTCCTTATAACAGCCCGCCAATGACCTCGGCAACTGATGCCAGCTCGCCATATCCGCCGTACAAATCCATTCCTTCGGAGTGAACTGCGGCATCTGCCCCCTCGCCATTGCCATCCTACAGCATACCGAATCAAACTCGGCATTATGTGCGCAGATTGATTGGCCGTTTAAGATATCGACCGGTAAGTCTCGGGGATCTCCTACCCACTCGAATCCGTCATCGGCTACCAGGGAAACTATGGTTACCCGAAAGTCGGGGTGCTTGACATAGCGATCCAATCCCATCGTGGCCACGCTGTACTGCTTGGACCAAACTGTTTCAACATCTAGGGCGATCAATTCCGATCCTCCTTTAAAATTGTTTCTGCGGACATTACCGCATTCTGCAAAGTGGGATATTCCAGTTCGGGGAGGTCGGGGGTATCCAGCTTGACCCGCCAATTCATCTTATCGGTGTCGAGGATTACATCCGCTTGTCTGCTTCCCACTTTTACGACTACCTTCTCGCCCCGAGGCAATCCTCTGCCCATCTTATATAATGTTTTCATTTCGTTAATTCCTTTTCCACCGCCTTTATAAATTGTTTGAGCGGGTCTTTATGGATCTTGCGTATCCGAGCATTTCCGATCTGTGCGGTTAAAATATCTAGCCGCTTATATGCTTCAGCTATCTGTTCCCGAGTGATCGTCATATTTCGTCCCTTTCTTCTTATTTCTGAAATCTAATTCATACTTGGCTTTAGGGCGGACCCTCGGAATCCCCGTCCGAATGATCCGCCCATTTTTATAAGCCAGTCTGTTCTTCTCCCAAAATCGGTCGTATGCTTGGCTCACCATTAAGCTAAACTCTTTCCAGGATTCGCTCATCGGTTAAGAGCAGTTAAATGCTCATCCAACTGCTTGTCCTCTTTTCGGATTTCCCTCATCACGATCTCAAGACAAAGGGCGGACATACTTTGTTTAAGTTCAGCAGATTTCCGCCTAATCGAATCTTTAATCTCCTCGGGCATGGCAATCATCACCATCTCCGAGTTTTTTCCACCAAGATACCAATCTTTGGATTTATACCTCATCCTCACACTCCTCCAATAATTCCTGTTCCCGCTTGGCCTTTGCCAAGGTCATGGCACAGCGTTCATCCTCCTCCGGCTCTTCTTCTTCCGGTACATTATGCCAATATTTATTTTCCATGACTTCTCGGATCGTAGTTTTTAAGACTCCGCCATAGCTGACAGAGAGCGGTAAAATCTACCCATGCTTTGGCTAGGTCTTCGGGGGAATAGCGGATGACTTCAAAGCGACCTTTTTCAGTCGATGATATGAAGGCATTTGCACCGTGTACTTGATGGTTCAGAACATTCTCCTCACCCCAATAGGTTGCGGCATACGCGGCAATCTGATGAATCTGAAAATCATATGCGGTTACCTTCTGCCCCTTCTTCGTCTTGCGGGTTTTCCAGTCAACGATAAACATCTGATTATCTGATCCTTTTCCGACAATATCGACAGTACCAGCAAACCCATGATTCGTATTGACCAACATCTTTTCGAACTCGATGAAGGTCAGATGGTTTTCCTGTTTCCAGTCAAGGGCGGGTTGAATGTATTCCAATAACTCATCGGGTATATGCTCGCCCTTCCAATAGCACTCAATCGCATCATGGATCTTCGTCCCAAAGTCTGCCGCTTCTACGACAGGCTTTTCGTGCAGTAACAAGCATCGATCTGTATATTGTTCAATAGTTTCCCCAGCTTTCGGAGGATTGCTGAATGCTATTAATATAAGTTGATTCTGTTTCCACCGGTCTAACCCAGGCTTGGCAAACAGGCCAAGAAGAGTTGTCACCGATGGAAATAGCCCCAACTTCTTAGCATCTCGCAAAGTGGTATTTCTTTCTCCATCTCCTTTGGCGAGAGGCATAGTATGCATGGCCTTTCCCTCTCGGGTGTACCAATGTCCGCCTCCGCCCCGCTTAGGTTTTTCTGTTAGAATAGCCACGGATTACCTCCTTCCCATATTTCCAAAGAAAGATTACCAGGTGAATTGCTCGCTTCAGATATCTCATCCTAACTT
>JAAHTG010002259.1_pt1 | contig 11269 bp, 8 predicted proteins | sample 6116081 | NCBI WGS metagenome assembly JAAHTG01 (sample SAMN13939989, study PRJNA603662) | sponge metagenome | isolation source: marine sponge | host: Mycale hentscheli | place: New Zealand | collected 2005
GAAAATGACGCATGATCGCTAACGACATCGCGCCTTTTTTCAGGACGGACTAATTGGTATCTGGCCGATACGTCTTTTCAGGGTGGCAAAAAAAGTGGTTACTTAATCCAAATAATTTCAACGGGCGATTATGCGTTATCCGTTCACAAAGATGCAGTCCTTAGGCAATGATTTTGTGATGCTTAATGGGGTATCTAATGCTATCCAAATGTCCGGGGCGCTGGCCGAAAAAATTGGCGACAGACACTTTGGGATTGGCTGTGATCAGATTCTGCTTGCTGAGAGGCCGCATCATAACAAGACTGGCTTCCGATATCGCATATTTAATCGTGATGGTAGCGAAGTTGGGCAATGTGGTAATGGAGCTCGCTGTTTTGCACGGTTTCTTGTGGACGAGGGACTGACTGAATTACGGGATATTCCGGTATACACCATGACTTCATCGATGACGTTATGTTTGAACGATGACGATACCGTCACAGTGGATATGGGGAAGCCGGTTTTTACACCTTCGCTAATTCCATTTAGGACTTCTATGGAGTCGATTTCCTATTCGCTTCAAACAGTTCTTGGGGTGTTTGAGATCGGTGCATTGGCGGTGGGAAATCCCCATGCAATCTGTGTTGTTAAAGATGTGGAAACAACGGATGTGGAGAATATCGGTCCAATCATTGAATCCCATGAGTGTTTTCCTGAGCGCGTAAATGTTGGTTTCATGGAAGTGGTGTCTAGAAGTCATATTCGGTTGCGGGTATATGAGCGTGGGGCTGGGGAAACACTTGGATGTGGGAGTGGTGCAACAGCAGCTGTAGTGAGTGGTATTAGAATGGGGTTGCTGGATTCGGAGGTGAGAGTTTCCTTGCCCGGGGGGGATGCGATGGTCCAATGGGATGGAGATGGGACAGAAAATGAACTACTCCATTCGGTATATCTCACAGGGTCAGCCGAAAAAGTATTTACTGGTAGCATAGAACTTCCGGATTGACGGCATTTTGACATTGTCGCCGATGTCCTTCCCTTAAGCCAGGGTATTTTTTTATCCTGAGTATTCAATATTTTTAAAATGAAATCACAAAAAAGCGGTATTTTTCGATATGTCTAAAGTGCAGGAAGTAGTAGATTATCTGAAAGCGAATCCAGACTTCTTTGTTCACTATCCTGAGTTGCTGGCGGACATGGATTTCAGCAAGCATTCGGAGACTCCGTCTTTTCACCAAAGGCAGTTGCAGGTGCTTAAAGATAGAGAATACGAACAGCAAACCAGGCTCGATATCATCATGGACAGTGCCAAGGCTAATCTGCAACTTGAGCAAGGCTTACATAATCTTTCAGCCCGTCTGATTTCCCATCAGCATGAGAAAGCCGGACAATCATCAGAGAAACTAATTGAGTTGATTATCGAATTGTTTATTGTGGATAGGATTTCCATTATTCTGGAGAAAAATGAAAATAATCCTGAGTCAAAGGTTGACTATTCTTTTCTAAGTCAACGAGTAGCTCATCGTGGCAGTATTTGTGATGATCGGCTGGCATCAGCTCTGATCGTTTCGATTTTTGGTCAATCAGAAAAAAAAATTCGATCATGTGCCTTTTTGCCCCTGTCTTTTGAGGAGAAAATAAAAGGAGTAATGGTGATAGGATCAATAGACCAGGATCGATTTAAGCCGGGTTTTGGAGTCATGTTTCTGGATCAGTTAGCGTTGCTTTCGAGCGCCTATCTGCAACCGGATCTGACTGACTAACCAGAAAGGAGACTCATCGGTGCCCCACTGCGAGCTGCAAAAGTGGTTTGATGAATACATCCATGGTTTGGAACGTGAACGTAGGTTATCGCTTAATACCATTGAGGCTTATCAGCGGGACTTATCCGACTTAATGGTTTTTTTGAAAGCCAGTGGTATTGATTGTTGGGAAGATGTCTCAATGAAAAAGGCCCGAATGTTCCCTGCGAGAATGCGACAGAAAGGGCTTTCTGCTACGAGTATCCAACGCGCGTTGTCCTCCGCTCGTTCACTTTACCGGTTTTTGATTGCTCGGGGTGTGCTGAGTATCAATCCGTTCGATGGTGTTAGTGCCCCAAGAGCCCCCAAGAAGTTACCGGAGACGATTAGTGTTGATGAGTTGAGCTCCTTACTCGATCAACACGATGGTACTATTTTGTCAATTCGTGATCATGCGGTAATGGAATTATTCTATTCTTCTGGTCTGAGATTATCCGAGCTAGTCTCATTGGACATGGGCAGTATCGACTACCAGCAAGCCCAGGTCCATGTGACGGGTAAAGGAAATAAACAACGATTGGTTCCTATCGGATACAAGGCAATGGAGGTCTTGCGTATATGGCTGGAAAGACGGGGGGAGCTCGCAGGAAATGGGGAGCCGGCGCTATTTGTTAACCAGTCGGGAGAACGGATTAGCGTTAGAGGTATACAATTAAGAGTGGATGCATGGGGGAAGAAACAGGGGTTTGATCGACGACTGCATCCGCATATGCTGCGTCATTCTTTTGCCAGTCATTTGCTTGAATCAAGCGGAGATTTGCGCGCTGTTCAGGAATTGCTAGGCCATTCCGATATATCCACGACACAAATTTATACCCACCTTGATTTTCAACACCTGGCCAAAGTCTATGATAAAGCTCACCCCAGGGCGAAAAAAACCAAAAAATAGGTTCGGTATCTCCTCTTCTGGGTAGGGAATAAAATCGATCGATTCGTCGGTAGTAAAGTAGCCAGATTTCCCCATAATCGTTCTCATAAATAATCTCTCATCGATCAGGTATTAATCAGCGTTTCTCAATGCCAATGTCATAATTAAAACTTTGCCTTGATGTAGTGCTTTTTATTGCTATCTCCCGGATTCGAGGCTATAGTCCCGCGTTTATTTTTTAACTGGTATTTTGTTTTAATTGGAGTAAATCTATGAACCCTGTGATTCCTGTTTTATTAGGCTTGTTTGGGCTTTTTGTTGCCTGGTTGGTATACAGAATGATCCAGAAGTTCCCTGCTGGCGAAGGCAAAGTCGCCGAAATTGGCGACCAGATTCATCGTGGCGCCATGGTATTTATGCGTCGTGAATACGGATATCTGGCTATTTTTGTCGCAGTAGTGGCTGTTCTGATTCTGATTTCTGATCTAGGCATCAATACCATGTATTCCTTTCTTTTAGGTGCTGTCTGCTCAGCGACTGCGGGATATATCGGTATGTACGCCGCGACCAATGCTAATGTCCGAACCACCACAGCTGCTCGCGATGGTGGGGCGTCAGGTGCGTTAACGGTAGCATTCTTTGGTGGTTCGGTTATGGGAATGAGCGTTGCCGCAATGGGGTTACTAGGGCTGGGTATTCTTTACTATTTCTTTGGCAGTGATCCGCACACAGCTCATGTCATTCATGGTTTTGGAATGGGAGCTTCTTCGGTCGCTCTGTTTTCCAGAGTCGGCGGTGGTATTTTTACAAAGAGTGCCGATGTGGGTGCTGACCTGGTTGGCAAGGTTGAAGCAGGAATTCCTGAGGATGATCCAAGAAATCCTGGGGTTATTGCCGACAACGTTGGGGATAACGTCGGTGACGTTGCGGGTATGGGCTCGGACATCTTCGAATCATATTGTGGTTCCATGATCGCTTCCATAGCAATTGCGGCGACCCTGCCTGCTACTACGCTGGCGCTGTTGGGTACCCAAAATTCCCTGATGGCATTGCCTCTCGCTCTGGCTTCTGTGGGACTTCTTTCCTCGGTTTTGGGTATTTTGATTGTCAAAATGAATGCTTCCAAATCCCCAGAACTTGCGCTTCGAATTGGTACCATTGGTGCGGCGCTTATTTTTGCTGTTGCGGCCTTTTTCCTGATCAAATATATGCAGGTCAGTGTGAATGTATGGTGGACGGTTGTGCTGGGAGCGGCAGGCGGAATAGGTATCGGATTGATTACGGAATATTATACTGGTGGTAAACCGGTACGTGATATTGCGAAAAGTGGTGAAACTGGCGCTGCCACGGTTCTAATTTCAGGTCTCTCTGTGGGTATGGAGTCCGTGGTTGTTCCTTTGGTGATTATCAGTGGAATCATTCTTGGTTCCAGTGAGCTATCAGGACTTTATGGCGTGGGTATTGCTGCCGTAGGTATGCTAGCGACAGTGGGAATTACCATGGCTATCGATGCATACGGACCAGTGGCTGATAATGCGGGTGGTATTGCTGAAATGGCGGGTCTGGGTAAAGAAGTTCGGGAAATTACTGATTCCCTGGATGAGCTTGGAAACACCACAGCAGCTATTGGTAAAGGGTTTGCGATCGGCGCTGCTGCGCTGGCGGCCCTGGCCATTATCTCTGCCTATATTGAAACCGTATCTCATCTGAATCCAGACTTTATTCTGAGGATCAGCGATCCGAAAGTGCTTGCGGGTATGTTTATTGGTGGCATTTTTCCTCTTCTGGTATCGAGTATTACCATGAAAGCTGTAGGTAGTGCTGCCTTCGATATGATCCACGAAATTCGTCGACAGTTTCGTGAAATTCCTGGTTTGATGGAAGGAACAGCAGCCCCTGATTCTGATCGTTGTGTTGATATTGCAACACGTGCTGCATTAAAGCGCATGGTTTTGCCCGGCGTTCTGGCAGTCGCTGCTCCTGCATTGGTTGGTTTTACTTTGGGCGCAACGACTCTGGGTGGCATGCTAGCGGGCGCTCTACTGGGTTGTGTATTGATGGCGTTGACCATGGCAAATGCCGGCGGTGCCTGGGACAATGCCAAGAAGTTTGTTGAAAAAGGAAACTTCGGAGGTAAAGGTTCAGATGTCCACGCTGCTACGGTAGTGGGCGATACTGTTGGTGATCCATTTAAGGATACCTCTGGTCCTGCGATGAATATCCTTATTAACGTGATGGCGATTGTGAGCCTGGTAATCGCGCCTTTGCTGAGCGTTTAGTTATTAAGACGTAGTTTTAAGGTGATGTAGTTTAAGATATGGGCTGTGCCGTCGGTTTGGCGGCACAGCTTTTCCCTCTCTTTCTCTCCCCCTCTAATACGGCTTAGACAAATAACCGGCTATAACTAGCTGGGGCCTCTTCTTCCTTGTGTCCTATGCTATGGTTCCATGCTATGTAGTTATCGGATAACCCCAGGAGATTGCTAGCAAATTAGGGAGACTATTAATGAATAATGTAGCGCATGATGCAGCTTTAGTTATGCTCCCTTTTGCTGGACCGGACATTTTTAAATTAATATTTATATTTACAGTTTGAATTCTGTGTTTACTCGTTTTTTTACGGAAATATTTTTTAGTCTCACATAGTCCGGCAAACCATTTTTGAAAGGTGGGTAGTCTTCTCCTTTCATGAGTGGCCCTAAATACTCTCTACACTTGGGTGTAATACCGAATCCATCTTTGGTGATGAAGTTTTTTGGCATCATTTTTTCCACATTTGCGACTCGATTCAGTTTGGTCGTGCCGATTTTCCAACGATAGAGAGAGTTGCTGGTTCTTACGATGGTGGGCATGATGGCATTTTCACCTTTTAATGCCAGTTGGACAGCAGCTTTACCAAGAGCATATGCCTGTTCCACATCTGTTTTCGAAGCAATGTGTCTAGCTGCGCGTTGCAAGTAATCTGCCACAGCCCAGTGGTATTTATATCCCAGATCCTGCTTAATCATATTTGCAACAACCGGAGCAACTCCTCCCAGCTGGGCATGACCGAATGCATCTACCAAACCCTGGTCAGAAAGAAATTTGCCGTCTTTTCCTTTTGCCCCTTCTGAAACAACCACAGATACATAACCAAATTCACTAACTTTACGTTTAACTTCAGCCATGAAGTTTTTCCGGTTGAATGGGACTTCAGGAAATAACACGATAATGGGAATTTCTGTTGCGGCGTCTGATGCCATTGCTCCCGCAGCGGCTATCCAGCCAGCATGACGCCCCATTACTTCCAATATGAATACTTTAGTTGACGTTTTTGCCATTGAGGCCACATCGAAACTGGCTTCTCTGGTTGATGTTGCGATGTATTTGGCCACTGAACCAAAACCTGGACAGTTATCGGTAATGGGCAGATCATTATCCACGGTTTTGGGGATGTGTATTGCCTGAATGGGGTATTTCATCTTCTTCGAGAGCTGGGACACTTTTAGACAGGTATCCGCAGAGTCACCACCGCCGTTATAGAAGAAATATCCGATATCGTGGGCGGCGAAAACTTCGATCAGACGCTCATATTGTTTTCTATTTTCCTCGATGCTCTTAAGCTTGTATCGGCAGGAACCGAATGCTCCCGCTGGAGTATGCCGAAGTTTGCGTATTGCGGCGGCAGATTCTTTCGATGTATCAATTAGATCTTCTGTTAAGGCGCCGATGATTCCGTTTCTACCGGCATAAATTTTACCTATTTTTTCGGGTTTGCTGCGTGCTGTTTCGATTAAACCAGCGGCGGATGCATTGATTACGGCGGTTACCCCGCCGGACTGGGCATAAAATGCGTTTTTCCTTTTATTCATCGAGCTTTTTGTCTGGGGTCTATTTGGTTATTTTGTTATACGGTTTTGGCTTTATGGTTAACCGAAGAAGTTATGCTAGTGATCTATTTCTAATCCCGGTGGAAGGTAGAAACAGAATCAATATGAGACGGGCTTTTTTGTCCAGGCCGGCCGTTCACGACTTTTACAGCTCCCTAATATCAATGTTCGTTATTTGGACTGTTAACATGATCTGCCTGGACCGTTAGTATTGCATCAACGCACTTTGCAAGATCGTTATATGTTTCTACTCCGGTGTTGTGCTGATCGTGAGGATTAGAAAAAAAACGCGGTCGGTATTCAAGTAAATCACTTTTTAGTATTAGGAAGTTAACGTCATTCTCATGCCAGAATACCGTGTGGTAAGACGCAGCATTGATGGAGGAACCTGGGGAATTAGCGCCCAGAATTGAGTGATTACGAGACAGTTGTATTTCCACGTCCCGTCCATAATATCTGGTGAGTAATTCCCGTATCTGGTGAATCTCAGTATCAGTGAAATCGGGTGCAGATGGCATAGTGAGAGGGATGCTGGAGTGAGAATCGGATTACCGAAAGGGGCTATAAACAGCTCGATTTTACACAGGTTGGGATAAGCAAACTATACGCAGCTCGAACTGATTGCTCTAAAGTCCTCTCCATGAAAAGCCATGCTTAGGTGATAAAGAGTTATTTTGGCCTTGTATTTTAGCTTTGTGTTTTGGCTATGTGGGAGTGGAAAATTCAGGGAGATGAAGAGAAACTATCTCGAAGGCGCCTGGAAATTGCTAGAGTAAAATGTCAGGACGAAGAAAAGGCACGTCCCTTTACCTTATCTCCTCGCTTATATTTACAACTGCGCCTTATTTGTATTTTAGAACACCCCGTAAATCTATTATTCTTATACGATCAACAGTCTAAACTCTTTAATTATCAGCGCCAACCCAGGAACAACAATCACGCTCAGGCGAGTAGTTGGATTTGCTTCTGGATGGATTTATTGAGTCAGGCTATACTTTTAACGATTGTTTGATGCTGATATCGGACAAAAACGCGGATTCGATTTTGGGTAAAAAGTTTAAGATTGAGAATGAAGACGGAGGGGCTGGGGAAGGGGCCGTGAAACAATATATGGACTTGATTGTGGGCAAACGAAGTTATCTCCGACTAATCGCATTCGAGTTTATTACCCTATTCTGCTCGTGGGTCCCGGGTGCGCTGGGATTGGCCCTAAGAAAAACCTTTTATCCAAAGCTGCTCGGAAGTTGTGGTCATGGAGTGATATTTGGCCCCAATGTTACCTTAAGGTATCCGCATAAAATCTCTATCGGTGATAATGTGGTGATAGATGAAAATGTAATGTTGGATGCCAAAGGGAAAAAAGGTGGGGGTATTACCATTGCAGACGATGTCTTCATCGGCAGAAACGCAATAATTAGTAATAAAGATGGCACCATTCGAATAGACGAAAGGTCAAATCTCGGTTTTAATTGTATTGTCTCTGCGACGAGTTCTGTGAATATTGGTAAGGATTGTATTTTTGCGGCATACACTTATGTGATTGGAGGTGGCAGTTATTATACGGACGGAGTATCTGGACCCATGGCACAGAACTATGACTATGAAGGAAAAGGAGGAGTCGTCATCGGGGATGACGTTTGGTTAGGTGCGAGGGTAATGGTAATGGACGGAGTTACAGTAGAAGATGGAGCCGTTGTGGCTGCGGGTGCTGTGGTGACCAAAGATTGTCCGGGTAGAAGTATTTCCATCGGCGTTCCCGCCAGGGTTTCCAGAATGCGCCGCTAGCTGCAGTGGAATAGTGTGGGTGCTGGACTGTTGCGCCTGAACTGGCATAACTTCGAGCAACCGATGTCAACTGTCGAATATCGATGAATATACTCGATAAATACAAAGACGTACTACGCTGGAAATAAATCTCAAGCGGTTGAATTTCTTTTTTTGAGTCTGATTCCAGACGAAACATCTAATTTGCTTGAAATTTTCAGGTAAACAAGTTAGATTCCGCTGCCCTTTGACGGTACTGGATAGAAACCATGAAACGTACTTTTCAACCTAGCGAAATCAAACGCAAAAGAACACACGGTTTTCGTGAGCGTATGCGAACCCGTGGTGGACGTGCAGTTATTAATGCCCGTCGAGCGAAAGGTCGCGCTCGTCTAAGCGCATAAACTACTGCCATTTGGTGCTGATTCCTCTATGCCGCAACCAGCGGCTAGGTTCGGTCGCCGTTTAAGGTTGCTAAATGGTAGCCAGTTCAGCAGCGTGTTTAAAAACCGAAAAGCCTTCCACGGGAGGTTTTTTAGCGTCTATACAGCTCTGAACGGCTTAGCTCACCCGAGAATTGGTTTGGCAGTGTCCAAACGGGTTAGTAAAAAGGCGGTCGAACGAAACCGGATAAAACGACAATCCAGGGAGGCATTCCGGCGGATGCAGTGGGAACTTGCAAAGATGGATTTTGTGGTGGTCGCTAAAGTGGGTTGCGCTGATCAGGAAAGTCCCACACTAAGTCATGAGTTGCGAAAGTTGTGGCATCGAGCAAATAAAACATGCAAAACCCAATCATCGCATTTATAAAGTTATATAAACTTTGTTTAAGTCCATTTATTGGTAATAACTGCCGATTTCTTCCAGTTTGTTCGAGCTATGCAATTGAATCAATTGAAGTTCATGGCGTTATTCGTGGTACGTGGTTATCTATGCGAAGAATAGGTCGCTGCCATCCCTGGAACGAAGGTGGTTACGATCCTGTTCCTCCAAAGCGATTGGATCAGCAGGAAAGCTGACCATTAAAAACAGATCATTACATTAGTAGACGAAAATTAGATGCAAACACAACGAGTTATTCTGTTCGGCGCGCTTGCCCTGGTACTGGTCATGATTTGGCAATCGTGGATGGAGTTTGAACAACGACATACCCGGGGTGTTGGGGAGTCCCTTGCTACTTCTGAAGGCGGTCTGAGTGTGGGGGAGAACTCCGACAGTGATACGATGGATGATGTCCCGAATGCTCCGACTACTACACAGGCTTCCAATGAGGGAGGTCTCGAAGTTGAGAATGTTCCGGACGAGGTCTCAACGGATGGTCAGATTATTAGCGTTAGCACTGATCTAATTAATGCCCGGATTGACACCAGAGGAGGGGACCTTATTCGTGTTGAGCTAAAGAAACATCCGGTTAGTGTGGATGCTCCTGACCAACCGTTTGTTCTGATGCATCGCGACCCTGGCGGGCTGTTCGTCGCGCAAAATGGACTAATCGGTAATGGGCGAGATTACCCCAATCACAATGTCGAATTCGCAACGGATACATTGCAATACGTGATGGGCGACGAAAATTCGCTGGAAGTCATTTTGAACTGGACTGCTCCGGATAACGTGGTTTATCAAAAGGTATTTACTTTCACCCGTAACAGTTACCGCATAGAAGTGGATTTTAAAGTGGATAACCGAAGCGCTACCCAATGGGACGGATACGCCTATGGTCAGTTAAGACAAACTGAGATTCAGCAGGAAGGATCAATGGGTTTCCTCGGAAGGCTACCGAGTTTTAATGGGGCAGCGATTTATACCAAGGAAGAAAAGTATGACAAGATTGATTACGAAACCATGCAGGAGAGTAACCTCAATGTCACCACCCCTTCTGGATGGGTTGCCATGTTGCAGCACTATTTTGTGGCATCCTGGTTACCAGGTGGCTCTGACAGTTATCAATTTTATACCGGTGTCACCAATAAGCTGAACCCGGAGTATCGAGTGGGATACAAAACCACACAACCTGTGACAATTGCTGCCGGTAGCCAGGGTGAAGTGAAAACATCAGTATTTGTCGGGCCCAAGGAGCAGGCGCGACTGGAAAAACAGGGCGCAGAAGGTTTAACGTTGACTGTGGACTATGGCTTTCTGACCCCGGTGTCAGATCCCCTGTTCTGGCTATTAACCCATATTCACGACTTCGTGAAAAACTGGGGTTGGTCAATCGTTTTGTTAACTGTCCTGGTAAAAGCAATTTTCTATCCATTGTCGGCTGCCAGCTACAAGTCCATGGCGAAAATGAAGAGATTGCAACCCCGTCTGCAAACGCTTAAAGAGCGATACAGTGACGACAAACAGAAGTTTCAACAGGAAATGATGAAACTTTATAAAACTGAAAAGGTAAACCCTGCCGGTGGATGTCTACCGATTCTGGTTCAAATTCCGGTATTTATGGCGCTTTACTGGGTATTGCTGGAAAGTGTAGAGTTAAGACAGGCCAGTTTTATGCTCTGGTTAAATGATCTGTCGTTGCCTGATCCCTATTTTGTTCTGCCGGTTATTATGGGAGCATCAATGCTAGCCCAACATTTTCTTAATCCCTCTCCAGTGGATCCAATTCAAAAAAAGATCATGTTAGCCATGCCCATTGTTTTTACGGTATTTTTCCTCTGGTTCCCAGCCGGTTTGGTACTTTATTGGGTAGTGAATAATATTTTGTCCATTGCGCAGCAATACTACATTACAAAAAAATATCAATAACTTCCTTTTGATCACTCAGACTGGTCTCTCTGGAGAGAGAGTATGGGTGATCTGATGCATTCCTTGTGTAATGGTGATGATATTGTTGCCATTGCAACCCCACCAGGGAGGGGGGGAGTAAGTATTGCCCGGTTATCGGGTCCCAATATTCCTACTTTCGCCCAGCATTTTCTTGGGTCCATACCTACCCCGCGGTTAGCAAAACTCACTGAATTCAAGGCAGGAGATGGTTCTATCATC
>JAAHTG010002265.1_pt1 | contig 11252 bp, 8 predicted proteins | sample 6116081 | NCBI WGS metagenome assembly JAAHTG01 (sample SAMN13939989, study PRJNA603662) | sponge metagenome | isolation source: marine sponge | host: Mycale hentscheli | place: New Zealand | collected 2005
CCCCCCCCCCCCCCCGGCCCCCCCCCCCCCCCCCGTCGGCCCCCCCCCCCCCCCCCCCCCTGGCGCCCGAGGCCGCACCCGCTGATTCCGTTAGGTCGATCCAAGATAGGTCACTGACTAAGGCGTATCCGGTACTGCCGGTTCGATCAAAGGCCGGGGTGTACCCCAATGCATCTGAAGTAAACGTGTAAACCGTATCGATCTCTGTCCAGTTTTGCGAACCATTGATTGTGGTTACGGTTCCTCCGCCTGTTAACGAGCCGTTTGACGCGTTTCTAAAGCAAATAGTCCAAGAGTCTGTTGAGTTTTGAGTGTTTATCCAGCATCGCACCCGGATTTTTTGACCCGTTTTAAAGTCATAGCCGGGCTTTTCATAGGCAAAATCATTGACCCTGTTGGCTGTCGATCCAGTATTTGGGTTTGTAGTAGTGTTTGTTACGACATTGACCCAGCCATAAGTGCCATCATTGGTATAAAGAGGCTCGAAAAAGCGAACGAAGTCTCTCTCAGCAGAGGCCGTACCCGTAGATACCGCGATCGTTTGCGATGTTGAAGCGCTAGTTGCAGATCCCGCTGCGTTGGATTCGCTGGTTGCCGCTGCGTTCTCACTGATTAATGCCGCACCCGCGCTGTTTGAAGCGTTCGATGCAGAGCTGGTTGCAAGACTTGCCTGAGTAGTAGCTGTAGATGCTGATCCGGCTGCGTTAGTCTCACTTGTGGCTGCTGCGTTTTCACTGATCAAGGCTGCTGCTGCAGAATCGGCAGAGTCATCGGCGTCATTTCCGGCTGCAGTTGCTGATGCAGCTGCCAAACCTGCCTGCGTGCTTGCAGTTGACGCGGATCCTGAAGCATTCGATTCGCTAGTAGCCGCGTTCGATTCACTCAGAGCCGCGGCTGTTTCACTATTCGAAGCGTCTGATGCGGCACTCGTAGCGATACCTGCCTGTGTGCTGGCGGTAGACGCCGAACCTGAAGCGCTGGTTGCCGATGCAGCTGCTGCAGATTCAGACAGTCCCGCTGCGGTTTCAGATGCCGCTGCATTTGTTTCGCTGTCACTGGCATCACTGGCTGCAGTCGTAGCAAGACCTGCTTGGGTCGATGCCGTAGAAGCTGAACCGGATGCGTTTGTCTCGCTGGTTGCTGCGTTAGATTCAGATATGCCTGCTGCGCTCTCAGAAGCCGCTGCTGCCGTCTCACTGTCACCAGCTGCAGTTGCGCTAGCTGCGGCCAAACCGGCCTGTGTGGACGCTGTAGATGCACTCCCAGAGGCATTGGATTCACTTGTCGCGGAATTGGACTCAGATAGAGCTGCAGCTGTCTCACTGTCGCTCGCATCACTTGCTGCAGATGTCGCCAACGCCGCTTGGTTTGTCGCTGTCGTCGCACTACCCGAGGCATTAGACTCAGAAGTTGCAGCGTTAGACTCAGAAGTTGCAGCGTTACCTTCGCTGGTAGAGGCGGCACCCGCACTGGTAGAGGCGGAAAGCGCACTAATATTGGCAGCTGAGGCAGATGATCCGGCCGCTGTTTGACTCGCAGTTGCCGATGATGCTGACAGTGCTGCTGCTGAAGCCTCATCCGTTGCAATCGCTTGCCCGGTTACCGCCGTGTCGTCGCTTTGAAGCACTGTAAGATCGTGGTCACCGCGAACAATAACCAGCTGATCGATGTAGAGTTCGGTACTGGTGTTCGTGCCTTGGTTTCGCTTATCTAACTGTACACTGCCAGCAGTGTAAGCAGCCGTTGATGTGCCGCTATTGGTGTAGAACGTCCACGCATTGTTTGAGGGACAGATTACTCCCGCCCATCCACCTTGATTGCTCAGTGCAAATGTGACTGAAACCCCTGTGTTGTTGAACACCCACAGACCAATCGTCCAGTCTTCACCGCTGTCGATAGCAGGCATTGAGAAGACGCCAGCGAAAGCATCGGCCGCACCGGTCGAAGTCACTTGCGCCATGTAGGTGCCTTCGTGCGGTGTTACCGTTCCACCCGTGGTAACAGTCCATCGTCCAGACTCTGGATCCCAGCCAGTGGAGGCTAAAAAGTCGCCTTCTTCAAGCGAACTGTCCGGCACGATGTTACTCAAGGTAACAGCTTGGTAGGCATTCAAAGCTGAAACAGCCGATGCCCCTGCTGCGCTCTGAGAAGCCGCTGTGTCAATAACATCTTGAGCGGTTGCTGCTAGGTCGGCTGCAGTTTGAATTGCGTCAGAGGCTGTTTGAACGGCATCTGCGGCAGTTGAGATGACATCTGCTGCGGTAGCAGCTGCGTCGGCTGCGGTATCGGTTGCATCTTGCGCTGCAGCGTTTGCTGAGCTTAGTGCGTTACCCGCTGAGGTTGCTGCATTACTTTCGGATGTGCTCGCGTTTGAGGCACTTGTAGCAGCTGCCCCTGCGCTGGCTGCGGAATCAATAACATCCTGCGCGGTATCTATTACATCTTGAGCCGTGGCCGCTGCATCTGATGCGGTATTGGCGGCATCTGCTGCTGTGCTTACTGCGTCAGCGGCTGCATCGATGGCATCTTGTGCTGCTGCGCTGGCTGAGTTGGCTGCGTTTGTTGCTTGTGCGGTGGCGTCAATAACGTCTTGGGCTGCAGCAGCCGCTGAAGTGCTAGCAGAACCTGCTGAGGTCGATGCCGCGTTCGCTTGTGCGGTGGCGTCAATAACGTCTTGCGCTGTACTGAGCACGTCGGCTGCAGTACTTGCCGCATCTGCTGATGCATCGGTGGCGTCTTGTGCGGCTGCGCTTGCTGAAGACAGGGCGTTCGCGGCTGAAGTAGAGGCCGCTGCTGCGTCTTGGGCTGTATCTAACAGATCTTGGGCCGTGGCTGCTGCATCGGCTGCGGTACTGAGAACATCTGCTGCAGTTGATACAGCATCTGCATTCGCATCTGCCGCGTCATTAGCAGCCGCTAGTGCATCGGCTGCAGCCGCCGCTGCTGAGTTTGATGCTGCAAGCTCAGATGCCGCTGCCGCTATAGCATTGTCTTCGGCATCGTCGATACGGGTATTCAGGGCGGTGTTAAGTTGGGTCTCTGTAATCTGACCTGTTATATCGATCAGCAGCTGAGCAACGTCTTGTGCCGTAGTGGCGACTGTACCCGCTGTCGCGTTGAGTGGTCCCGACGCACTCAATACGTTTACATGCCTTATCCAGTAGTAGAACGTACTGTCCGTAGGTACGGTGTCAGTCGCAACCTTGTAGGTGGACTCTTGGATCTTAACCGCAGTGCCGAAGTCATCGATCGAATTACGAAATATCGAAGTGAACGCATGCCCATCGTAGCTGGGCTGGTCCCATTGCAGCTGCACGTCTTCGTAGAGACCGGTAGCCGTAAAGCCTGTTGGCTGAGTAGGGGTGTCAGCAGTAATAGCTGCACCACCACCACCGGTCTCGACATTACTATTGTTAATGCCATCGCCAATGGAGCCTACGGAATACGATACATTCGGGCCTGAGCCAATACGGTTAAGGTTAATTATTCCCGCATCGCTAAGGTCTTCTACTGTTAGCGCTCTGTTACGTCCATCGCCCCTTTGGCCGGTGAGGATCTCGGCGGTTTCAATCAGCGCCTTGTCCTGCGGGGACGGCTTGACCCGAGGAATACTCGGGTACTTACTTTTCTTTTTAGCCATTACAATTCACCCATAGATGTCGCAAGGGTCACGCGTGATACGGCCCCTGTTCCAGATACCTCGAACTCCCAATCTGTGGCTCGTCGAGGAGCTAAGCGAATAACCTCCGTCGTGATAGGTGTTAAGTCAGTGATCAACTCGCCGTTAGCCCATACCTTGAAATTCACATTGCTCGGACTGTCCGTGTGAATTTTTGCGCAGGTGAACGATGAGTCTTGAATTCTGTGCTTCTTGGATTTGTACGTGTAGGAGTAGTTACCGACCGCGGTTTCCCACGTAAGTAGTTGATCTGATTGAATAAAATATAATTCGTCTTCTTTTAGGTCGTTGAACCCAGCGGTGGCATATGTGTCAAATGTGACAAACTGCCCGGTGTTTGGATCGTAACTGAATCCCCCAGTGCCGCTGCCGTTGTTGTTCGTGTCCCCATAGAACGCGATATAGAAATCTTCGTACTTGTAAGCGTGGATTGTTTCTGGGTTGTAAGTCGCCCACGTTTTCTTGTCCAAAATCTTCTCTGTCAATAGCTCGGCGCCTTGTTCACGTACCCCAACTAAGCCATCAGGTGACGCATAGATGACGTAATTGCCCATATCGACCATCGATCTAGCCGAAACACAGCTCTGAGAGATTTCCATCTGCTGTTCTGACATCGCATCCGGGCTTACTCCGTTGAAAAAGTAGGGTTTGCCCTCAGTCGCCACTACAAAACTAGTCCCGGCAGTCGCAATTGCCACGATATTGAACTCTAAAGAGCGCTTGTAGGCGTTTGGCCATGCGTAAGGGAGGAAAGGTTCGGAGAAAAGTAGCTCATTACCGGCAAAACCGGCCGCAATTCCGTTCGGACCGAGCACTAAACCCTGCATATTCGCAGGTGGGGGCAGAAAATCGTCTGTTTCTAGCGCTGCACCCAGCCCAGTAGCCAAAATATTGTCCGTAATGGACGTTGTGGCGACCGGATACTCGCTTACAAAGAAAAACTCTGTGGCATCGGCGGTTGTAGAGGTCCGATAGAGCCTTTTAGCGGTGATATTAGCCGTGTTAGTGGCTGGAGTGGGCAGAGTCATGCTGACAGTCTGCGTTGAGGGCTCATCGATAGTCAGAATACCGCTCACAGGCCCGGGCGGACCCTCTTCCCCATACTCAGTAACGTAAGTCATGAGGTAAAACCGGGTTTCATCGTCTGCAAAGTTCTCTGGATCGGAATCTGTGCCGTTTATCGTGAAACCTGAAGGTGCTGCAGCCGGTGCAGGCACACCAAGATCGTATGCGGCTTGCGGATCAGCGCCTACGCCAGTGGCTATGAGGTTAGAAGTGACCTTCGGGATGCCATCACCCGTGTAATAGACACGATCGTACTGGTCTTGGGGGATTGGAGAGTCAATAAGGGACACATCTTGCCCGGTAAAGCTGAACCATTCGTTCCCATACTTGTGAATTGTGCGGGTATTGGTTCGTAAGTCGGGCTGAGACGCTAGTGTGGTGTGCGTTTTCAGGGATTCGAGGTCGCCTGAGTCCAATCGCACGTTGTTAGCGGTTTGAGCCACCCCATCGGGCAGCTTTCGCAAAGCAATCTTAGGAGCAAGACCGCCGAATTGTTGTAAATCGAGAGACGGCATTGTGACTCCTAGATAAATCTATTTTGGACGACTCGCTTGGGTGTGGTTCCCATGCCCTTATGGACGTGCTGTTTGGCATGCATCATGCCTTCTCGGTACTCCACCATCTCAAGCTGAGCACCATTAGCGTCAGCCCAGTATCGATCTGGCTGAGTCAGGAGCCGGTAGCGAGCGCCGGCAGAAATAAAGTCTCCCCATGTAGTGACGATTTGATCATCGACTACATCGGTGGAATTAGCTGGCATGACCGCTATCTCGTAGCGAATCGCCAGATTAGTCTCAGGGGACGCATCAAACGTCGGCCTAAGGATGTTTTCGAAGTAGACATAGCGGGGGAAAGAATCTGACCTCACCTCCGGCCATTCTGGGCGGTCCAGCAAAGTTAACGGCTTGGCATCTTCGTCGATAGCGAGGTATCGCCATGCGACCACGTTGGTATCCGTTGGTGGAACAAACGTGAACGCACTTTGACCTCCAACGAGGTTTACTGTGCCGTTGTAAGTCCATACGTGTGTCTTCGTGCAGAAGTCACGAGCAGCCCATCGAAGGGCATCCAGAATGACTGGATCAGGACAGTTATGAACACGCTCTCGAACGAGCGGGATGAGATCAGAGAGGTTTGCCATTATCTACGCTCAGGTGATTGACCCATGCCTTGGCCATTAGCGCTTGCAGCCATGTCTGCTTGCGTAATCATGCCAAGAGCTGATTCAAAGATTTGCAAATGGTTCTGGGCACGCTGTGCATTCTCGGCATACTCCGCGTCCTTGCTATAAGCACGGTAGAGCATGTAGTCGAGTAGGGCGTTAGCGAACGTGTCGTCCAGAGCTATGGTCTGCACGTCTGTATCGAAGTTCGATACGGCGATATCCGCGGGCGCGACTGAGTAAACGATCTCTACCGAGTGCGTCGTTGTAGGCGCAGGGTAAAGATAGAATGACTTGGGATCGCGATCGTCGAATATGAAGTGTCGAACATCGGTGACAGGCGTTGATGCGTCATGCCAATTACGCACTTGCTCGTCCAAGATGTCTTGGCGAATGTGTGTAACAGCTGCACCATCAGTATTGCGGACAACTTTCAACAAACGAAGGCCAGTGGATGGCAGTGTTTGCTTAGTGTTGGCAGCAGCACTTTGACCGGCAGTAGTGTAATCCTCGTTGACTGAATTAGAGTCGGGGCGACGATTAACCACAGCACGCTGGGCGTCATTGAACCATAAGAGCAATTCGGACTTAGTCCATCGAACATTCGTTGTATCGTTCAATACGACGACAGCACGATCGATGATATCTACGACTTTAACTGTCGACATCACTTACTCCTTTAGTTGGCTTGTGAACTGGCTTTCGCTTAGCAACTACCTTCTTTACAGGGGCAGGTGCTGGCTCTGGCTCAGCAAAAATTGGTTCTAGGTGACCGCAGTTGCGTTCGATGAGGGGCGTCGCTTTGAACGTCCGCCCCGTCAAAGGATTGCGGTATGCAATCGGCTTACTCATTAAGCGAGTGTGCAGACAGCGTGACCCATTGCGTCAGGCTTGATCACTGAGTAGCCGTAGACGAACAGAGACCGAACCAACTGACCGAAGTCATCAGGGTTTGGCATGTCTTCCATGGCTGTGATCTGACCAGCGAACGTCAATGCAGATGGGTGACCGAAGATCACGTCAAACTCATTAGCTTCTGTCTGAGAGACAGAGTTAGAAGAGTAGATAGTGAAACGATCAACCATGCCCAAACGGCCGTTGCGCAACATTGAAGTGCCGTCACCAGCGAGTGAAGCATCCTTCAACTCAGACTTCTTGATACGTGAAGCCATTCCGGGTGGAATAACGATGTATCGGCCTGACTCGGGGATGTTCTGCTCGTCAAGGATCTGACCAGCGTCGACGATGAAGTCGATAACATCTTCCTTTGCAACAGCGCGAGGAGTCGTGTTGTTACCAAGGTTGATGTTAGCGCCAGCACCTGCAGTGGCACCTGCGTTCTGAGCTGCTACTGAAGTGAACACGTTGCCGAGGATGTCAGTGTCAACAGCGATCTTGATCTGCTCGCCACCGTCTTCTGCGAAAGTGTTCATGAGGTTGAGATCAGACTGCATCTTATCAACGTCAAAAAGGTTGAATGCAAAGTACTTACCTTTGTCGATAAGCAGCTCTACGTTGTTGCTTTCTGGGTTCTGATAAGTCAGACCACTACCTTTGACGTAGTCCGATACTGTCAGATCAGGAACGGTACGGATGTACACCTTGTCACCGTATGAAGAGATCTCTCCCTCATAGTCAGTGTTAGCGATGTCTCCGAATACAGTTGCCTTGTAGAACTTCTCTACAAGCTTGCCTGACCAGATCTCTGGAATGAATTTGCTGTTGTTACTAGCACCTGTTGCTGAATAGTTTGCGGCTCCGCCGCCTACGGGAAATCCCATGATTTAATTCCTTAGAAAATTATGCCCTTAAGGCACTGAATAATTGATTTTCTAAGCGTTCAGCCTCTTCCGCGGAGTACATACCTGCAGTCTTATTCCGATAGAACTCTTGGATTTGTCCTTGAGTCCACGGAACAGGTTCCACGGGTACGTTCTCTTTTGGAGCAGCTTGGGATTGCACTTTGACGTGCTCCTCCATGCTGGGCTTCGGCTTAGGCTCGATCCTTGTTGAGTTCTGATTGCCTTGATAAGCAACGAAGAACTGGGCGGCACGAGTTAGATCGCCAGTCTCATAGGCCTGACTGAGCATTTGCTGTCTTGGCACACCTGCAAAAGAGTCGACTTCACTGAGCCAGTCCAAAAACAACGGATCGTTATTGGCCTGTTCAAAGTTAATGCCTTGCTCTGCAAGCATGTTGGACAATGTTCCCAGCGTGGTGTTGGTCTGAATCTGATTAGTGCGGCCGATCAGATCATTGATCTGCTGACGTAACTGATCGTTTTCAGAGTGTGACGCTGCGAATGCGTTTGCTAATTCATCACCATAGTCCTCACGTATCTTGTCGATATGCGCTGACTGTGGTGCTGCCTGACTGGGTTGAAGCTGGGACTTTAACTGTTCAATCTCTCGGTAAAGAGGTTCCGTCTGTGACGGGTTGTGAACCTGTTCCTTGAGATCTTTAAGTTCTTGGTGTAAACGCGGAACCTCTGCGTTGTACTTACCTTGGAGTGCTTTGTAGCGCTCTTCCCATTTTGCTTCATGATCTTCCTCTTCAGAAGCAGCCTGTTCAGGCTGTGTTTCCGACACTGCTTCAACGGCAACTTCGGGGGCTGGTGACTCAGCAGGTTCGGCGACTACTTCCGCCTCTACCGCCTTTTCCTCAGTGGTCCCTTCGATCGCTGCTTCTGCAGCGGCTGCTTGTGCTCGTACTTTTCTTGGTAATCGTGACATCTATTTCTCCAGAGCGAGCCTACAGCTGTAGGTGTTCGCGGGTTAAAAGCTCAGGAAGCCTGTTGGTTTTTCCTGAGACGGCTTTCAATGGTTCTAGAGGTAGCATCTGATTGATCGATGGTCTCTAGAAGCCCACTTACATACTGCGCTGCACCCTGTCCCCAATGGAGATTCGGTACTTCCGCAGTACGATTCTTTTGATCGATTAACTGAAGCGATTGCCGTAGTGCTTCAACGAGATCCTGAAACTCGGAGTGTTGTTTCAGTCTCGATATCGATCGTAATAATTGAACTTTGTCGCGGTCAGAGGCCGCTACATGCTCCAGCTTCATTGAGCGGGCGCCTGTTGTGGCATCTGCTGACCTTGTTGCTGCATCTGCTCTTGCTGAGCTCGAGCAATTTCCTCAGCACGCTGCTGCATCTCTTCCTTGGTCGGAATGATGCGATCAACCGGGATATCACCCGACTTGAATACTTCTCGTAACTGCTCACGCCGTCCGTCCAGACCGATGATCTGCATATCAATTGGGTTGGCTGTCATGGCTAAGAGCTCCTGCTGACGCATCGTCTGAGATTCCTTATGGATCAACGCCTCACTACCCCGTGCGTGTGCCGTAGCATCGCCCTTGAGTGACTCGTCATCCCCAGTCAGCATCACAAAGTTGTAGAACTTCTCAACGACAGGCTCGATCACGTACCCATCGACGTTTCTCACAACGTGCTTGATCGTCTTGGACGCCGCATTCATGAGCATCGATAGGCCCGATGCCGTCTTACCAGCACCTGCTGCAGTGTCTGAACCATAGGCGTATGCCGGTAGGCCAGAGATGTCATCGGCATAGCGAGAGAAGCGCTCATAGATGGTGATGAGCTCGTTTGCATTACTCGCAGGCTGGAAGAATCCAATGCCATTCCCTGACCCCGCACCAGCTCCAGTCGTGGTTTGCCAGATCTTCCACGGGTGCATGACAGAGATATCTTCCCCTGCCGCTAGACGATCAGTCTCCACCCATACTCGTGGTCCATATGACATCCCCATGCTGTTGATCAGCCCTCGTGCAGCCGCGTTGCAAGTGTCCTGACAATCAGCCAGCGACTCAGGCAAAGCGATACCGGCAAAATTGCCCGGTACGTTCGACCAGCAAGCCTTGTGATAATCGGGCTTACCAGCGGGATCGGGGTTGAGTAATGCCCTGATCACATAATCGTGTACCACCATCACTGAGATGGGGTACTCCTCAAATTCATCGATCTCACCGGTCATACCCCAGTCGATCAATTGCCGACCGGATAGGCGCCCCGAAAACTCCAGAGCATCGATCAGCTCATTGTCTGCCGATGACGAGAAACTCCCTGAAAGGTTGTTTCTCTCTTCATCGTTCCAGATCCACTCTCTGAGGCCACCAATGCCGTAATGATTAAGTACGTGAGCAATTGCTTCACTGTTATACCCGGGGGCTCCTCTCATGTTGACCAGATCCTGCCGCGTAAAGCTGTGATGCTCTATCACCCAGTGATCATCTATCTTGGCCCCGGTAGCTGGACTGGGGTACATACGGTGAGGGCTTACCCGGCGAATCATCGGGATAACCTGTTGCCCCATTACAGGCTGGAATGACCCATCCTGATCTGCCCATTGAAGCTTCTTGCAGCGCCTAAACTCGATGCCCTTCATGACAGCAAACGGATAGGTCACTAGGTCATCAAGGAACTCGTCAAAGGCCTCACGCCAACCGGACTCGATCATCAGATCTTCAATCTTCTCGGACATCCGCTCTGCACGGTCCTCGGCCCCTTCCTTGAGCTCATCAAGCAAGCGGTCCTTATGCTTCATGATCATCTGCTCGACCATCTCAGGGGGGACGCCAAGCTCCGTTGCTCCCTGAACTGCCTCAGCCACTAGGGATTGCATCAGTGCCGGCGGTAGCTCTGGAATCGGTGTTGGGTCGATACGCCACGGGCGATCACCTGAAGGCTGGAATAGATCGCTCATCCACGCCTTAGCAGCACGACACTTCGCACTGGTGATCTGCATGTAGATCTCTGATCCCCCTTGGGACCGGATAGCGTCTAGCTTGCCCTCGTCATACTCGCCTTGACGGCGCCGCTGACAATCACGCAATCGGTTGTTGAGCTCCATGCGATTGAACTTTGCAACTTCCCACATCGATCTGACGTGCGCTGCAAGAGAATCCGTGACCGGGTTGCCCTTGTACTGCGCCTTCATCATCTCGAGACGAGCATCGCTTTCTGCGTCCCGCTGCTCAGTAACTTGATCTGGTGTGCTTACCTGTAAAACCATAGGTTATGTCCATCCTGCTGCGTCAGCGACCCGTGTCGGTCGTGCAGCGACCTTTTGTCTTTTAGGAACAAATGCAAGTAGCAGAGCCTCGGCCTCGTTCGGCGAAGGTATCCCGCGACGTTTCATCGCCTTCTTGGATTCAATCTTGACCTTTCCGCTGTCCGTGTATTCGACTAGCGGCTGTGATAATTCTGAGATCAGCTCTGCCCGGTTGGGGATGCTGATCATGTCGTCGAGGGACCATCGCTTGATCCCGTTGACGTGCTGGTAGGCCCGCTCAAAACGTATGCGCATTTCCCACCACAACTGAG
>JAAHTG010002266.1_pt1 | contig 11249 bp, 14 predicted proteins | sample 6116081 | NCBI WGS metagenome assembly JAAHTG01 (sample SAMN13939989, study PRJNA603662) | sponge metagenome | isolation source: marine sponge | host: Mycale hentscheli | place: New Zealand | collected 2005
GTGGTATTCATTTAGCAGCGATCGTCATTTGGCTTAATTGATGACACGCCCTAATGCTTTTTTAGGTAAACCGATTGATCAAGATAAGTTATTAGTTAAAATAAAATCACTACTTTATCCTTCAAAACGTTCTAGTAGTTTTACCATCAGAAGTAAAGAAGATTTCGGTACGCAAGTGAACACCCATTATTAATTAATGTTGGGTGAAAACATTGTCCAACAATTAACTCGATCGTGTTGTCAGAGCAAGTCAACTATGGTTACAATAGTAAAATTGTCCAATAATTAAAATTATTATTTAAAGTTCATGGCAGTACCTAAGAAGAAAACATCTAAATCTAAACGTAATCAACGTCGTGCTCACTGGTTTAAAAAGGCTGAAAAACAAGCTGAGAAAGCATTGTCTTTGGGTCAATCAGTATTAACTGGTAAATCTAACAGTTTTGTCTATATCACCAAAGAGGAAGAAGAAGATACCGAAGAGTAGTTTTAATACAAAGACTCTACAGAGGGTGAGGAGTTGTAATTTTTACTCCTAACCTTCGTGTATTTTCAACTGGGCATCTAATCTCATATTTTTTTAAACTTGTTTAGAATTCTCTACTTCATCTAACAGTTTAAACAAATGATTTTGGTCAAACTTCGAGATGATAGAATATGTCAATGTCAGTTCGTGTGATCAATATTCAAGTTTTTATTTTTAGATGATTGAGAAATTAAGAGATATTTTTACTGTTGCTTTAATAGAAGCATTTGGAGATGAATTAAAAGATTTTTCCCCTTTAGTTGTCCCCGCAACCAATCCTAAATTTGGTGATTATCAATGTAATGCTGCTTTATCCTTGGCAAAGGTTTTAAAGAAGAATCCTCGAGCAATTGCTCAGACAATCGTCGATACAGTTAAATTAAATGATTCTTTTGAACCATTATCGATCGCAGGGGCAGGATTTGTTAATATTACTATCAAGCCAGAAGCGATCGCTAAACAAATTCAATCTGTTCATCAAGATGAACGTGTAGGAGTCGAAAAAGCATCAGTTCAACAAAAAATAGTCGTAGATTTTTCCAGTCCTAATATCGCCAAAGAAATGCACGTAGGACATCTGCGCTCGACTATCATTGGTGATAGCATAGCCAGAATATTAGAATTTAGAGGCCATGAGGTTTTAAGACTCAATCATGTAGGAGATTGGGGTACTCAATTTGGTATGCTCATTAATTATTTACGTACCGAAAAACCCGAAGTTTTAACTACTGCAAATGCCGTAGATATAGGAGATCTCGTTACTCTTTATAAACAAGCAAAAGCGAAATTCGATCGAGATGCAGAATTTCAAGAACAAGCTCGTAAAGAAGTTGTTAAACTACAAAATAAAGATTCTGAAAGTATCAAAGCATGGCAATTACTTTGTGAACAATCTCGTCGTGAATTTGAAATTATTTATCATTTATTAAATATTAAATTAACCGAAAGAGGAGAGTCTTTTTACAATCCTTTTTTACCAGAAATAATTACTATTTTAGAAACAGAAAACTTGCTCGAAAAAAATCAAGGAGCAAACTGTGTCTTCTTAGATGGCTTTGTCAACAAACAAGGTGATCCTTTACCTTTAATTGTCCAAAAAACAGATGGCGGTTATAACTATGCCACTACTGATTTAGCAGCGATTAGATATCGTGTCAATGAGGATAAAACTGATAAAATTATTTATGTAACTGATGCAGGACAAGCCAACCATTTTATTCAAGTTTTCCAAGTAGCCAGAAAAGCTAATTTAGCACCAGAAAATGTCGATTTAGTACACGTATCTTTTGGTTTAGTTTTAGGAAAAGATGGCACCAAAATAAAAACTCGCTCTGGTGAAACAATTCGGTTAAAAAGTTTATTAGACGAGGCAGTAAATAGAACGAAACAAGACTTACAAAATCGTATCGAAACTGAAGACAGACAAGAAACTAAAGAATTTATCAATCAAGTTAGTCAAATTGTTGGTTTAAGTGCAGTCAAATATGCAGATTTGAGTCAAAATCGAACGACAGATTATCGTTTTAGCTATGAAAAAATGCTTGATTTAAAAGGTAATACAGCACCCTATTTATTATATGCTTATGTCAGAGTACAAGGTATTAGTCGTAAAGGTAATATTGATTTAGATAATTTAAGTACAGAAGAAAATATTATTTTTACCGACGAAAGTGAATTAGTATTAGCAAAACATATTTTACAACTAGACTATATTATCAAAGAATTAGAAAAGGATTTATTACCTAATCGTCTTTGTTTATATTTGTTTGAACTAAGTCAAAAATTTAACCAATTTTATGATAAATGTCCTATTTTACAAGCAGAAGAAAAGGTTAAAATATCTCGATTAATTCTTGCTGATTTAACCGCTAAAGTAATGAAATTAGGTTTATCTTTATTAGGTATTTCTGTGTTGGAAAGAATGTAAATCGAATTTAGAATTTAGAATTTAGAATTTAGAATTGTAATTGCTGTTTACCTGTCAATAATGTTGCGGACTCAATTAATAGTTTATAGCAAAAGTCAAAATTCAAAGGTCAAAAATCAAAAGAAAATATACACTTTGAACCAATTACAAACTTTTTAATGTACCTTTTGTAAAAATAGATTTAGGGGGATCATCTTTAGGTTTATAAACTGTTAATTATTCATTATTAATTATTCATTATTCATTATTAAAACTATGCGTATTTTTCTAACTGGTGCTAGCGGTTGTATTGGTCATTATGTTGTCGATTTATTAATCAAAAATACAGAACACGAATTATTTTTATTAGTTCGCAATCGGGATAAGTTAAAATGCGATCGCATTTATCGAGATGGTATTCATCTACTTGAAGGAGATTTAGCCAATATTCTTGAACATAAAGAGTTATTAAAAACTATCAATCAAGTAATTTTAATTGCAACTTGTTGGGGAGGAGAACAAGAATCTTATCAAATTAATGTTGAAGCTAATCTGAACATAATTAATAGTTTAAATACTGAAATTTGTTCACAAATAATTTACTTTTCTACTGCTAGTATTTTAGGTCAACAAAATCAACTTTTACACGAAGCAGGAGAGTTTGGAACTGACTATATTCGCACAAAATATCAATGTTTCACTAAGTTAAAAGAATTAGATTTATATTCTAAAATTATCACTGTCTATCCAACTTTGGTCTTTGGCGGAGACGAAAACAAACCTTATTCTCATTTATCAGGTGGATTAAAAGATTTACCGAAGTGGATGAATTTGATTCGTTGGTTTCAAGCTGATGGCAGTTTCCATTTTATTCATGGTTATGATATTGCTCAAGTTATTTGTTATTTAATTGAAAATGGTCAAAATTTAGATGGAAATTATGACAAAAAGTTAGTTTTAGCTAACGAACCTTTAACTGTTAATCAAGCCATTCAAGAAATTTGTAACTACTTACAAAAAAAAGTTTATTTACAAATTCCTTTACCTATTTGGTTAGCTAATATTTTTATCAAAGTATTTAATATACAAATGGCAGAATGGGATTATTTTTGTTTAAATTATCGTCATTTTACTTATAACCAATTTGTCAATCCTCAGACTTTTAATTTATCTGGTTATGCTCCAAATATCGATCGATTAATGAAGGTTTCTCAAGTCTCTCCAAAATAATCGAGTTATGGAATTTCTATCAAAATTTATCATTTACTAAAGGTGAGTTTTGAGAAGTAACATTTACTTGAGATTGAAGATTTCCCCATGTAGAAAGCCGTGGGGATTTATTAAGATTGGATTGGAGTTTTTTTTGCTTTATTTTTGTTACTAAAGAAGAGAACGCACATAATTGACACATTTTTTCCTCCTGATTATTTATGCATAATGTAATAGTTGTTCATAATGTCATGGGGTAATTGTTTGATTTCAATTTGACTGAAACCCGCTTCTTGAAGCATTTCCAAAGCCTTCTCTTTTCCCCATACTGTACCCAATCCCATGCCATCTTGTGCGAGAGAAACTGTCATACAATGCATACATGAAATGGTATAAAGGAAAGGTGCAAAAGGATGATTTATATTTTTGCTCACATCACTAGAAGCATGAATATCCTGCATCAAATAAATATCGTCGTGAGTTCTAATTTTTCCTGGTATTGCTTCATTTTCGATCGCATTTTCGATCGCTATTTGATGTAATTCTCAAATTAATTCAAGGGATAATTCTTGATCTTTTTTCTCCACAGCCTTTTTCATCAACAAATAATTATTTAAAATCATCTGCTGAGATTTATCTTGAGGTGGAAGATTTTTATTCAACATTTCCTTAGCAACTTTACGAGTAGTTGATGCACCCTCAAGTTGAGAAGATGTTATCGCTTCTTCTTGCATCAAACTCTGAACCAAATAACGATTTTTGGCTGATTTAGAAACTAAGTTGCCATCACTAATTTCTCTTCCTCCCCCCGTCATTTTATCGATTTCGTGGAGTTGGGCTAAAAGTGATTCTGGCATACAATAATGGAAAAAGCGATCGCTTTGAGCTTGTAATGGCAATTTTTTAGCGATTGCATTACGTGCCATCTTTGTTACTATCCAAGCTAATTCTTCATTTTCTCCTTGTTCGATTCTCCATTGGAATTCATCCCAATGTAAATATCTTCCTTTAGAATCGATGATCCCATATTGATTTGAGGGAGATAACAAAGACTTAAATTGCTCATTATCAATCTGTTTAAATAACTGTTCTAGAGGTTTTGGTATTCTAATTCTCCCCATCTAAATCATATCAACCTTATATGTATGCTTTGAAGTTGATTATAATTCAAAATTAATAGAGCAGTAATCCACCAAGGGAATTTAATTTCCTTAACTTTTAAATTTCAATTTGTGATTGATTCAACAAACCCTACTCAAATTTACAAAATATGGAGATTCAATTTCATTAACACTTATATCTCTATGTCTTATCACTTTCAAATCACATATATGTGGGTATAGATTACCAGAATTTGCTTTTGAGTCTTTCCGATAGTTTGAAAGAATATGTTTAGGTAGTCGAATCGAAGCTAAAGTATCTTCATTCAAACCCATAATATCACTTTCTTTCATTTCCAGAAAGGCAGTAGTCGATCGCACTATTTTTTGATATCGTCTACTCATCTAAACCACCTCGATTTTACACATCAGTTGTATGGAAAGCTATATGCTCTTTAATCATGAGTATAAGGAACACCACGATAAGTCATTTTTTGATCTTCATTGGCATTGCGTTGCTTAACTGAATGCTGATGAATTGTGAGATTTAAACCCCGATATTTTCCTGCCACCTCTTTATCTACCGCTTGAAGATTTAAAGATTGACGATCATAATCTGCACCGTGGAAATGTAATTTCATCTTTCTACACTATAAAACTTATTTATTTCTGTATCGATTATTACATTGTTGCGAATAAATCGTCAAGATTAAGTTAAAAAATCTTGACATTGGGTAAGAATTGAATTTGAGCCACCAGATTATAATCACAGTTGATATTAATTGCATAGATAGAGTAGAATGCAATAACCATTTAGCAAGTTGTCAGTTAATATTTCATGGAGACCGAACAACTAAGCGATATTTTCTCCTTATTTCATAATATCAATACCGATATCTTAGAACGACTTTTATCGATCGCAAATCAAGAAAAATATGAATCGGAGGAAGTTATCGTAGATGAAGAAAGTTGGGGGAAAGCCATATATTTTGTGATTTCAGGATGGGTCAAAATAGAAAGTCTTTATCACGAAACTAACATAACTTTAGAAATTATTGGCAAAGGAGGATTTTTTGGAGAAGAAGGAATTTTAAGTAATAACGTCATTAATAGTCGTGTAACAACAATCTCCAATGTAGAACTATTAACTATTCCCGCCCAAAGATTTATTCAATTTTTATATCAATATACCCAAATACAAAATCGACTTTTAATTTTAGCAGTAAGTAAAGTAACAGAATATCAAAAATACTGTCAATTTCATCGACAACCAATGAAAGTCAGACTAGTAAAAATTTTAATTAGTTTAGCTGATAAATATGGTGAAATCACCGAAAAAGGGACAAAAATCTATAACTTCCTCTTCAAAGACTTAGCAGATTTAGCCCAATTATCTCATTCAGAATGTCGGCAAATTATGAATAAATTGGAGAAAAAAAATTTGATTGAAATAGAATCTCAAAAGAATACCCTTAATCTCCCTAATTTAAAGTTGTTGCATCATATGATCGGCAAATTAGGAAATAACTAACAAGTAACAATTATTATTAAAACATCACACACGAGCACGGAGGGAGTCGAACCCCCGACAACCAGAACCGGAATCTGGTGCTCTATCCAACTGAGCTACGCACCCAACCTATAATAAGATAACATATTTACCTTATCTATAAATACAATTAAAGTATGCCTCAAGACTTGGATCAAGCAATTTCTCTGCTTAAAGAATATAGTGGTATTATCCCCAAAACAGTTGATTCAGAAATCGAAAAAGAGCAATTACGTTCAGCAATTAAATTACTTGTCAGTCTAGCTGATGCTCAGAACTTTGGTATTTGTGCGACCAATTCTCAAGACGCTTTTGAAGCCTTAAATAGTTATTTGAAAGCCTTGGGATATGATTTAACCTGTCCTACCAACACAAACGGCAATGAAAATTCGGTTTATCTTAAATTTAGTACTGAAAGAATGTCCTATAAAATAAGTGACTATGATGGTGAATATCGTGGAGTCTTAATTACCATTTTTGCCGAAAATCAAGAGAACATTCTCGGTACTTATGGACATTTACCCATGAATTTATTCGTCGAATGATTATCGTGAGCCATATAATTTTGAGAGCTTAGTTTAATAACTGACGTTACGCAATATAGAATTTGTAACTGTTATATATACTTTTTTTAACATTTACGAAGTATGTTGACTGACTAATTTTCTCAAACTTTCTATTTTGTATTTTTGACCTGTAAGAATTGTCTGAAAAACTATCAACTTGAAAAGCTCAAATACTTATAACTTAAATTATCTTAAAGTTTAAGTCTTTCAAATTATGAATTGACTATAACAATATAATCTTATTCATCATCAAAACACCATCCCACAAACCCAATGAAAACCACCAGTAAAAGAATTAACAGGTAATTATACAGATGGAAAAAAAATTTTAAAATCACTGAAATTATTAAAAAAGTTCCCATCTGATTTAACAAAGCAATTAATATAATAATAAAACAACTAATATAATTATTTCATCAACCAATTGTTGAGAAAGAAACAACAATAGCAATAAATACTATAATGTTAGAGTATAAGAAATTAAATTCGGGTTATATACAAGGCTGGTCAAATAATGCTAGAGTCGCAATATTCTCACTCTTTAATCAATAATATTCGTAACACTGACTTATTGTCCATTAAACAAGAACAGATTTTCAATAGTGGTGTTCCCATGGTTGTGGAATCTTCAGGAATGGGAGAGAAAGTTTTTGATGTTTATTCCCGACTGTTAAGGGAAAGAATTATTTTCTTGGGTACGGCTATTGATGACAAATTAGCTGATTCGATTGTGGCACAACTTCTTTTCTTGGAAGCCGAAGATCCAAATAAAGATATCTATATATATGTAAATTCCCCTGGTGGTTCTGTATATGCGGGAATGGCAATCTATGATACTATGCAACAAATTCAACCAGATGTATCAACCATTTGTTATGGCATAGCTGCATCTATGGGTGCATTTTTATTATCTGGTGGGGCTAAGGGTAAAAGAATGGGGTTACCTAATTCTAGAATTATGATTCACCAACCTTTAGGTGGTGCTCAAGGACAAGCAACAGATATTGAAATTCAAGCAAAAGAAATCCTTTATATTAAGCAAAAACTTAATGAATTTTTAGCGAATCATACGGGTCAACCTATTGAAAAAATTAGCGAAGATACTGAAAGAGATTTTTATATGTCTTCTACTCAAGCTAAAGAATATGGTTTAATCGATCATGTTATTGTCAAAGATGGTGTCAGTTTACCCCTTAGTCGTGATTCTATTGACTTGAGCGAAATTTAAATCAATTAAAAACCGATTTTTTCTTATTTCTATCTAACTACTTCAAATTTGATTTTATGGCTAATTTCGATTCTCATCTGAAATGCTCTTTTTGTGGCAAATCTCAGGAACAGGTAAAAAAACTAATTGCTGGGCCGGGGGTCTATATTTGTGACGAATGTGTAGATCTTTGTAATGAAATCTTAGACGAAGAGTTGATGCCCAATCATAAACAACATAGTAATATTTCTGGGCAATCAAACTCTAATTCTCGATCGTCTCGTAAAACTAATGATAGTGACCAATCCATTTCCCTAGAGACATTACCAAAACCTAAGGAGATAAAAGAAAAACTAGATCAGTTTGTGATTGGACAAGATGAGGCGAAAAAAGTCTTATCTGTAGCGGTTTATAATCATTATAAACGTCTAGCTGTCTCAGAAGAATTTGAAAAATCTGGTCTACCATTAGAAGATAACATTGAGTTACAAAAATCTAATATTTTGTTAATTGGTCCCACAGGTTCGGGAAAAACACTCCTCGCCCAAACTTTAGCTAAAATTCTCGATGTGCCTTTTGCGATCGCAGATGCAACGACTCTCACCGAAGCAGGATATGTAGGAGAAGATGTCGAAAATATTTTATTACGTCTATTACAAGTCGCTGATTTAGATTTAGATGAGGCCCAAAGAGGAATCATTTATATCGATGAAATCGACAAAATAGCTCGTAAGAGTGAAAATCCTTCCATTACCAGAGATGTGTCAGGAGAAGGAGTACAACAGGCATTACTCAAAATGCTCGAAGGAACAGTCGCCAATGTCCCCCCTCAAGGTGGTCGAAAACATCCTTATCAAGACTGTATTACCATTAATACAAGTAATATTCTCTTTATCTGTGGTGGTGCCTTTGTCGGAATCGAAAAAATAATTGCTAAACACGATCAAAATAAGATTTTAGGTTTTGAAATTCCCATCGATACGATTAGTAAAGAAGAACGTATTTCTACAGCCGCACGTCAGTTAGAACCCGATGATTTAGTTCGTTTTGGTTTAATTCCTGAATTTACTGGTCGTTTACCTGTAGTAGCGGTATTAGATCCTTTAAATGAAGAAGCTTTAATTCAAATTTTAACTGAACCACGTAATGCCCTAGTAAAACAATATCAAAAATTATTAGGAATGGATAATGTGGAATTAGAATTTTCTCCTGAAGCGATTCAAGCCATTTCCAAAGAAGCATATCGTCGTAAGACTGGTGCTAGAGCTTTAAGAGGTATTGTCGAAGAAATCATGTTGGACATAATGTATGAGTTGCCATCCCGTGCGGATGTACAACATTGTGTTGTGACTAAAGCTATGGTAGACAAGCGTAGTACCTTAGAATTGTTAGTTCATCCTTCTTCTATTCCTGAACCTGAGTCAGCATAATTGATGACTCAAAAATTTTGGCTGGGGGCTACTGATAGTTTATTTTTGTTCGAGTATTTCGATTAAGTTATAGCAAAGAACAAGGGACAAAGGTTAAAATCTCGACATGGCAATACTTTTAAAAATCATCAATGTCCTAATCAACTCGTTCTCTGCTATAGTTTCCCACCAATTCCTCACCTAATTTTTAATGGAAGATTAAAAGCGATCGTCTGTTTTTCTAATTTACCAATTAATTTAATAATTATCTTTTTATTATCAAAATGAACCATGACTATTTGGGTTAATAAACAAAAAGATGGCTGTGGATTACTTCAGGCCTGTATTGCGATCAAAAACAAAAAAGCGGCGGAAGATTGTCATGCTCATTGGCAAAGAACATTAACACCAATACAAAAACAACAAGGATGGCAAGTTACTCTTTCTGGTGTTGAATCTTGGGAAGATGTTCCTGTTAATGCTTTAAAGATTAATTAAGCTTTACTTAAAAAAGTCCCGTTTATGGGTATCAGAACCCAGAAAAACCAAAGATTTATGATCTATTTTTTCATTGTAAATGTGAGTTAATTGACGATCGCATAAACTTTTCCATCCATGAGAATACGGCTAATACCCTTGGCTTGGAGATAATTGGAAGTTTTTTGTAAAACTCTACCATCAGGAACTTTGATCACCTTGCCTTTACGAACACAAAAACGCTTCGCAACTTTATGATTATCAAAAATAGGTAATGTTTGTTGCTGAGTTTCATCATTAGGAATACTACCTAAATGAGCAAAATCCTTCATTGGTTTAGTCACTAATTCTGAATATCGATCGATTACCAAATAACAAACACGGGGAAAAATAGCATCATTTAAAGATAAAACTTGTAATTGTTTTTCCAATAAAGTCGTTTCCTTTATCAATTCATCCTCATCCTCATCCTCATCATCCTCATCCTCATCCTCATCATCATCATCCTCATCGTCGTCCATGTCCTCTCCAAACATAGCGGCAACTTCTTGGACAGATTCTAATTCATCATCCTCAGGTTCTTCATCTATTTCCAAATCTGGATTTGAATCTTCGATGACAACTGTTTCTGTATTGGTGTCCTCAATAGTTTCTTCTATGTCATCATTCAAGGGTAGATCATCATCTTCAATGATCTCAACTCCTAATAAATCATCAACACCATTTTCCAAAGTGGTTGGCCACTGTAACGCTAAATCTTCTTGAGTATTATCATCTTGGGGCTTTGATTCAACATCTAATTGAAGTTGTTCTGTTTTATCAATTGTTTTGGCTTTAATTTGTTCAATTTTAGCTTTTTTGATTGTTGATTTAGCCGAAGATTTTTTTGTCGTCTTTTCTTCGTCATTACGGGAGGTACGAGCAAGACGTTTTGCTTGTATCAAATCTTCGTACTCAGTTTTCGACAAACTGCTTTTGAGAAAACGACTAATAGTGGAACTACTCACACCAAAGCGAGTTGACAAACTGGAAGTCGTTTCCTCAGTTTGACAATATAACTCTAAAATTTCTTGGCGATCGTCATCAGACAGTTTTCTGGGACTCATTATGTCAACCTTACCCGTTAGTTTACAAAGAGTGAAAAGTAATTCAGTCACTATTAATTTGACTTATCTTAGGGATTTTTGTCAAGAATAGATGAAATAACTCTATTAATTGTAGTTTAATTATTCTAAGTGGCTTATCATTTTTATCTGTGTTCCTTGAGAAGACCCACGGCTATGCCCATGGGATGAATCAC
>JAAHTG010002268.1_pt1 | contig 11246 bp, 13 predicted proteins | sample 6116081 | NCBI WGS metagenome assembly JAAHTG01 (sample SAMN13939989, study PRJNA603662) | sponge metagenome | isolation source: marine sponge | host: Mycale hentscheli | place: New Zealand | collected 2005
CCTGTTGCCGCTTTCGAGCAGGATGCAGCGGAAAAACCGGATACCGAGCGGCCGCGAGACCAGCCCGAGGTTGTCGTCATCCAATCGGGTGCGCCACCGCCAACCGGCGATGTGCTTGATGACCTGTTGCTGGACCACGCCAGCGCGTGCCTGAATGGTCCAGTTGCCCAGTTTGGGCGCTATGTGGGTGACTGGAATATTGCCGAACAAACAATATCCTCTGACGGTAAAACATGGGCCAAAGGCAACGGCGCACGCTGGAAGTTTGTATGCATTGGCGGCGGCAAAGCGGTTCAGGATTATTGGATACCGAACCAGCCAAACGGCGATGCTTTCCTGTCTGGTTTTGGCAGTAATTTCAGGGTTTATGACCCGAAGAAGGACACATGGGACACCGTATGGGCCGGGCCGGGCGGCCCCAGCTTTACCCATATTTCTGGCAAGCAGAACGCCGAAGGTAACATTGTTATGCACTGGATTTCACCGGTACAAAACCCACCACGCCGGATTACGTTTTTCCCGCCTACTGCTGAGGGCTGGAATTGGTTGCTGGAGATGTCGTACGACGCCGGTAAAACATGGCAGCCAGTTTATAAAATCAAGGCTACGTCGCGCGTCGCGCCATAAGCGCACTTGCCGATAAGGGTCGATGGCGGCGCCTGCCTTTGTTGCTGCGAAAACCGCATTTGCCCCATTACTGCGCAGGCAACGAACGGTTGGTCTATTTTCCGCTTCTGTGGGTGCTGCTAAACGATAGTGTTGTTGTCGGGAAACTTGGTGTAGGAGGGGCGAAATGATCAAAAGTATAGCTATAGCGTCGCTGATGGCTGTATCGCTGTCGGCAACCGCTGACGAAGGGCCGCTTGATAGCGTGTTGATGAAAAAGACGAGCGGTTGCATGACCGGGCCAATGGAGCAGTTTGGCCGCTATGTGGGCGACTGGGATATTGCAGACCAGGGCCTGCAAAAAGACGGTGTCACCTGGAAACCGGGCAATGGTGCGCGTTGGAATTTCACCTGTGTCGGCGACGGTATAGCGGTACAGGATTTCTGGATGCCAAATGGGCCGGAAGGCAGTCCGCCACCGGGTGTGGGCACCAATCTGCGCATTTATGATCCCAAAGCTGAACAATGGGAAATTGCATGGACCGCGACCAACGCTCCGGGCTTCACCCATATTCGCGCCAAGCAGGATGAAAACGGCAACATTAACATGCACTGGGTCACGCCAGAGCAAACACCCCCGCGGCGCATAACCTTTTTTACCCCCACAAGCGAAGGCTGGGACTGGACGATGGAAATGTCGTTCGACGGCGGCGAGAATTGGACCGAAGTCTATAAAATCAAGGCGACACCGCGTAAATAGCTGTTCACCGGAAGCACTAAACCAATGCGTCGGCGCTGTCTTACAAATGAAGACAGCGCCGAAATAATATATTAGGCTCTGGATGACATGGGGAGGCGATGCAATGAACACTAGCGAAACTGGGACAGCTGACGCGGACGATAAGGCCGATATCAAAGGTCTGAAACCGTTTCTGCGATTCCTGATCCCATCGCTTATCGGTTTACTGCTGTTTTTGGTGCCGTTTCCGTCAGAAGGCGGTTTCACCATTCTGTTCGGCTTGTATTCTGATTGGGTTAACGCGCAATTTGGGTTTATTTTGCTGGAACTGATGGTGACGATCAGCGTTATAGCCGCGCTGACCGGTGCCTATCATCTTGCCTTTAAACCGGATTGGGAAACCAAGCACCCGATGCTTCATGCAGTGTCCGCCACATCGGCAGGTTGGCTCTTGCTGCGGGTTGTTGGCGCGGCTATTGCTCTCATGGTGTATTTTGAGTTTGGTCCAGAAGTGCTGCGCCTTGAAGATACTGGTCAAATACTGGTGGGTGATTTGGCAATTGCCTTTTCCATCGTGATGTTGCCTGCATGTTTTTTGATGCCGCTATTGACAGAGTACGGCGCAATGGATTTTTTTCGGCACCATTGTTGCGCCTGCGTTTAAAAAGTTATTTCGCCTGCCGGGTCGCGCTGCAGTAGACGCAACAGCGTCGTTTATATCAGCCTCCAACATCGGTATATTGGTAACCGGACAGCAGTATCGTCGCGGCTTTTATGATGGCCGCGAAGCAGTGGTTGTTGCCACTAATTTCTCCGTGGTGTCCTTGCCTTTTGCGCTGGTGATCGCACAGGTCAGCAAGATCGGCGATATGTTTTTCATCTGGTACATGACAGCGATTCTGGCCTGTATTATATGTGCTATTATTACTCCGCGCATTCCCCCCATTTCACGTATTCCGGCAACCTTTATTGGTGGTTCGGCGAACGCTGAACGCCTGCGTCAGGCCAATGAGGGGCCACTGCTAAAACGTAGCCTGGATAACGCTATTTCATCTGCCGCTCACACACCGCCGGTGAAAGAGCTGGCTCGTCTCGGCAATATCATGATGTTCGAACAGCTTTTTGGTATTATTGGCCCGTTGATTGCGCTGGGCACAATAACTGCCGCGGTCGCCTTCCATTCGCCGATCGGTGACTGGATTTCATTGCCGATTGCATGGTTGTTGTCTTTGTTGCAGGTGGACGACGCGGCGCGGGTGGCTCCGGGCTTCATATTTGGTTTTATGGACCAATATATTCCCGCCATTATTGCCAGCGACTTGTCAAGCGCGCCGATGCGATTTGTGCTGGCGGGCCTGTCGCTGTGCCAGTTGATTTTCATGACCGAAACAGGGCTCGTGATGATCAGGGTTGGCCTGCCTGTTACCGTATTCCAGTTGTTTCAGATTTTTGTCATTAGAACTCTTATCGTGACGCCGGTACTGGCAGTCGCAGCCATGATACTGTTTTAGGTCAGCTTACTGGTCCCACTAATTTTCAATTGGCCGAGACGGCATGCCGGCGAATGCCGGGGCACCCGTGCCGCCCGGCACCCAGAAGGTTAGTACTGTGGCTGCGCCGTTGCCGTGCACCGAATGGGTGACGGTATCACCGGGCTTAACAATACCAATTTCGCCGACCTCGAGGATGGCATCAACCCCGTTTACGCTGTGGCCAAATCGGCCTTTCAGAACGTAGAAAATTTCGATCGCACCATGCAGATGCCCGCTGCCTGAATAGCCAACCGGGAAGGTAAGTTCCGCGATCTTGACTTCCTCGCTGCCCAGGTTGGCGGCCTCAACCAGTATTTTAGCAATAAAGTCGCTGCCGGGGGCCTGGAAAATCTGCGTGCCTTTAGTGGTATAGTCATAGCCAGGCGCATCCTGAGCCAACACGCCGTTGCTGATTGCTGTTGCCAGGCAGACCGTTAAAAAAGAATGCAAATATCTCACTGGTTTCCCCTTCCAAATGGTTGATGAGGCAATTGTTACACCATCAAAGATTGGCTGCAAAACCTACGGGAATCAAATTTCCGGCATCTGAATGCTCTAGTTGCTAGCAGGCGAGGGCTTCTTCGATTTGCGGGCGTGTTCGATCATGCCCGCGACAATTCCGTCAAACAAGGCGGTGGCCCATTGTCGTCCTGCAGCGATAGACCCGGCCTGTTCAACAATTTGAACCGCCTGTGCCGCCTCCATAATTGCGACGGTGGGGCCATATTCTGCTGCGCGTTCAATCAGCGGGTGCCAGGCCTTTGACGACCCTTCCTTGTCCGACAGTCCGCCGCGTATTCTGGCCCCTATGTTGGACAAGCCTTTTGCGTCGTAAAAGGGCGTTATGTTGCGCTGAATAGTGGCCTCCCAATGCCGGTCGCGGGTGTGAACGCCAGTGACCAGCATTTGCGCACCAGGGAAGGGGTTTTGCTCAACTGCAATGTGCGAGTCGGCAGTTAACAGAATGGTTTGAACGTTCTTGTTACCCTTGTGCACGCCGGCGATGAAATGCTCCAGGCCCTGAAAACCGTCCCAACTTTCACCGTACATCTGGATGGTTGGTGTCAACACAAGAAACCCGGCGCTTTCAAGTCTTTTTGCCAATTCTTCCTGGGTGATCCGGTTCCACTCCAGGCCGATATTCTTGCCGTTTACCTCTGCGCCGGGTTGCGCAGGGCCCGCGGTATATTGAACCGGAATTACCGCGATGGGTTTTTCACTCTCGAAGGCAATTGCCGCCACATCTGCATGGGTCCAGTTTTCACCTGTGTAGGTAAAACAGGTTCGGTAAAGGCCTTCGCCCATGTCCGCTCTGTAATTGGCGCAGTCGATGTCGGATAGCGGGCTGGGTTGCGCGCTGGCTTGCTGCGGCAATAACAAGCCCAGGCAAACAAGTATCAGGGCGGAAATAAACCTATTGTGGTGGGTCTTGGACAACATTTAATAATGCGGTGGCGGTGGTTCGTTGTCGCCGCCCTGCCATTCGCTCATTTCAACCAGTCGGCCCTCCAGCCGGCTTATCTGTCGGCGCAGTTTCTCAATAAATTCCCATTGTTTGGTTACCGTTTCGTTGAGGCTGTCGATGGTTTCCTGCTGATAGGCAAATTTAATCTCCAATTCATCAAGGCGCTCCCCCTTGTCGGTGGCTGTCGTACTTTGAAGCGGGCTATCTGAGGTCATGGCGTTGTTCTCGGTAAATTGGTGCGGGTATGGGTATCAGGTTGGAAAGGTGACTATCGGTGCTATCCGGTGCCAAAGGCTGAAACATTCACAGCAACCAAAATTTTTGCAACATTCTTATCATTATCAAACAGTGGCGCATAAAGTGCAACTGCCTCCATATAGGATTTGTCGGTTGAGTAAGCTGGCAAAATAGTCAACATGGGACGTTCGGTTTCCATGATATGGCGAGCAGCGTAATAAATCCGTTCAATGGCTTTGGTATTGCCCATGTCCCGAATATCCTTGCCGGTGATTTCACCGTAATATGCGGTTACATGGCTGCCGATCAACCGTACCATCAGGTTCCAGCTGTCGCCGTCGTGAACGATGTCCATCAAGACAATATGTTCCAGGTATTTTTTCATTTCCATCGGGTTGATGTCGGCCCGGGTGACGGATTTGGTCTCACCGCCTTTGTCGCGCCATAGGTCGAGAAAAAAGTTCACGATCGGGAACCTGCGGTCGATCGATTGATACTCAATTAATTCGAACTCGCCGAAGGTGGCGTCTTTCAACATGGTTTTGTTATGTGGGCTTAGCACGCTTCATTCTCAATCCGTTCTGCGGATACTCACACAATATTACAGCAGTTATAGATTTATGCCAGCTTTTGCCTGAATCGAAATTTCTTCGGTGCTTGCTATTGAACCAGTTGATATCGCCTGAAAGCTGTCGTTTTTCAGGTGTTTTTTTGGCAATGATGCTCTAACTTTCCAGCAACTTGTCGATAATCGCACATTCTGGCGTTTGGCCACCTCTGCACTCAGCTGCAATTGCCTCAAGCGTTAATTTCATTCTAGTCAGGTCAGCAATTTTATTGGCAATCACTGACACATTGACAAGAGCAATGTTTTTCACCTGATCACAGGCATAATTGCCGTCCATCATTTTCAGTAGGTTGCCAATTTCCGCATTGCTAAACCCAAGCTCACGCCCACGCCTGATGAAATTTAATCGTTTCAGATGCTCAGATGAATAAGTGCGGTAACCATTTGCTGCTCGAGGAGGATTGGGCAGCAAGCCAATTTTCTCATAAAAGCGTACAGTCTCCAGATTGACTTTAGCAGCTTTGGCAATTTTAGCGCGCGTGTATTCACGTTTTTGAGAGGCCATACTTTTCCCTTGAGTCTGTATATACTACAGACTTTATCATGAATGCATGAACGGTGAAAATGAAAAACAACCCACACACTCAGGTACATGGGCTGCAAGCAGCAGTATCCTTGGCGGCATAGGTGCCTTTATCGGGGCATCGTGTTGTGTTTTGCCAATCCTACTGTTCAACATGGGTGTCGGCAGTGCCTTCATCGCGCAGCTCGGTATCTTTGCGCGCTACAAAGATGAATTTCTCTACGGCTCGCTGGCTCTTATTATTGCTGGCCTGTTATTCACATTCAGGAATGACAATCGACCCTCCCGGCGTGTACTCATCTTGTTTGGGGTTGGTCTTATGTTCATCTTTATCGCTTACATCCTGCCATCATACGAGCCAGAGTTGCTGCGAATGATCAGGGCAGCGAGGACCTAACTATGGAGTTACATTCGACCCTTAAATGCCCCGAATGCGGCCATAAAGAGAGAGAAAAAATGCCCACTGATGCTTGTCAGTATTTCTATGATTGCAAGGGCTGTGGTGTTCTCATTAAGCCGCTTCACGGCGATTGCTGCGTTTACTGTTCGTATGGCACAGTCCCTTGCCCACCGATACAAGACGGCGCATGTTGTGATGGGGCTGGGGCATCAGTGTGACATGGCAACGACTGACCTGAAACTAGAAGAACAGGGAAGCCTCACCAAACCGGGGCCAATAGGCCGCCTCACCCGGTTGGTGTTTGGAGTTATATGCCTCTATTATGTCTATAGTCTGTGGTCACTTCAGGGGGAAATGCTAACCGAAAGCGGATCGATAAAACCGCTCATTTGGAATGGCCTGGTGCCGGGTATGTTTCTTGTCAGTTATATCGTCAACATCGGTTTTTCCCGTGCGTGGAAGAAACGGCCTGCCGCCGCAAGTGCACTGTTGCTTGCCAGTGTTGCAACCTATGAATACCTGCAGTCAGGTTCAATAAGCACAATAATTTTGGCAAAAGCAATCTACTGGTGGGAGCTGTATCTTTTCGGCCACCTTGGGCTTGCTTTCGCGGTATCGGCTGTTATCGCCACGCCCGGTTGCGAGATGCGGGCTTTTCATCACCTGTATTCAATCTTCACAGGAACACCAACCAAAGAACATTATTGTCCGGTTGGGCCACTGGCGCCAATTGACAGATGGGAAGCAGGAAGTAGGAATTCAGTATAGAAACTTCTAGCGGCCAATTTTTTATTGCGAGCTTTCTTTGTTACGTTCAATTGTGTTTGCATTAAACAGTGGTTTCACCAACCGTTTGCTCGTCTGGCACTATAGTTTCCTGCGGTTGCCGTCTTAAAATATCGCGCAGACTGAGCGCTGAAAACAGGCCAAAGTTTAAAAGCGTTGCCAATGCACCGCTTGCTACAAACATGCCAGCGAGCGTTGCCGCAGGGGCGTCAACATAGGATAGAAGGGTTAGGCCCAATCCGGCGACCAATAGGTCGGTATTGGGCAAAAAGGGAATGCGGGTCAGCACATATTGGCCGGTTAAAAATACCAGCCAGGTTTCCATGGGAACCGACGGCATCACCACTGCCCAGCTGGCGATTTGCAGAACAACAATAATCATCAACCGGGCCAAATGGATTTGGAAAACTGCTTTTGCGGTTTGACCACCTATTGAGAGTATTTGGTGCCGGAACGAAAGCACCAGCGGAATAAGAAGTGCGCTGAGGCCAATGGCGATAGCTACATACAGCGGATATGAAGGGTCAGCGTCTGTGAAAAGGCTTAGTTGGCCGGTACCAAACAACAACCCTAGCAGCAGGATCGTCAGACTGTTGGACGATAGCGCCGACAGGATCTGGCTGTCTTTAATGGTTGAGGCTGTTCGCCGCTTGCGTTGTTTGACCCGGCGACTGGCCCAAACGCCTAGATAGGCCTCGCCCGAATAGGACACAAAAGCCAAGTTGTAGATGCGCATGCGTAGGAAAACGTCAAAGCGTTTGCGTGCCGGCGGACCCCACAAGCGCCTATATACGAACCATTCGCCGATTGGGTAGGCGAAATAGATGCCAAGAAAAAAAAGATAGAACCACGGGGAGGTGGGCAATGAAGCGGCAATTTCCTGCCACCCGATATCGCTGACCTTGAGCGCAAGGTAGTAGCAAATGCCAACAAGTGCGGTTAGTTGCAACGCCTTGACCAACCACCGGCCAGCTCGGGTTTCCAGCGCGGCGCTAACCGCAGATTTCAGGCCTTCAGCTATCATGGCGTCATTAAATCACATAAAGCACGGAGATTGGGTTTATTCTGCGGGTGAGATGGTGGCTCGGTTGCCAGCTTTGTGCCCGCTGGCCACACGCCGTCGGGCAGGGGGTGTTGGATTGTCTGTCGGCAAGGTGGCGGTGCGTTGTTCCAACACGCCGCAATATTGGTCAAACAGCCGCCCCAGTACAGAGGCCCATGTATAATCGCGGCTGTACTGTAGGCTGGCCTGAGCCATTTTTGCGCGCAAGTTGGCGTCGTTGATAAGCTTTTCCAACTCGTGAGCGAAAGCGCTGGCGCTAACCTCGCTGGCCAGATAGCCATTTTGACCGCGATGTACCAGGCTGCGGCTGCCGGTGGCGTCAGCGCATACAAGTGGCAGGCCGGACGCCATGGCCTCCAGTGTTACATTGCCGAAGGTTTCCGTAATGCTGGCATTGAAGAAGATGTCGGCAGAGGCGTACGCCCGGGCCAAAGCTTCGCCGCTTAGGTGGCCGGTGAAGATGGCGTTTGGCATGCGCTCTTCGAAGCGCTGCTTTTCAGGGCCTTCGCCGACGATAAGTGCTTTTACACGGTGGCCATTTTCCGCTAGCAGGTCGAGCGTGTCTGCAAAAACGCCGAGGCCTTTTTCCAGAACCAGCCGGCCAACAAAGGCGATGACGATCTCGTCTTCGCCGAAGCCTTGCGCCTGTCGCCAGCCAGCGTCGCGTCGATCACCGTTAAACAGGCTATGGTCAACACCGCGGCTCCAGATGCCGATGTTTGAGGACATGTTCTGTGCGGCAAGCTCATGGGCCATGCAGGGTGACGGCACGTAAATCTGCTCGCAGCGATGGTAAAAACGCCGCATGAAAGCGGTGATATATTTCTCCAGCCATTTCAGTTTGTAATAACGGAAATAGGTATCGAACCGGGTGTGAAACGATGCCACTGCAGGCACGCCCTGTTTTTCCGCCCATGACAGGGCCGAATGGCCAAGCCAGTCGGGGGCAGCCAGATGGATAAGATCCGGGTTGAAGGCTTCCAGCTGTTCTTTCACACTAGCGGGCAACCCTAACGCCAGGCGGTAGTCGCCGCGTCCGGGCACGCAAATTGACGGCACGGATACCAATTGGCCCACATGATCAAAGGCAGCGGCCTTTGCTGTGGGTGCAAAAACCAGCACTTCAACGCCCCGGTCTTCCAGGTAGCCAACCAGTTTATTGAGTGCGCGCACCGGGCCGTCCATTACATAATTGTAATTGCCGGAAAATAGAGCGATGCGCCGTGGCATGCCCATTGGGATGTTCCGGGGCTCGCTGTTTGTCTGGTCCTGCCGCATATACGGTCCTGTTATGTCGTTTTTTGTAGTCTCGTTTTTATCATGGCCCGGCTGCTGGTCGGCTAGCATCGCTAAGGCACCTCGGGCTTGTTACTTCATCAGATAGGGACGGTTTTTGACATTTTCATGGCAAAGCCGTGTCCGGCGCGTGACGCTTTTGCCAAAAAGCGCCAAGGTGTTGTTCGCAGGCCACGTATGGCTCTGCGTAGTCCTTCGCCCATCTTTCGTTTAATTCACCTATAGCGGCAGTCAAAATCACGCCAAAGGAACAATTTTGTCAAATGAACCGCAAAAAAGCGGAATATCAGCCTTGATTTCTTTGCAGAGGATGCTTATTAATATTGATAACGGTTCGCAATATTAACTGGCGGCCATAAAACGGCGAGTGACAAACATGTATGTATGCGTGTGCAATGGCTATACTGACAAAGAGATTAAAACCGCAGTGCGCGAGAACGGCGTGCAAACGGCAGAAGAAGCTTATTTGTCATTAGGTAACGGCTTTTGCTGTGGCACATGCGCTGACTGCGCTAATGATATCGTGACCGCTGAACTGCCGTTCCAGCGCGTTCTCGCCGCCGAATAACTGGCAGGCTCCATCACCCATTAAATTTATGATTAATCAATCCGGCTTCCCGGGATAGCCTATCGGCCAGCCCGGGTTTAAGTAGTCGCTTACTATGTTTAATCAGCTCCGCTTATCCGGCGTCAGGGCTGGATTGCAGCTGCACATAATTCTGCAGGCCCATTTTCTCCAGCAGCGAAAGCTGGGTTTCCAGCCAGTCCACATGCTCTTCTTCACTATCCAGAATGCCGGCCAGCAGGTCGCGCGACACATAATCGCGGCAGCCTTCGCAGTGCTCGATCGCATCCTTCAGGTCTTTGTGCCCGGCATATTCCATCTTCAGGTCGCAGTCCAGAATTTCAGCCACATCCTCGCCGATCATCAGTTTGCCAAGGTCCTGCAGGTTCGGCAGGCCCTCAAGGAACAAAATCCGCTCAATCAGCTGGTCAGCATGTTTCATTTCATCGATGGATTCTTCATATTCCTGCGCCGCCAGTTTGGTCATGCCCCAGTCTTTCAGCATGCGCGAATGCAGGAAATACTGGTTGATGGCGGTCAGCTCATTCTTCAGAATCACATTCAAATGCCTGATAACGTCCTTGTCGCCCTTCATTACATTGTCCTTTCGCGTTTACTGGAATCCCAAGGTTGATTGCCTCGCACCATAGCAATGTTTGATAGGAACGCCAAGATAAATCGTCAACTAACCTATTGTTACATAAGACTTATTATCAACTGTATATGCAATTGAGAGTGCGTTGCAACTGCAGATATCACGCCGCGACAATTGGCCATTTTACAAGCCAGCGCAGCCCGGCTATAACCCGCACCGCATAGAAGACAAATATTTGAGAGACTGACCCATGCCAAACCAGCCAGTATCAGATAATCCCGCACCGTATCTGGTTGCCGCACTGTATAAGTTCGTGGCCATCCCGCATTTTGCTGACCTGCAGGCACCTATCCAGGCGGTGTGTGTCGACAACGACGTCAAGGGCACCATCCTGCTGGCAAGTGAGGGCATCAACGGCACCGTCGCCGGGCCGGAGGCAGGCATCCGCGCAGTGCTGGCGTTCCTGAATGCAATGCCCGAATTTGCACAGGCCGACCCCGCAGGCATTGTTCACAAGGAAAGCTGGGCGAACGAGGCGCCGTTCCCGCGCATGAAAGTGCGCCTGAAGAAAGAGATTGTCACCATGGGCGTGCCGGGCATTGACCCTAACCAGATCGTTGGCACCTACGTTAAGCCCAAAGACTGGAACGATTTGATCAGCGATCCCGATGTGGTGGTGGTAGACACCCGCAATGACTATGAGGTGGCCATCGGCACCTTCCGTGGCGCGCTTGATCCCAGAACCAAATCCTTCCGCGAGTTTCCTGCCTGGGCGGAGGTAAACAAATCCGAGCTGACCAAGCCCAAAAAA
>JAAHTG010002270.1_pt1 | contig 11243 bp, 12 predicted proteins | sample 6116081 | NCBI WGS metagenome assembly JAAHTG01 (sample SAMN13939989, study PRJNA603662) | sponge metagenome | isolation source: marine sponge | host: Mycale hentscheli | place: New Zealand | collected 2005
TAGATGGAACTGGCACTATAACAAATTCAGATAGTTTAAATGTAACAAGTTTAACTGACAACACTACAGGTGATTACACAATAACTATTGCAAATAATATGGGAAATGCAACATATGCCGTTGCTTCTCACACTGGTGGTGCAGGTCAGAATGTCGTTACAAATAGAGGTGCAGCAGATAGTGGATATACCTACCAAACAACTAGCACCAATAGATTTGGAAACAGAAATACAAATGACCAAAATTGGAATGATAATGATATTGTTACTGGAGTATTTTTTGGAGACCTCGCATAATGGCTAGTATATTAAGAGTAAACACATTAACAGATGCAAGTAGTAATAATTCAACTGCAATGAGTACCATTAATCAGGGTACAGCAAAGGCTTGGGTTTTTGCTACTGCCGCAGCAGCTGTAACAGATTCATTTAACATATCATCTGGAACAGATAATGGCACTGGTGATTATACATACCCAATAACTAATGATATGGCAAATGCAACTTACACAATATCAGCTACAGCTACACAAGAACTTGCTAATGCTCCTGTTATTTGTGCAAATCCAACAAATGATAATTCTTTAGCGGCAGGTACATTTAGAGTTGAATTAGGTTATGGAAATATAGCAGGAAGTAACTTACTGCAAATAGATAAAAAACACTATGTTGTAATACACGGAGACCTAGCATGACCAAAGCAGCAGAATTAGCAAAGATGGGTGAAGTCCTAACCAATAGTCAGATTGGTGGGCGAAGGAATATTGCGTATAATGGTGCGATGCAAGTGGCACAGAGGGGTACTAGTGAAACAGGTGTAGGTGGAAGTGCAGGATATGTTATAGTAGAAAGATTTAATTTGTATTTTAGTGGTACAGCAAGTCGTTTAACACAGTCACATGTAGTAATAACTGACTTGCCCTGATTTGCTAATGCCTTAAAACTTGATTGCACAACTGCTGATACGTCAATAGCAGCAGGTGAAGTAGCAATTTTACAACAACATTTTGAGGGTCAAGATGTACAACAACTTAAAAAAGGCACAAGTGATGCTGAAAAAGTAACTGTTTCTTTTTATGTTAAAGGAAATGCAACTGCTACATATACTTGTGGACTATTTGACAATGATAATAGTAGACAGAACAATCAAACATTTGATGTAACAACATCATGGAATAGGGTATCTCTTACATTTAATGCAGACACAACAGGTGCATTAGATGATGACAATGCCAATAGTCTTGGTTTTTATATATATCTACACGCAGGAACAACATACACAAGTGGCACATTTGCTTCAAATACATGGGCAGCTTATGATAATGCAAAAACTGTTTTAACAGGCAAAACATCTTTCTTTGACAGCACAGACAGAGAGTTTTTTATTACTGGATTACAAATGGAAATAGGCGAACAAGCCACACCATTTGAGCATAGGTCATTTGGGGAAGAACTTGGTTTGTGTCAGAGATATATGCAAGTGCTTAGAGAAGGGATACAAGGGTGGTGTACTAATGCTAATGGTACTTGTGTATGGACATATCCTTTACAACGAGTGATGAGGTCAACCCCCACGATTACTTGCACGGCAGATAAATACAGATATGGAGATGCTGTTGCTATCGGATGTGCAATGACAAGTATTTCTCTTAGTGCAAGTACCTATAATAGTGATACGTGTGCCGCTTGGACTGTTACTGGTACTGCAGATGCTACTCCTGTTCAATACAGAAATCAACTTCTTGAACCAAATAGTGCTATTTATGGTTCTTTTCATTTTATCTCGGAGTTATAAAGTGTTTACCAATATAAAAATTACTAAAGAAGAAAATAAATTTATAGGCATTTCTTGTAATATTAATGGACTTCCCGCAGGAATACCTTCTGATTTAAATAATACAGAATATAAATTAATACTTAAAGAAATATCTTTAAATGGAACAAGTAATTTTTCAGAAGGTGAAACTATACCAACTGAATTACAAAATGATGTTGATGCAATAGAGGAAGCTGACTAATGTTTGGTCATGCCTCCATTGCTGAAGCTCCTTTTGCTGATGTAGGAGGCATTGTACGTCTTGGTGTAGCAGAGATGAATGCTCTTGCTACAAGCTCTAGTATAGGAGTTGGAACACTTGTAGGTACTGTTTCTTTAAACGGTAATTTTACACAAACCACTGAAGTCAATACTAAAGCAAGTGGTGTAATAGAGATTAGTTCTTTTTTTACACAGACTACTGAAGACATAAAAATAGTAAACTTTACTGAAGCTACTTTGAGTAGTGCATTTACACAAAGTGGAAATGGTATTATGATAGGGTCAGGTGTTGCAACAACAAATTTAAATATAACACAGACATCTAGTGGTGATTTATTGTATGAAAATATTAATGCAGGTGCTACAGAAGAAGAATACACAACCATTTCACCAAGTGGTACAGAAAGTTGGACAACAGTAACTCCGTCTGGGTCAGAGACTTGGACAGAGATAGAAGCGTGAGGTAAACATGGCAAGTACATATACATCAAATGGTGGCATAGAAAAAATAGGTGCTGGAGAACAAGCGGGAGCTTGGGGTACAACCACAAATAATAATTTAGATATAATAGACAGAACACTTAATGGTCTTGTTACTTTAACTATATCTGGAGATAAAACTGTAAGCACAAGTGATGGCACTTTGTCAGAGGGTCATTACAAAATTTTAATCTTATCTGGTTCACCCTCTGGTGGTTTTAATTTACTGATAGACCCTAACGATCAGCAAAAATGGTTTTTTATTAAAAATACAACAAATCAATCAGCCACAGTAAAACAAGGTGGTGGCTCTGGAACTACAGTGGCTTTAGCTACTGGTACATCTGCCATAGTTTTTGCAGATGGTACGGGTGCAAATGCAAATGTGGCAACAGTTCCTACAGATTTGTTAGGAGATACAACACCTCAACTTGGAGGCAATTTAGATACTAATGGTAACGCAATACTATTTGGATCAAGTAAATGGGCAATATCATTAGACACTGGAGACAATGAATTATTATTTAAGTATAATGGAACAACAGTATTTAAGCTAGGGTCTAATGGTGCGGTAACATCCGCTAATAATATAACAGCATTTGGAACAAGTTTATAATGACACTACAATCTAGTGGTACAATATCATTAGCTAATATAAGAGATGAGTATAATAACGGCTCATCTGATCCTGTTGTATTGAATGATTATTACAGAGGTGGCTCATTGGTTAGAGCAAACGCAGATAATAATACAGCTACAAATTTGTCTGCTGATATACCAACTAGTGCTAATAGTAGTCCTTTATCTATAAATGATTTTTATGGACAAGCAAGAGCATTTAGAAAGACTTACTCATCGACTGCTACAGATCAAAGTGGTGTAGGTGTTTTTGGTGACGATTTTGCAGTAAATTACCCAAAAGAAATATTAATAAATGCCTCACAAACAGTAGGGGCAACAAGCTCTTCAGCTCCAGCTTTAAAAATAGATAGCACAGGTGCAGGCACAATTACTATTACTAATAATGGTAGTATAGAAGGTGCTGGTGGAGCTGCATCATCAGCAGGTGGCAATGCTCTACAAGTTGATGGAAGTGTTTCTGTAACTCTCGTAAATAATGGTACAATTAAAGCTGGTGGTGGAGGAGGTGGCACTGGAGGCACTGGAGGCAACGGTGTTTATACAGCTAATGCTACATTTTCAAGTTTAGTGGATCAAGGTGGAGGAGGAAGCTCTACGCCTCAAAATAATAAACCAAGTTGGTTAAACTCAATTTATACAAGTGCTGGTGCTTTAGATGGTGCAGGAGTTGTTTCTGATAGATTATGGGGAGGTATAAATGCACAATTTAGTCGTGGGATTAATCCTGCACAGTTTGATATAAATCATTCTGGAAGTGCGGGAGCTGGTTTTAGTGGAGCTTGTGCAAATAGAGGTCCAATTTATATATCTGCTCAAACAAACATAACAGGTGTTTATACAATTTCTGCTAGTATTAGTTCTCAATATGGAAGTGGTTATGGTACTCCTACTGTTTCTGCAAGCACAAGTACATCAAGTGCAGGTACATCAAGAAGTAATAGTGGAACAGCAAACATAACAGCTTCAACCACAACATATTTTACTGCTTATGGAACTAGTTCAAATGGAAAAAATTATTATTATAATACTTTGTCTATGTCAGTTTCTGGTACTTGTTTAGCAATACAAACGGGTGGTTCTGGAGGCTCTGGTGGTGTAGGTCAAGGATACAATCAGTCAGCAGGATCAGCAGGCAGTGCTGGATCTGGCTCTAATAATGCAGGGTCTGGTGGAGCTGGTGGAGCAGGTGGGGCTTTTGGTGCCGCAGGATCATCTGGCTCTACGGGTAGTAATGGTAGCGGAACATCGGTAAGTTTTCCTTCTTCTGCCCCTACTAATGGTTCTAGTGGAGCATCTGGAGGTGCATCAGGTAAGTCAATTCAAGGTGTTAGTAATGTTTCATCAAGTGGTAGTGGTTCTTTAACTGTGGGTACAGCGTAATGCCAATACAAAGTTTAAAATTTAGACCAGGAGTTATATCAGATCTTACATCTCATAGTAATGAGGGTGGTTTTGTCGATGGCGATAAGGTTAGATTTAGACTTGGTTTCCCAGAAAAGTTTGGTGGTTGGTCTAAGTATAGCCCTAACACTTATCAAGGATCAGCAAGACGATTACATAATTGGGTTGCTTTAGATGGTTCTGATTTCATGGGTATTGGAACACACCTCAAATATTATATAGAAGAAGGTCAAACATTTAATGACATAACGCCTATAAGAAACACCACATCAGCAGGTGACGTAACTTTTTCTGCAACAAACGGATCAACAACATTAACTGTTATAGATCCTGCTCATGGAGCAAATGAAAATGATTTTGTAACCTTTTCTGGTGCAGCAACATTAGGTGGTACAATAACAGCAGCAATATTAAATATAGAATATAAAATTGTATCAATTATAAGTTCTAATTCTTATACAATTACATCTTCTGTTGCAGCAAATGGCTCTGATACAGGTAATGGTGGTAGTAGTATTGTTGGCACATATCAAATAAACACAGGTCTTGACGTTACGGTTGGTGGAACTGGATGGGGTGCAGGTCAGTGGAGTGGTACAACATCTGGTGCTTTAGCTACACAACTTAACGAAGCCTTAGATAATAGTGAAACTGCCGTTGATGTAGATAATGAAACAGGTATGAACACAGCTAATGATGTTATCTTAGTTGATAACGAACTCATGCTTGTATCGGCAACCGCTGATGACAATACTATGACCGTAACTCGTGGACATAGTGGCACGGATGCAGTCACTCACGATGACAACACACTTGTAAGATTGGCTGTAGGTAATGAAGATTCTGCTAATGACTTTGTTGGATGGGGTAACGCAGCCAGTGTCACAGTTTCTGGAGCGCAGATTAGATTGTGGTCACATGATAATTTCGGTGAAGATATAATTATAAATCCAAGAGATAGTGGTTTGTTTTATTGGGATAAAACTTCTGGCTTATCTGCTAGAGCTGTTGAGCTTAGTGCAACTGGTACTTTTTCTGGAGAAACTAGTGTTCCGCAGGTGGCTAAACAAGTTCTTGTTTCTGATCAAGACAGACATGTGATTGCTTTTGGCTGTGATGGATTCGGTGCTACTGCTACAACAACACAAGGTAATGGCGTACAAGACCCATTACTTATTAGATTTTCATCACAAGAAAACCCTGTTGATTGGTTTCCAACTGCTACAAACACAGCAGGTGATTTAAGGCTTGGTGGTGGATCGACTTTTGTTCAAGCCGTAGAAACAAAACAACAAATACTTTGTTTTACTAATAAAACACTACACGGCATGAAATTTATAGGTCCTCCATTTACATTTGGCTTGCAAGAACTATCTAAGAACATAACTATTATGAGTTCTGCTTCAGCTATTGCTGTTGAGGATGTTGTATTTTGGATGGGAGTTGATACTTTTTACTTGTATTCTGGTGGTCAAACACAACAAATGCCTTGCACAGTCAAAGACAAAATATTTTTAAATTTTAACTTTGAAGAAAGTGATAAGGTTCATGCAGGAGTCAACTCTGAATTTGGTGAAATATTATGGTTCTATCCAACTGCAAGTAGTACAGAAATAGATGCTTACGTTGTATATAATTATATAGAAAAAGTGTGGTATTATGGAACAATGGCTCGCCAAGCATGGCTTGACAGAGGCATAAGAACATTACCAATAGCAACGGGTGGACAATATTTATATAATCACGAAACAGGCTATGATGATGATGGTTCGGCTATGACATCTTTTATTGAATCAGCTCCAATGGATATTGGAGAAGGAGATAAGTTTGTTTTTCTTAATCGAGTTATACCTGATATAACTTTTAACGGCTCTACTGCGACAAATCCAGATGTTGATTTTACAATGAAAGTAAAGAACTTTCCTGGTTCTAACTTTAGTCAAACACAAGATGGAAATGCACAAAGATCATCTACAAGTCCAGTTGAACAATTTACAGAAAAGTTAGATTATAGACTTCGAGGTAGAGCATTTGCTTTACGAATAGATTCAACATCGTTAGGAACTAAGTATAAACTTGGTACTCCACGAGTTGATATTAGACCAGATGGAAGAAGATAATGTTAGTAACTAGTATTCCTCAATATATACAAGGTTTAACAAACGCAAAGGTTGATTTAACAACAACTGATGCCACTGTTTTATACACTGCACCTAGTGGAGCAGATTTTAATGCGTCTGTTGTAAGTTCTATAATAGTTTCAGAAGATAGCGGTAATGCTGATACAATAACTGTCACAGTTACTAACGGTAGTGATGTATTTAGTTTATTTAAAGTTAAAGCAGTAGGTGCAAATGGTACTATTGAATTATTAACAAGAGATTTAGTGCTACAAAGTGGTGAAATACTGAAAGCAACAGCTGCCACGCCACATAGGTTGCCTGTTGCGGCAAGCATACAAGAGCTATCGAAGACAAGAGTGACGACAAGTGCGTTAGCACAGATATAGGATTGAATATATATTTAAAATAAGGTAGTGTGTTAGAATGAGTATAGGTAAATTATTAAAACAAATTGCTCCAATAGCCCTTAGTGCAGTCGCAGGACCTGCTGTTGGAGCTGGTTTAGGACAATTGTTCGGTACATCTGCTGTTAATCCGTTTATATCAAGAGCGTTAACAGGTGCTTTAGCTAGTAAACTTGGTGGTGGCAAAACAAAAGATGCCGTTATGGCTGGTTTGTTATCAGGTGGATTAGGTGCGATGTTTGGCGGTGGAGCTGGAACAGAGGCTGGATCAAACGCAACAAACCAAGCCGCTGTTAAAGCTGGAACGATTGGAAAAGACATGTCAAAAGAACTTGCTCGTAATCAAGCAGTTCCAGAGGCTATTTCAAAAACAGCAACTGACACAGCATCAGAAGGTATTAAAAAAGTAGTTACAGGTGGTGGTAACTCTGGTGGTTTCTTAAATGCTTTAGGCATTGGTAACGACAGTCTTACAGGTAAATTCTTAGGATCAGGTCTAGGACAAGGATTAACTGCTGGTTTGCTCATGCAATTGTTAGCTGGTAATGAAGATGAAGGTGATATGAGATCAGAATTTGAAAGAAGACCTTTTGGATATGGAGGACCTGGCGGAAGACTTGGTGGTATAACGTATGCTAATATGGGTGGAGAGATGGGATTCCCTCGTAGAAACGGTGGTATAGACCCAAGCGAAGGTTCTGGACGTAAAGATGATGTACCTGCTATGCTTATGGCGGGTGAATTTGTGTTAACTAAAGACGCAGTTAAAGGATTAGGCGGTGGAAATCAAAGAAAAGGTATTCAAAGAGCTTATGATATGATGGATAACTTGGAGGCTAGAGCTTAATGGCAACTCAAACCTATGAAAATATACAACGATTACCTCCTTATTTAGAAGGTTTACAAAAAAGATTATTAAACACTGGATTTGGTGAGTTTGACGGTGACACGCAAACTACTAAAGGCTTGCTAGATTCTCCTTTAGGATTACCAGATTATAAAATAGCTGGAATGGACCCACTTCGTGATGATGCAATCGATATGGGCGAAGGCATGGTGGGTTCTTATAAACCCTTCATTGAAGGTGGTGCAAATCAAGCACTTGCTGCTCAACAAGCATTAACAAGTGGGTTAGGATTTTTACAACCTGACTCTATAAAAAAGTTTCAAGATCCATTTCAAGAACAAGTAATTGATAGAACAATGGCACAGCTTGACAGACAGGCTGATTTAAGAAGAGCTGGAGCTGATGCTCAAGCCGTAGGTTCTGGAGCTTTTGGTGGATCAAGACAAGGCATACAAAGAGCAGAAACAGAAAAAAACTTACAAAATACGAAAGCTGACACATTAGCAAGATTGCTTTCAAGTGGATTTGGACAAGCTCTAAAGGCTCCACAGGAAGCAGGAAGATTGTCAGGTGGTATTGGTCAGGCATTTGGAACTTTAGCTGGTACAACGTCAGATATAGGTCGTCTACAACAGGCTCTAGGTCAAGCAGATGTATCGCAGTTGAGTCAGTTAGGTGCAATGAGACAAGCACAACAACAAGCAGAACTAGATGCAACAAGACAAAATCAAATGCAAAAAACTCAAGATCCATATACAAGGTTACAAATAGGTCAGAACTTGTTACAAGGAATGCCAAGTGCAAGTATTCCGTCTACATTTACACAAGCAACAACACCTTCTGCTAATCCATTCTTACAAGGTATAGGTGCTTACACAACATTGTCACAGATCGCACCTTTTGGTGGCGGTCAAAAAAGCTCATAAGGGTTAGGCATGGCTGGAATAAATGACGCATTTTTAAACTCTTATAAACAAAAGGCTATCAATCAATTAGTGCCTGGTAGGTCAATTGGAAATAGGTTTTTAAGAAATCTTAACAAATCGTATGATGACAAAAATGATATGTTTAGCGGTCTTGGATTTAGAAGATTTGATTTGGGTAAAGGAGAAACACCAATTGGTGCTGCTGGATTAGGTCTAGCTGAAGGTGCTTTAAATATTCCCGCATCTCTTGCTGATGTTTATAAATCAATTATATCTCCAATAGATGCAGGAGTTTCAACAATTACCGAAGCTGCTTTTGACCCAAAATTAACTGAAACTGGTCGTAAAAAAATTGCTGAAAAATTTGCTAAAGACACATCAGGTGTAGAATTAGGATTACCTAAAAGCAAAATAGCTTCTGAACCAGTTATAGGTCAATCCTTAGAAACAAGAGATGAAGTTGCAAAAAGACTTGCAGAACTTTCTAATAAAGCAGACAAAGCAAATATAGGAGTAGATTCTTTTGGAGCTGATAAATCTGGAGATCAAGTTGTTAGCGGTGAAGAAACTATAGATCCAAAAGGACAGTTTTCAGATCCATTGGCAGATGCTGCTCTTGCAGAAATGAAACAAAAGATAACAGAAAACACTCAATTAGGAGATATGTCTCAAGAAGGTGCTGAGATGGAAGTCATTACGCCTGAAATGAGAGAGCCTGTTTTATCTGAAGAAGAAAAAAAAGCACAAGCTCAACAAAGTTTATTTAAAAGTGCTATGGATGATATTAATAACATTTATGGTGATGATACTAAAACAGATAAAACCAGAAAAACTTTAGATGATTATAAAGCTGACTTCGCTAAAGCAACAGGTATAGATGTATCAGGAGAGCCTGATAACAAACTAGCTCTAATGTCTTTACGCTTATCTCTGATGCAAAACAGAGCTGGTAAAGGTTTTAATTTATCTAATATCATAGGAGCAGCAGGAGAAGCTGGTCAGAAAGCCATGCCATTGTTTGAAAAAGCAAAAGCAGAAGCTAGAGCTGGTCAAGTTGATGCTGGTAAGTATGCTCTTGGCGAAGACAAAGCAACTAGAATGGCTGAATTAGCTACGTTGAAAGAAAAAAGAGCAGCTTTAGCAGGAGTAGCTAAAGAATTTAGAGGTTACGCTAACAAAGGCATGTTAGAAAGAATGAAACTTAAAAATGCTTTAGATATAAAAAGATTAGAATTTGAAAACAAAGGCGTAGACCCTAAAGGTAAATTAACCGAAGCAAGGATTTTAAATCAACCTAATCTTAAAATTAATAAAGGTTATGTGGCTGGTAATAAAAACATAGTATTTTTAAACGCTGAATCAGAAGCAAAATCTCATGCAAATGCTTATGCTAATGTGTTAGAAGCTGAGAATGCTATTGGTGAAATGGAAAGTTTAGTAAGAGAAATAGGTGGCAAACCCACAGCATCAGCAGTAACTCTTTTATTAGATAGAGGAAAAAGATTGTTAAAACCTTTAGGAATTGGCAAAACAACTGATTATTCTAAAGGATTTAATTTAACTAAAGAAGAAATTAATAGTAACATAACTCCTCAAGCAAAAATTGAAATTTTACAAAAAAGATTAATATCTCAATATAAAAAGTTTTTAACAAAAGAAACTGGTAACGGTGTTTCTGAAGGTGATATTAGAAGGTTAGAGGATTTGTTAGGAAAAATAAGTTATCTTAAACCTCTTGAAGAAAATTTGAAAAACTTTGAAGAATTAAGAGTTATATTTGGACAGCCTAAAAGAGAATTAGAAAGCGTATTTTCAGATTTTGGACAAAGAAGAAATCATATGAATGAAGAATCATATAACAATACTATGGCTGTTATTAACAAAGCTATATCAATAGGAACTAATAATTTATATACATCTACTGTAGGTTCTGATGGCTCAATAACAATTGATTTGAGGTAGTTTTAGTATGGGAAAAGTTACATTAAAAACTCCAGAAGGAGCTATTAACATATTAATTAAAGGTGATAAACCTGATGTAGAAGAAAGTATGAAGATAGCTAACATATTAAGAGATCGACAAGGCGGAAGAGCTGTTAGTGGAGAGCCTTCTGGACAAGATAAGTTAGAACAATTGTTCGATACTAACACAGGAATTAAGAGTGCTTCTTTGCGATCTGCACTGTCAGCAGCCGAAAATAACGATGAAGAAGCAGCTATACTAGCTAAATTTGACATAGGCGAAGACCTATATGTTCGTGACAAGCGTGGTAGATTAGCCCTTACACCTGAAGGTGCGGCTAAGTTTGGTCAAGAAACAGATAAAAATATACTTATAGATGAAGATGGCTTCAGTCGTTATGACTTAGCTGACCTTGCTGGA
>JAAHTG010002271.1_pt1 | contig 11234 bp, 9 predicted proteins | sample 6116081 | NCBI WGS metagenome assembly JAAHTG01 (sample SAMN13939989, study PRJNA603662) | sponge metagenome | isolation source: marine sponge | host: Mycale hentscheli | place: New Zealand | collected 2005
TTGGCCCAAATGGTTCGTGCAGAAAACCGCGTTTAACTGACGGATCCAGGTATACAACAATCTGAGACTTTAATATTAAATTATAGCAGATAATATTTTTCGTTTTTTCTTGACGGTAAACAAAATATATGATATATTAAATACACTATTTATAAAAAACAAGACAAAAAATGTTTTTATATACATATTATAACTATCAGGAAAACATCTACCCCAAATGTTAAATATGAAAAATAAGATTATTCCATTCATCCTCTACGTAATAGTTTCGATTCTTTGTATGTTTTTAACGGTAACGTCTGTATCCGCAAAAACCATTTCCTGGGCGGGCCAGTTATAGATAAAGGTGGTGAGCGTGTCGGGCCAGGCGACAATTATTTTTCACATAGCACAAACAATGTGTGGGTGGATACCAATGGATACCTCCATCTTAAAATTGATCAGCGGAATGGAACATATTATGCGGCTGAAATTATCAGTCAACAGAGCTTTGGCCATGGCCGATATCGTTTCTTTGTAGATGGGAGAATTGATAATTACGACGAAAACATTGTCGCTGGATTGTTTACGTATGACACGGAGTTTCTTGATCCTGATAGCTCAACAAATGAGATTGATATTGAGTTTACAAAAGCGTTCACAAGCAACACAAACTTAGCGGGGAAAAACGCCGTTTTTGGTTCTAAGCCAGAGGTGCCTTCGAATTATTTTCATTTACATAATTCAGGTTATACGCTTCCTGCAAATGCCCTGACATTACACTCTTTTACTTGGTTTACAGACAAAATTGACTTTAAAAGTCAAAAAACTCATGACTTATGGCCTGCTCAGAGTAATCTGATCGCCGAGTTTAATTATCCGGGACCGCATATCCCCCCCATCTCGCAGGGAACCGAGCAGGTACGTTTGAATTTATGGATTTTTCAGGCACTGAATACAACGCTTGTTAACACGCAAAATCTAGAGTTGGTTTTTCGTGATTTTCACTTTACCCCGTTGGACGATTACGATGGTGATGGCTTATTTGACGAAGATGAAACTTGGATTTATATAACCGATCCAAACGATTCTGATACGGATGGTGATGGGTGTAATGATGGTGATGAGGTCAACAGTGAAACCCAGCCTCTGGGCGGAAAATGCTGACAGCGACGGGTGTACGGATTGTGAGGAGGCGGTGAGTGGAGTCTCGGACCCAATAGATACGGACGGAGATGGATGTCTTGATTGTTACGAGATCACGAGTGGAAGCGATCCATATGACCCAATTGATTGTATAAATCTTAGCCCTGACGTCCCTAAAATAGAGGATCTTCCAATCTGGGTTAAATTTCCTGACTGGAAATGGGAGTGGCCTATCCATCGATTTGAAAAATTGAGAAAAGAGGCTTTCTCAAAAAACGTATCTCGTAAGCGATAGATTACACCTAAAGAACATAGAAGTTTAGGGAAAACAAAAACTTCTAGGAGATGATCCGTAGCACGTTGAAAGGATCAAACATATGGATATTTTTAAACAGACATCAGGTACGTGGAAAAGGAAAAAGTCGGCCGATACCATTATAGAAAATCTCCGCTCTGCTTTCCAAAAATCTATGTTAAGGCATCGGGAGAGAAACTTTTTCTCTTAACCAAAAGCAGTAGCCCATCCCAGATGCCATCGTCTAAAAAGCGTGGCAGGTAAGGTAGAATCCATTTCACGTCCTCAACAAATTGATTCGTTCGGGCGAAAGAAATTGATCTAATACTCTATCTGCGAATAAAGCATTCAACGGCTCCGGCGATGAGGCCAGAAGTGACTGATAAATCCTATATAAACGTTCCCCATATTGTTTCAACCCAAAGGAATCTCTAACGATTTCGGCATTATACTGAATCTTTTCGCGGCTCACAGTAGGCCCTAAAACAGGACGCTCTAATTCCGAAGTAGTTTTAAGATGTCGAATCACCTTCATTTGAAGTTCTTCATCTAACCGTCCAAAATCAATCGTTTCAGCCGACACGGTTGTGTCTATCGCTTGATCCATGCGCTCGACGGCACATTCACGACCATACGCTTTAAAATAAACCTGTAAATGGTCGGTTACTTTTTTTGCCCAAACATCAGCTCCAATTAGGTCTATGGGGATATCGAAACGATTATAAAGATCCGATAAATCAACGCCCGCCTCAACAAATTCATGCGTAACCTCTGGAAGATTCCGACCCACTAAAGGTCGTCCTGTTAACCACGCTTCTAAAAAGACTAATCCAAACCCTTCAGCAACACTGGTTGTCACAAGGGCATGGGCTTCGCTCAGCAATATTGCAAACTGTTTGTGTGAGCCCATATCAAACTGAACCGGCACGTTCAATGATTGTGCAAACTCAACCCATTGATCATAGATCGGAAGGGCCTCCGGATTTTCAGGGGCCATGGAAAAACCAAAGGTATCCCACGTATTATTTAAGGCGGCCCATAAAATAAATTCGCCTATGTTTTTTCGGCGTATGGCTCTCGTGGGATATAAAAATAGACGGGAGCTTTCACTGGAATGATCCACAGGAAAAAAGGAGGTATCAACCATTTCTATATGAACCGCATTGGGTAAGACATGTGTCTGTTGAGGGGAAAGTCCTGCTTGGTTGATAAAGGTTTTATCTCGGCTATTGAGCAATGCATAATGAACATGGCTAGCGGTAGGATATAAAACTTCACCGAGCTTTTCAGGAAGACCATCGCTCACATGCTGCAATAATTTTTTATAGTTCGCAGGACGACCGTCCTCAGGAAAATCATGGATTTGCAAAAGCACATGTTGCCCTGAAGCGGCCAAGGCCTTAACACATGCAGGGAGATGAAGGTTTTTTCCTAACGAATGATTATGAAAATGCCAAATATCAGGCGAGTCTCCTAAACGACTTCGCGCAACATTTTCAAGGTTCTCTTGAAGCTGAGCAAAAGATTGGGTTGAAGGTTTAGAGTCATAACTTAACCCTTCCACAACTTCTACGGGTATGTTCGACAAAGAAGTAGATGGTGGTTCACCGGTTAAAACAATGACTTCCATGTCATAATCAGATAGGGCCGCAACCGCATTTTCAATAACACATGTTACGCCTCCACGCCTTAGATGATAATGAACAATGGCTATACGCATAACGACTTAATCTAAACGTCGCTTTTTTCTGTAGGCCGGGACTTCAATCATTGGCGGGCGCTCTTCCTCAAAGATCTCAGTTTGTACCTGCTCATAATGATCGTCATCTGCCTGAAATTGTTGAAGACACATGCTAAGCTCCGGCAAATCTTTCATCACACCAAATGACTCAAGTCGATGAAGAAACGTTTGGAGTATGCCAAACGACATTTTCCCTAAATCTCGGGTCGATTGATTCCGATGTATCCGTCGTCCTAAATCCGTTTGACCAAAAGCATCCATACCCCATTTCCGATAGATATCCATTAAGTGAGAGGTTTCTACACCATACCCAATCGGAAAAGGAATCGCTTCAAGCACCTCGCGCCGGACCGCATATTCACCGGATAACGGCTGAATAATCGCGGCTAACTCTGGGAAAAAAAGCGAAAAAAGAGGGCGAACCAATATTTCAGTAACCCGCCCTCCTCCGGAAGGACGGACAATATTTGAAACGGTTAAAGGCCGGTCGTAGAATGCTTTCACATATTTGGTTTCTGTGTTGTAAATTAAAGGAGCCACCAGCGCATAGGCAAATCGGGGATGTATATTTTTGATGTCGGCATCCACATAAACAATAATATCTCCTTTCAGCTGATAGATCGCTTTCCATAGGTTTTCACCTTTTCCCTTTTTGTCACCGACTTCGGGAAGAATATCTGAAGCCAGATAGACATCTGCCCCAAACGAAGCGGCCACGTCACGAGTCTGATCCGTGGATCCTGAATCAATCACAGCAATTTCGTCTAAAAGCGGATAGCGGGTTACTAACTCTGATTGAAAGATAACAACTTCTTTTCCAATGGTTTTTTCTTCATTAAGGGTCGGTATACATAAAGAGATTTTTAACCCTTGTTTTTCCTTTTCTCTCACACATTTCAGGATATCCCAGAACGCGTGATAATGAAATGTGTGGCTCTTCAACCATTTATCCATCGGCATGGCAAAACCCCCTATCGACAGCCATTAAAATCCCTATCAGTTGAGCGATGCCTGTGGATATCGGTTCAACTTGAATGGATTCGTTCGGTTCATTGAGATGTTCGCCCCACGTCAACCCCACGGTGACAGCCGGTATGTTTCGATCAATTAAAGCCGTTAATTCGGACATGCTCGGCGCTATGCGGGACTCAATATTCAGTCGCTCCATAATGGCTCGCGTGCCATGTGCAAGAGGGTGTGCTAGCTCCAAACCTCCGGGTTCACGACCCGCAAAAATATCGAGGTTAATTTCAGTGCCTGTTTCTGAAGTCACCTTGGCGATAATATTTTCTACGTGTTGACGAATATCTCGAACCATCTGGGCCGATTCACTGCGTATCTCAAAGCGTAAGCGAACGCTCTGGGCAATGCTATTAAACGAAGTACCTCCCTGAATTGATCCCATGATAATCGACGTTTTGGGTCTTTTCGGTAAAGGAATCTCAACCAAACCGTTTATCACCTCATTCATGATAAAAATCGCGCCTGCCGCGCCAAACCTCGACCCGTCATATTCATTGGGGACCCGGCACGTAATCTCTCCACGCAACATGCCCAAGGAAGTAATACTCAACCGTCCTAGTTGCACGCCTTCCAAACAAATAGCGGCTTGAATCGGTAACGTATTGTTTTCCAAGAAAAATCGTAATCCCTCTAGATTTCCCCTTCCCAAACTGCGAGAAGCGCCCATTAAGATAAGATTTGAATCGAACTCAAGATCTAACTTTTCAATCAAGTTAGAAAGAGAGGCTAATACAGCAACCCCCAGGCTATTATCACCCACACCCGGACCTATAACGCGATCAGGATGAACGGTGACCGTATGGTCAACCTCTTCGGCAAAAACAGTATCCGCATGAGCCACAAGAAGAATGTTTTTTTTATCACCACCTTTTCCAGGGATAAGACCCACCGAATTGCCAACTTCATCTGACGAAGCATCCGGCAATCCTGCTTCACTAAAACGCTGTAATAAGAATTGAAGTTTCTCTTGTTCTTGAAACGTGGGCGCCGCGATTTCGCCCACCATCACCAAATTGGCAAGAATGGTTTCACGAAGCGTTTCAGATCCTGCTTTATAGGTTGCTAACTGATCTAAAATGTTGTCAAATGTATGTCCCATAGCATCCTATGATATTCTGATTAAATCAATTCAGACTTGATTTGTTTTGTGATTCGGCAATGCTTCGTTCCAACTGATCATTATAGGCAGGAGAAAAAAATATGCTAGAACGAATAGGTTTTGTTTCAACACGCTTTGCCGGAACCGATGGAGTGTCTCTAGAAAGCGCAAAATGGGCACAAGTCCTTTGGGGCTTAGAAGACATTAGTTTTTGGTACGGAGGTCGTCTAGATCGAGCGCCCGATATAAGCCTTTGTATTCCCGAAGCCTATTTTGGTCACCCCGAAAACCAATGGATCAAGGATCGTATTTGGGGTCAACAAAATCGCGATCCACAGGTTAGCCAACGCGTTCGAAATATGGCCGAATACCTAAAAAAACCCCTTTATACATTTGTGAAAAAATTTGATCTCACACTCTTTATCATCGAAAATGCCGTCACGATTCCCATGCACATACCTTTGGGCATCGCGATTACAGAATTTCTCGCGGAAACGAGGTTTCCCGCCATTGCCCATCACCACGATTTTTATTGGGAACGAGTCCACTTTTCTGTCAATGCCGCCCAAGATTACCTTGAACTCGCCTTTCCCCCTCGTGACCCTGAACTTCAGCATGCAGTGATTAACCAAGCTGCTCAAGAACAGCTTTCCTGGCGAAAAGGCATTTCTTCGATGTTAATTCCTAACGTACTTGACTTTGAAAACCCGCCTCCCGCCCCCGATGACTATGCAAAAGATGTGCGAACAGAAATTGGATTAAGCCCTGATGATATCATGGTTCTTCAACCTACGCGCATCGTTCCACGAAAAGGCATTGAACACGCCATCAAGCTTTTAGAATTTCTTGATGATCCGAAATATAAACTCGTGATTTCCCATGAAGCAGGCGATGAAGGATGGGAGTATAGCCATATGATTAGCGAACTCGCTCGGGAAGCTAATGTCGATATTCGATTCATCTCCGATCGCGTGGGAGAAATCCGTCAATACGACCGTAAAGGACGAAAAGTCTATACCCTCTGGGACATTTATCCTCATGCCGATTTTGTGACGTATCCAAGTATTTATGAAGGGTTTGGTAATGCCCTCCTTGAAGCCATTTATTTTAAAGTCCCTGTGCTTGTTAACCGATATGATATCTTTGCAAGAGATTTACAACCAAAAGGCTTCCACCTTCCCCTTATGGAAGGATTTGTCACGCGCAGTGTGGCCAAGGAAGTCCAACATATACTCGAAGATTCCGGCTATCGAGAAGAACTCACGAATCACAACTATGAGGTCGCAAAAAAATTCTATAGTTATAGCGTTCTCCGTAACAGTTTAATGACGCTGATCACAGAGATAAAAGGGCTGTAATGCTTATTTGAAATACGATAAAAAGAAAAAAATCATGCTTAAATATTCTTCCACAGATCGTGTCCTTCGTATCCAAAAAAGATTGGAATATCTTTACAGTGATCAAGCCTCTTCATGCCTTGAACGACTTGAACAACTGATCGGTCGATATGGAGTCGGCATCAAAACAAACACGGACAACCAACCATCATGGGATCAACATGACGCCTTTCTGATTACGTATGGAGACATGGTTTCTGCAGGTGCGGAAACGCCTCTTTCCACCTTTAAAAGATTCCTTGATGAACGTGTATTAGGGGCTCTCAATACCGTCCATATTCTTCCCTTTTATCCCTATTCATCATCGGACGATGGTTTTTCCGTCATTGATTATCGGGCGGTTAATAGTGACTATGGAACCTGGGACGACATTGAAACCCTTTCCCAAACATATCGACTTATGTTTGATCTTGTCGTCAATCATGTTTCCAGCAAAAGCCCATGGTTTAAAGATTATCAAACCGGTATGGCACCCGCCAGACATTACTTTATTGAAATGGACCCTGATACTGATCTCTCCGAAGTAACGCGCCCCCGAAGCAGTCCTTTATTAACACCGACGCAAACCCCTGACGGTGAAAAACACGTATGGACGACCTTTAGCGAGGACCAAATCGATCTCAATGTTCAAAACCCGGACCTGTTCTTTGAAATGCTCGACATCCTTTTCTATTATATCTCAAAAGGCGCTCGGGTTATACGACTCGATGCGATTGCATTTCTGTGGAAAAAAATAGGAACCACATGCTTACACCTTCCAGAAACACACGAGGTTGTAAAACTCTTACGTGATATCTTCGAACTCGTCGCCCCAGATGCCATGATCATCACAGAGACGAACGTTCCACACGAAGAAAATATCAGCTACTTTGGGGACGGAGATGAAGCTCATATGGTTTATCAATTTAGTTTACCCCCTTTACTCATGCACGCCTTACAAACCGGCGATACAACCTACTTAACAACATGGGCCAATTCTTTAGGAGACCTCCCTCCTAAATGCACCTACTTCAACTTTACCTCATCACACGATGGGATTGGGGTTCGCCCTTTACAAGGTCTGATTCCCGATAAAGAGGTAAAAGCCATTCTTAAAAGAGTTGAAGCGTTAGGCGGGGTCATATCCATGAAACAAAACAGTGATGGAAGCGAAAGTCCTTACGAACTTAACATCACATACTTCAATGCTCTGGGGGATGGCGGAGAAAAAGAACCTTCCGACTTACACATCGCACGGTTTATGTGTTCTCAGACCGTTGCACTAGCCTTCCAGGGAATACCCGCCGTTTATTTCAACTGCCTGATTGGCGCTCAAAACAATCTGGCCGGCATAAAAAAGACCGGGCGTGCACGCACGATTAATCGCGGGAAGTGGGATTATGCAGAACTAAACGACCACCTAGATAATAAGAATACCGTCCATGCACAGGTGTATCATGAATACATCCGACTTCTCGAAATTCGGAAACAACACTCGGCCTTTCACCCAGATGGTCTTCAAAAAATATGGAAGATAAACTCAGAAATATTTGTCCTTGAAAGAACGTCACCTGACGGCAGCGAAACCATTCTTTCCATGAGTAACTTCACGTCAAAAACACTAGAAATAGAGGTAAGAAATCATATCCCTTCTCTGGCTAAATCCAGAAAATGGATCGACCTAATATCGGATAAGCCGTGGGACTCGAAAAACGGAACACTTACATTAAAACCTTATCAAACCTATTGGTTAACTTAGCCTTATTCTTCCCGTCCCATTACACGGAAACAAGTTCAGGAGAGGGGAACAGGTTTCCGAGCTATGGTCGCATGAAAGGTTGCTTTTTCGGTTACATAACCTTTCTTTTGTTCCGGCGCGGTTTCGGTGTAGAGAGCTCCGAGTTTATTATGAAAATAATTCGTGTCGGGAATATGACGATGATGTTCCTCCAAAGGAACCTCAAGAGATGCGGTTATTTCTTCATCCAAAACGAGCTCCATCATCGCTTCTTTTAGGGCCGTGCCCATCTTTTCCCGAAAGAAATCTTTAAACAGAATTGGAATGCCTACCTTTTTTTTATCGCGGCAAAAAGATGAAACCCGATCGGCCCAGGTTAAATATTTTTCGCTGGAATGGGCAAAAAGTTGAGGCAGGTCGCAAGAAGTCGGTCCAAGTTCTTGTTGTTCGGAATCGGAAAACAGATGAGCGTCGATGGCCCTTACCCCTATATAACCTTGGTTGTGATAAGGATAAATCAAGTGCTTAGAATAGCGATCGGTTATTTCGTCAAAAATATGTTGATGTATGGATGAGGACATGATGTGGATAAAGAGGCCGCCTGGTTTTAAGGTATCACATATCGACTTCATGTTTTTGATCAATTCAGGTTGCGGGAAAAGATCCATGACGTTGAGTCCGATCAGACAAGGGGTTAGGGAACGTCCGAGACGTTCAGGGATTTGTGCGATACTCAGCGGCAGAGTCCGTTTGCCCTGTGTTGCGTTTTGCGAGACGATATTGCGTGAATATTCCGTTTCGATGAGGCATTGAAAAACCGTATTTCCGGTAGGGTGATCGGGAAAGAGGGAAAGCAGATATTTCAGGTAACCGGTTCCAGCTCCGATTTCCACTATGATTTCCCGGTCAAAATCCAGACCGTATTGGTCGTGAACACGGCTGAAAACATTCAGTATATTTTGGGCGTTTGCGTATTGGGTCAATCGTTTCGGGAGTTGAGCTGGGGGCAATACCGGACCGTTTTCCACCACGGCACCCTGCTCCAGTAAACGGCGTATCGATTCGGGATGCTGAACACCCTGTCCATCGGCGAGGGCCTGAAAAAGAGACGAGAACGTTCCGGCTTGTTCTTTTTTGAGCGCATAGATGTTTCCTATAATCCATCCTTCTTGTTCTTTTCTCAGTTTTACTTTTTCTACAGTCATAAGCGTGAAGGAATAGGTTTGTATCAGCGTTTGAATATAGTCCGGATGATGCGCGTAACGTCCTGAACTTTGCAGTGTATAGGAGGGTTCGTCTCCATATTCAGTCGAAAAGACAAAGTAAGCGTCCGGTTCAGCCGAGCGGTTTACGGCGGTGAACAAAGGATGGAGATCTCCAGTGTAAACCAAAGCATCACAGGCAATGAACAAGTCGAACTTTTGAGTTGACTCCGACAAAATATCCACGGCATCTCCCTTGAAAATCTCGTGGTAAATTCCTTTTTCTTTCGCCTTCCGGCACATGTTGGGCGAGAGATCAACACCGGTGAAGTGCCGAGCCAAGGTCTGGAATTCTACTCCGCATAAACCGGTGCCGCACCCTATGTCAATCGCATGTTCAAACACCCTGGATGTTAAGCTCTTTAAAAGCCGGGCCAATTCTTTGGGCGTCTGATAGCCAAGCTCGTTGAGAAGGTGCTTGTCGAAACGGCCTGCGTACTGATCAAACAAGTTTTTTATATAATCAGGATGAGCGGCGGAAATGGAACGGCCTTGGGCCGCGGCTAATTCGTGTTGAGTGGATACGTTGAGGGGATCTAGTTCAAGAGCACGTTCAAAGTAGGGAATGGAATCATCCGTCTTTCCCTGACTTTTTAGCAAAATGCCGAGATTATGATGGGCCGCGGCATGGTGCGGCTGGACGGCAATGACTTTTTGATAACAGGCTGCGGCCGCTTCCAGAGAGCCTTCTATTCGATAAAGATTGCCAAGCGCGGATAGCGACCTGGAGTCCTGAGGGTTCAGTTCGATGGCACGCCGGAAATGAGTTATGGCTTCTTGATAATGGCCTTGTTCGCTGAGCAGGTTCCCTAGATAGCTGTATCCATGATGGTTGTTGGGCTCCCGTTCGATGGCTTGGGTGAAGAACGTTCTGGCCTGCTCCGGTTTTCCTTGTTTTCTATATAAAGCCCCGAGGTTTATATAGGCTTGAGCATAACGAGGGTTTAGCTGAATGACGTGCTGAAAATGCGTCTCAGCTTCTCCAACGTTTCCCAGGGCATTTAAAACGACTCCCAGATTCTGATGTGTATCCACGAGATTCGAGTTAATGAGAAGAGCTTGGCGAAAAACAGATACCGCTTCTTGACATTTCCCTTGGCGGAAAAGGGTAATCCCATAAACATTCAGCGAAGCCGGATCTTGAGTTCCTTGACCTTTCCTTCCGTAGTCGGATTTATTTTTAGATCGCTTGGTTTTTCTTTTATTGCTCATATTGATTCCCCAAAAAATGATCCATACCTTAAAAAAAAGGCACCGTTAAGAATCAACTACCCTCGCCTAAAGGCGAGGGCTTGAATGTTTTGGAGAAAACCAATGACTCAAGTCATTGGCTTGGCAGACCTCCCGGATCAATTCTCTCAACCTTTTCGAGACCCCTCCTACCAAGATCTTACGTCTATACTTCGTAATCCACACAAAGTGATACTTTATATCGTAACGACTATGTGACCAACTCCGATAATGCTCCATGTAACACAGTGTACCTAAAGGTTTCGCCTAAAGGCGAGGGTTTTAGTCCCATTGAGAATTGTAATATTAAATGCCCAAAAGAAGATATTGTAAAACAGGAGTGTT
>JAAHTG010002280.1_pt1 | contig 11198 bp, 13 predicted proteins | sample 6116081 | NCBI WGS metagenome assembly JAAHTG01 (sample SAMN13939989, study PRJNA603662) | sponge metagenome | isolation source: marine sponge | host: Mycale hentscheli | place: New Zealand | collected 2005
CAGTGATTTGAACGGTATCATGTATGATAAGAGTATCTGTAGTAAGTAAATGTGGATATTTTTCTATTAGTCTAGTGAATCTTCTTTGCGGAGTGCAAGAGATTAATAGTAAGATAATTAGTAATAAACAACTATTTTTTATTTGCATGAATAGCTTGAATAATCCGCAACTCCATTGCTCCCATCTCTGTTTTTAATTCTAGTAAAGAAGCATCGTTTTTTTCTCTGTTTCTTTCTACTTGCTTTTTGAGATCATCAATTCTTTTGTGCAATAAAATAGTACCTTCTTTTTTATGGGTTTTAATTTCATTCATATCAGAAATAAGATTATTTAAAACAACTTGTTGTATTTCCACTTTTCCTTTTAAAGAATACCACACTGTAAGAGCTCCAACTACTGCTGAAAGCAAGGATACTAATGCGTCAAAACCTATTTGAAAACCTGTCATTTTTTATCTTATTTTGTAAAGATATTAATTAATTTTTATAATTAAGTAATTATACGTAGTTATTATTCTACTGGTATTTCTTCACTCCATTCTGGAGTTTGCATAAGTGCCAAAGCTTCTGCGTGTGTTAAAGTCTGTAAAGGAACTATTGTTCCATCAGTAATAAATGTTGGTTCGTGTTCGTGTTCCCACTTTAAAACAAATTCACTTAAAGCTATATTCATTCTAATTGTGTCAATACTTGTTTCTCCGACTTGTGAATAGTCTACTGCGTTGGCAGCTACTATGTCTATTATTGCATATACGTCTGGTAAATGGCTCATATCTTTTTTTTTAATTATTCGTTTTTATGGTATATCAGGAACAAAATTTGCACTTGACATATTATTCATTGTTCCATCATTAGTTCCTATCACATCATTAATCGTTGGGTACGTGTCATTGTCTCCCATTCTCCAAAATGATACTAAACCACTAATTCCTGAAATATCGTTAGGAATACCATTATTGTAAATTGTATTCACATCACTTGCTGAAAGTTCAGTATTAAAAAAACTTGCTTCATCTATGTTTCCACTAAACTCTAATGATGCCGTTCCCGTATTACCCCTTGCACCAATAACAAAATGATTAGTTGTTGATACTCCTGATGGTGTGGTATTTTGTGATGTTAGAATTACTTTTGCTGTGTTATTAAAGTACATTGAAAATCCACTAATATCTTGTGAGCCGTCATAAGTTAAAGTTAAATGATGCCACGTTCCATTGTATAAAGGTGTACCTATTGAACCCCGACCCCATATTCCATTACTGCCAAAAGTTCCAAACCCAAAATATATTATACCACTTTGCATATATATATTGTAACCATTTGTAGCTGATTTACCAATTAATTGTTGTATTCCATTTGTGCTTGTTTTAAACCATAATGACATAGAAAAAGCATCCGTACCATTATCCGCCATATTTAAGACGTTGCCCATACTTACAAAATCATCCACACCATCAAATAATGTACTTAATTTACTAAAAGTTGGTGGTACATCATTAACCCTTGACGCTTCTACCATATTTCTACTTGATAGTTTTGCACCATTACCCATTTCGTCGGTAGTTTCATAGTAGCCACCCAGCCAGTTTGCGTTCTCGCTTCTATACCAATTTGTTGGAACTGGTGCTGTAGGCAAAGTTTTTAAATCGTTTGCACTTCCATTATTATACACCTCTAAAATTTGTGCATCAGTTAAATAGCTATCCCATATTGCAACCTCATTTATATTTCCATTTGTTGGATATAAAAAAGCAATATTTGAGTTGTTGTAATTTGCACCTATGCCTAATGTTGTACCGTTTGGAATTGGTCCATTTGAATAATTTGATGAATTGTGGTTTACTACACCATCAATAAAAATTCTTTGCCGACTGTATCTATCAGGTTCTACACTTGTAGGTAATAATCTAAAAACAATGTGATGCCATATTCCCGATGTTATTGCACCAACATTTGTTCTTGTATAATTACTTCCCGAACCACCACTCCAACATTGCATTTGCCCATTTGAATAAACATTCATATACAAATTAGATGCCGTTCCTATTTCATAACCACCCAAAAGTCTATTCGTTCCTACAAGTGAATCAATTTTAACCCATAGTGATATTGTAAATTCATTTGCACCATCTAAAGTTGACCACGATGTTGTTTCTTGGTACATATCAATCCCATCGTAAAGCAAAGATGTTGTGTCCTCGAAAGGAGGTGTGCTAGAAGAAGGTAAAGATATTCCGCTTCCTCCAGTTATTCCTAATTTTTTACCAAAGTTTATATTGGTGGACATATTATTTCCTTAATACAATAATTAATAATTCAGATCCTGTAGTATCGTATTCAATTCTTCCTAAAGTATTATGAATAGCTCCTGCATTAAAATTAAGTGTTTCTCCTGCTTTTAGCGTAACTCCTTGTACACTGGCATCAGCTGATGCATCTACATTTGCAAAAGATGCAGAAAATGCTCCCGATTCAACAGCACTAGCTCCTGCATTTCTAGGTCTTAATACAGTAGGAGTATAAGTAATTGCTTCAGTTTGTACTTGTAATCTTCCCATTTTATTTAATTTATTATTTTTTTTCTTCTTTTTCTTTTCTTGATATTACTCTAAGTACTTGTGATTCTGCATTTTTAAATACTTCTATTTCTAACCAAATACTTATAATAGTTCCTTTTTTAAAAACAAAATTTCCTACAGAATCTTTTATTATAAATATTAATGCATCACCTTCTATTGACCAATTAACATGTAACTCTATTCCGCCTATAAATAAATGATCAAAATTAATTTTAGTAATATTCATATCTGAAAAAACACGACCTCCTCTAGTATTTTTTAAAGTAAATTGAGTTGCAGGAGTTTTGCCTTCAATTGTTTGTACTTGCAAATTAAAATTATAATCTGAAGTATTTAAACTATTTTGAGCAGTAATTTGATTTACTTTAATACCATCTGTTCTAATTAATATAGTACATTTATCAGAAGGAGAATCTTCTGTTTTAGTAAGAAGTCTTATCGGTTTTCCTTGATTATCTAAATAAGAAATTCCGTTTGTAGTTTGATCATAAAATAACTCTGCTTCTGTTGCAGTAGCTTTTTTAGCATTTCTAGCAAATCTTTTTAAAATATTCATCAGTAATTAGTTTAATAGTTTTTTAATTTGTGTATAAGTCAATGTATTATATAAAACAGTATCTCCTTCTATATCTCTTGTATCATAATCATTAAGTATCTGCAACGCTCTTTTTTTATTCTTTAAACATTCTAAAGCATCTGTTTTAATATATCCAAAAGATATTTCATTTACAAACTTTAAAACATCTTTTCCAAAGATACATTGTTTATCCCAAACTAATTTATCAAAACATTCTTTATTTACTTCATTAGTTGTAAGAGCAGGGTCGTTAAAAATAATATCTCCTCTTTGGCCATTCCCTGGATTTAATAAAGTACCTGCAGCATCTATTATTAAAATACCCATTAAAGTTCTTCCTGCTGAATTTTCTAAATAAAGAGTGCCTGATGTTCCTGTATTATATACTAATGATAGTATTATATTTCCTCCTATCCCTGGAGTAGTAGCAGGGCCCCCTAAATAAGTAATAGATGTAATTATTTGGCCTACTTTTAAATCGGTTAATATAGCAGCATCAGATACCTTATAAACATAAGGTTCCCACGGAAGGCTGTAACCTCCTCCTGAACCTGGATCTTGTACGTATGCTGATGTTATTGTTGCCATTTATTAACCCATTTTTATGATATACCAAGTATTAGTACTTCCTTGTATTAACATTGCTCCACTATTATAACTAGATCCAGCAGCAGTTGAGAAAACAAAACTTCCTGCAACAACATTATTAAGAGTAACTCCTGCATCAGCTTGAATAGTTATAACACTAGCATCTGTACCTATTTTTTGAAGGATAAAAGTTTGTCCAACATCAAAATTAATAGTTGCATTAGGTCGAATAGTTACAGTTACAGCAGCAGCTCCGCTTCCTATTGTAGTTAATTTATTTATTGCCGCTAATCCTAAATCACCTGATAGACTTACAGTACGTTCAGGCAAAAGACCAAATCCTTGTGGACCTTGTGCTCCTGTAGCTCCTGCAGGAATTCCAAAATTAAAAACTGCAGCTGAAGTAGTTCCTCCATTTGCTACAGTTGGTGCTGCACCTGGAGCTAATCCTGTAGCTGTTCCAGCAGTAACTGTGGCAGCAGGACCTGTAAGATTAGCTGAAGTAAATGTAGTACCGTCTGTCATAAAAATAGTAAATGTACCATCTCCATTATCTACAATAGTCTGGATTCCGTTTCCGTCATTTCCGCTTAATAGTGTTACGTCACTACAATTTTTACAACTCATTTTTTATAGTTTTTAAATATTAGCAATTACTTGCACATCCTGTTAAGGTAGTACAATATGTTGTCGCTGCAGTAAGAATAGCTTCTGCAGTGTCGAAATCTCCACAACTAAATGCTGATTCAATTCCGTAAATATAAATCTCCATCTGATCTACTTGTGTTTTTAATGTTTCTACAGTTTCTGTATCACATGCATCGATTAATCTAGTAACTAATCCATTCTTACAATTACATAAGTTACATAAAAATAATTGATGCTGTTTAGTATTAGTATAAGTAATACCGCCTGATATTACAGAATATACTATTTGAAATATACCATCTGATCCTGCCCAAGCATTTTCTAGTAATGCTGTAAAGCTTGCAGGTGCAGGAGCGCCTGTTACACCTGCGTATACATCTACGGCTCCGTCTTTAAGTATATAATTTTGTGTAATAAGATTACCGCTTATTGTTGTAGAAGCAGTAGTTTGTGCTATACTAACAGTATAAGTTCCGCCATTATTAGCGCCTGTTCCTGTAAGTAATGCTGTAATTTTTGTACCTGCGGCTACGCCCACTCCTGTGAGAGTTTGGCCTACGGCAAAAGTTCCTGATATATGAGTAACATCTGTAAACGTTGTACCTGATATAGTACCTGTTCCAGCTGCTGCTATTGCAGGAGTCTCATTTGAATTAAAAAATTGAACGTCTGCATATGATATTGCTGCAGTGTCTATGTTTGGTGTACCCCATCCTCCTATATTTGTTGCAATTGCAAACGGACCAGTTTCTTCAACTATTGTAATTTTATTGCATTTATTACTTAATGATACTGAAATTTTAGGTTGTAGAGCCATAACACTTTTAAATCAATTTATTAATAAAAATATAGTAGCCCGCCATAGACAGCAAAATTTATGGCGGGACTACTGTGGGTGGAGAATTTACTATTGTTGTACGTCTGCTGCAGCTACCCCTAAGATAGTTGCTACATCAACTCCTGAAGAAGTTGCGCCTAATGCACCTCCTGCTTGAAGATTGATATAGAATAATACTGATCCTTTACCTCCTTGCAAAGAAACCAATCCTTGGATATTTTCTGTCCAAGATACTTCTATACATCCGTATTTTCCATCAACTGCTACTTCTTGATCTCTCATTCGTGGTGGAACACCTAACATGCTATTTTCACCTTCAAATCCGTAACTCATGTACTCATCCATAGCAACTTGTTGCCATACACCAGAACCTGTTCGAGCTCCTGTTGTAGTAACTGTAGTTGATTCGTCAGAAAAAGTAACAGTAAATCTGTTTACATAATAATCACGGAAAGAGTTTACATTAAAGTCAGCTTGAACACCTGTCAATCTAACTCCACATTCTGCAATAATAGAGGCTGCTGCTAAAATTCTTCGAGCAGTTGCTTTAGCTACTGTAGCAGTTTCTTCTTGAAAAGCGTAAGTTAAAGTAATTTTAGCTGCAGTAGTAGCTGTTCCATTTACTACTGATTTTACTTTGTAAATAGAACTAGTAGTTGCGGCTGCTACTTTAATAACATCTCCTGCTGCTACATTAGTAATAGTTACATTAAGTGTATCAGAAACTACTTCTCTACTTCCTTTAGTAAATACTAAATTTACAAGAGTACCTGTTACAGCTGCACCTGCTTCATCACAAAGAGCACTAAAAGTTAAATAGTTATTAGCAGGTTCATCACTAAAATTAGCAATACCATTTTTAACTAAAGCAAGAGCTAATTCTTCTTGAGTAGCTGTGGCATCAGTTTTAACTGGTCCTGCAAAAAGACTCATTGGCTGAGATCGGTTAGCTGCATCATTATCATTTTTACGAATTTTAATGAAATAATCAGTTGAATTAGCTGCAGGAAGAGATCCTGTTGTTCCATTATATCCTACGATTGATACTTGTTGTACAGGTAATCTGTAGTTACTAGTTGAAATTGTAGTAGAAGCTTTAGTAAGCATTGGAGAAATCATTAATGATTTAGTTGTTCCTCGTCCTTGTACAAGACGAAAACGATCTGCTGCTGTGTATGCGCCTGCATTCATTCTACGCATTCCTGCGTCTACAAGAACAATCGCTCCATCAGGAAGGTTGTCTTTAGTTACTACTGCTCCTACGGCTACTGCGGCATTAACTGCTGCGGTAGTTGTTGCGTTTTTGTCTAATACGACACTAAACACGTTGTCTGCGGTTCTTAACATTTTTTAATTGTTTTAAAAATTTATACTTTATTTATTTATTCTAAGTCTCGAAAGTTCTCAATTGTTTGAACTTTCTGTTCTTTTACACGTTGCATCATCAAATCTGTTGCTATGCCTACTACCACTACATGAGTGCTAGTATCAAGCTCACAGTTTCTTTGATTTGTTGGAGTAGTTCTATCTACTTTTATTTCTAATGGATTCTTAACATATCTAATATGATAATTAGTTACATTAAATGTTCCATCAGTAAATAACTCGTGGCGCTTATCTGTTGCAGGAACACTAGGGTCTATTGCCGAAGTCTTTCTGCTAAATTCTGAGCGCCAAACCCTACAGTTTCCGTCGACTCTGTAAAAAGGTTTTTTGTACTTACTCCAGTTATACCTTTGCATTTCGTTGTGGGCAACTACGTTGATCCATCCAATTATAAATGCTCCAGTATCACATTCTTTTTTGTCAATTGTACACTCTTCGTAAATAGTATACATATGATCATCGGGTAAATCGTAAAACTTTCCTGTTACGTTATTATTTACAATTACACCTACTTGATCAGCTGAAACCGAAAGATTGTCACCATCCTTAACTAATGCTGACAATCCTTGATTTCTTATTTCTGTTTCCTCGAAGCCTTTCTGCTTTCGATTATTCATTTCATCAAAAAACTTTTTAACATACATATCTTGGGCTTCTGTTAGTACGGATGTAAGATCGAAATCTTCGTATCCAGGAGAACCAAAGCTATCAGCTCTGTCTAACTTCTCCTCTAACATATCGGCCATTTGATTTGCAGTCATTATTTACGTTTTTTTAAATCTATTTTTCCTTTTACTCTCATTTTAACTTCTTGGTTGTCAGGGTTGTTTAAAAACATTATTGTGTCTGTCAAATCTCCCAACTCTGATCCGTTATCTAGAGTATATCTTTTGTTTCCTTTTCTAACTATAGCTCCTGCTTCAGTCGCTTCTTGTACAAAGATACGATCTTTATACTGCGGATGATTAACTACTTCTAAGAAATATTTAGGGTCTTTTTCAACCACATTTAATACTTCACTTTTTAGCCAATCTGTCGATGCAGTTGCTGGAATTGTACGGCCTAATGATTTAATAAATCCTGTAATAGAAGCTTTGCTGTTTGTAATTTCAGCAAACTTAACAAAGGCATCTGCTTTAACAGTAGCTTCTGCAAGTTTCTTAACAGTTACTTTATCTTCATCTACAACCATAAATTCATATGTTGCTTTTAAAATTCTTTCATCATAAGATGGCGATACTAGCATCTTATTAGAAAGTAAAATTAAATACTTTAACATATCTAAAGATCTATTTAGATTAAGAGTAGCTCCTTCTTTTGTAAGAATAACTCTACCTCTTCTATCTGATCTCCAGAAATTATCATTTGTTTTTAGGGTAGTATTTAAATCTGCCCCTAACTCTGTTTCAAAGAACTCTTTTTGTGTCATCCCGTTTGGATAACTTTCTGTATACTTTTCAATCTTCACTCTGTGTTGATCGTCAAGAATTACTTTAACTCCGCCACCCCTAGTTTGGCTATTTAAAGGTACTTGGTAACTACGTTTTACTTTATTATATAAAAAAGGATCTCTTTGTTTATCTTGTCCTTTTACTAATAAGTTACTCCATTTTCCTGAAGACTCTACTGGTTTAATTGAAACCACTCTGTCTTGCAGAAAAGTACCATACACCACTTTTTCTTTTTCTGCTGTTTTTGCCATTTTATTTTTTATTTGCTGTCTTTTAAATTCTCTTTATAAAAGCTCCCCAAGGCTATCAACTCTGAGGAGCTTTATAATTAATTAGAAACTACCGTTCTACTAGTAATCTTAGGTCAACTACTTTTGTAGGATCTTCGATCATCATTCCTCCCCATTTCTGGAAATGAACTTCGTAACCGTCTACTCGTGAAGCAACCATTTTAGGACTACCTTTACCACCTGCTGAGAAAGGATCTCTCATACCTGGGATATATGCCCAATTGTAATCTGGAACTCCTTTTGGCTTAACTCGGTAGATACCTGCAGTATCACCATAGTCAAGAGCAAGAATTCTGTGAGATTCTACGATACCTTTTCCATCTGGGTGACGTTGTGGGAAGTATACATCATCATCGAAGAAATCAAGGATCTCAACCATAATAGTAACTCCGTTATACCACTCATAGATATTGTATTGTGGTTGTTGTGTAGCTTTAGTGTTTTTACCACCTAAGTTACCTGGCTTAGAGTTTGAATCAATAAAACGATCCTGAATAACAGTTACGTTTAATTGGCCTCTTTTTTCTTGAATCTGCTTAGAGATTTCAATTGCACCAAATTCACCTGTAAGTAAATGAATAGTTCTTTTACCTCTTTCAAGTTTACCAACACCCATATCAAGAAGCAATTCTAAATGCCAATCAAGATCGTAAGTGTTATAATAATGTACGTTAGAAGGAGCGATTTGATCAAAGAAACCTGCACCTGACTCAACTGCATATTTAGTTTTGTCATCTTTGTTTAAGTACTTGTGATCAGATGTCCAGTTCTTTTTACCATACATCAACATACGAGCAAACATCTCTTCACATTGGTGATGAGCAACCATATCTTGATAGTTAATCCAGATTGATTCTGTTTGTCCTTTGTAGTTAAATCCAAACTCAAGTGGTTCGTTTTTACCTTTGTTAATTGTGTTACCAGCTACTTCATATTCCATACGTAATGTAGATGGACGATTTTCCATTCTCCAAGGAGAAGTGAAGTAAGGCTTAGAACCTTGGTAAGAAAGAGTTGAAGGAGAAAGTGAGTAAAACTTAGACCAACGTGTACCAATTGCTAATTCCTCAGAAGGAATAGATTTAGTAGAGCTATCTGTTACTAATTCAACCTCAAACTTGAAACGTGAACCTGCGTCCATTGCTTTTTTAACCAATAGATGATAATCATCAACTTCTCCACGAAGAACGTTAGTTTCTTCAAATAGAGCTTCGTCAAAGATTAAGTAGAAACGCTCACCGTTAGAACCTACATTTGCTGGGAAAGTCCCTGCAGAAATAGAAGATCCATCGATAGTTTCTGCATCAACTAGTGGAAGATTTTTGTCATGTTGTCCTTGCAACATCCAGTTGTAAAATCCGTTTTCTTGTTCCACTTCTTTTACTGGGAAACGATCTACGAATTCACGAAGTTTACCTTGTAGATTAGTTTTGTAAATCTCACGAATTACATTGCTAATCAATTGAGGCTTTTGTTGGTACAAAGCGTGGAAATGGTTGTCAGTGACTAAACCATTGTAATCCTTCGCTTCATACTTTTGTAATGGAAGTAATTGTGCCATTTTTTGATTTGTATTATTTGTTTAACGAATATATTTATTTACTTTTTCATTGACCGTTCTAACATATCTAATATGTTTCCAGTTTTTTCAGAAGTTTCTACAGAAGTATTTCTACCTACGTTTCTATCTTCTGATGCAATTATTTTATCTAAATCATTAATTGCTCTTGTTTTTGCTACTTGCTTTAATTTAGAAATGTCTGGTTTAAACTTACCTTGTTTATCTAAATTAAATAATCCTAAAGTATCATAATAATTAATTAACATTTCAAACTCTGCAGGATTCCTAGTTTGCTTGTACATTAAGCTATTGTACTCTCTTCCTGTTTTATCATCTTTATAAACAGGATTAAGAATGTTTTGCTTAATCTTATCTTTACTAATCTTATTAAGATTCATACCGTCTACAAAAGAAGTTCTTGCATCTATATTAGAAATTAAACTTTCAAAAGCTTTATTTTGATTTTCAATTTCTTTTTTAGTTTTGTTGGCTTTATACTCTTTTGCTTGAGTAACTATAGAATTTGCTTGCCCTTTTAACTCAGGAACTGCTTTTATAGCTTTGTCAGATAATTTACCTACTTCTATAGCATCTTGTATAGATTCTATTGCTTGTTCTTGAGAAAAATTCTTAGATATTAATAAATCATAATAAATTTCTTTTTGAAGATTTTCATCTGCTTTTATAGATTCTATATCTATACTGTCAAAAAACTCTAATCGTTGTGCCATCATAATAGCTTGATCAGTTTCATCAAATGCATCTTCAATTTCTAAGAATCTTTTTTTAGCGGCAGGCATATTATCTTTCCACTGTTTTTCTGCTGCTTTAAAATTAGTTTGAACTGTCTTATTCATTAGTTCTTTAATAGTATCTAATGATCCTTCTAGTTCGTCTAATTTATCTGCTTCCGACGCAGTGATAATATTTGAGTCTACTAATTCTTTAATTAATCCTTTATAAATTGCTTCGCTCTTCTCGTTTGAAGTAGCGGTTTTAGAATCAGAAGAATTTTTAGTGTTCTCATAAGAACCTTCTCCTTCTTCAGATACTACAGGTTTAAACATTTCTGACTCACCGTCAGACTTTGTTTCTTTTTCTTCTCCTTCAGAATTTTCGTCAGACTCCACGACTGCGTTTAATTCTTCTGGGGACATTATTTGAAGTCCTTCAAATAAATCTTCTTTTTCTTCACTCATTTGTTTGCTGTCTTTATTTGGTTACAATATTAAAATTATTTTTATAAATAAACTTAAATCTATTAATAAGTATATGCTATA
>JAAHTG010002281.1_pt1 | contig 11192 bp, 4 predicted proteins | sample 6116081 | NCBI WGS metagenome assembly JAAHTG01 (sample SAMN13939989, study PRJNA603662) | sponge metagenome | isolation source: marine sponge | host: Mycale hentscheli | place: New Zealand | collected 2005
GAGGTCCTGTATTACCTATTGGTCCTATTGGTCCTGCTGTACCTGTTGTACCTTGTGTACCATTATCTCCTTTTTCACCTTGTGGTCCTGTTGGACCGATTGGTCCTAGTTCACCTTTTTCTCCTGCTCCACCTGCAGATCCTTGGTCACCTTTTTGTCCTTTTTCACCTGCTCCAGTTGTACCTTGTGCACCATCTGCTCCTTTTTCTCCAGTTGTACCTTGTGATCCTGCATTACCTTGTGGTCCTGTTGGTCCATTTTCTCCTTTTTCTCCACTTGTTCCTTGAGTACCATTATCTCCTTTTTCACCGTCTACTCCTTTTTCTCCTGCTTCTCCTTTTGCTCCTGCAGCACCAGCTTCTCCTTTTTCACCAAATGTACCTTTTTCACCAGTTGTACCTTGTGTACCTGTACTTCCTGCAGTTCCTTCTGCTCCTTTTTCTCCAGTTATACCTTGAGTACCTGCTGGTCCAGTTACTCCTATATTTCCTTGAGGTCCTATTGCACCTTTTTCTCCATCTACTCCTTTTTCACCTGTTGTTCCTTGTGAACCATTTTCTCCTTTTTCTCCTGCTGTTCCTTGTGAACCTACTGAAGATGAACCAGAATATAGTCTACCGTCTACGTCGATCAGTACAGCACCTAATTGGCTACTAGCTGTTGCTGGTACGTCTACTATTTGTTTAAAGAATACGGATCCTGTTTGAAGTAAAGATCCTGTTAATGTAAGTGAACCAGATATTGTAATGTCGTAGTCGTTTGCACCTGTAAATGCGTCTACAGATTGAGAAACTTGTAAAGCTTCTACTGTTTGTCCGGTTACTATACCAGTATTTGATAATATATTTGCCATGGTCTAAGGTTATATTTTATTATAAATATATAAAGTTTTATTGTCTGTCAATGTTTACTAAAATTGTTGTATCAGTTGTTTTAGATGTAGGTAAAGGCTGAGCCATTTTTCCTACTGCTAATAACTCTTGATCATTATTATATAAGCCTACTGTTGTAACATATGGATCAAAATAAGATTCAGTTGCAAAAGATTGCATTGCACCTATGTTAGATCCTGAGGTTATAATTGTAGGATTAAGAGTGTAATTAAATTCGCTTTCTCCTAATGTACACTTATATTGCGTCTCATAAATAGTAAAGGAAGATGAAAATGATGCGGTTATATTAACAGTTTCTACAAAGTTTTCAGAGTCATTATTTCCAACTGTTCTACCTCCATAAAAACCATCTCCATATTCAGCATCACCATATGATCCTGTTAATCCTGTTCCTTCTTTTCTTGTTCCTCCTGTAAATGCAACTATCCCATGTTCATAAATAACATTACCAACTGTAATACTATCTTGAACACTAGAACTTGGAGTAGACATTTGTAATCTACCTTCTCCATCATCAAAATAACTACCACTGTCTGTAGTAATTTTTAAGGATTTTGGTATAATATAATCTCCAAATAATGCTCTAGGAATAGACATTGTAGCTATTTTAGGTTCGAATATTGAAATACCATAAACAGTATCACCATATTCTACTGTACCATATCCATCTCCAGTTAATGAAGCAGCTGAATATGAGCTTGTAAGCCAAAACCTTTGGGGTAATAAATCAGTTGGAATAAAATTTTCAAAAGCATTTGATGCTATTCTACCTGTTGTTGTTCCATCAGGATTTATTGATTGAGTATTTGCTATTTGAACATTACCATTACTACTTGAAACAAAATTGGAGTAATATAATTGTTGTGTTTGAAAATATATAGCTGATTGTGAATATTCTGTTATATAACCCGTTGATTCTTGAGGAGCAAATTTATTGCCTAGATATCTATCAATTCCGACATTAGATGCAGTTAAAGCATTTCCCTCAAATGAGAAACCTTTACTTACCTCTAACGGAGATATTATTATATCCTGTGAATTTAATGTTTTGTACGCCGCCATCCATTCTTAAAAATCTAATTTAACTCTAATAAGAGCTTCTTTTGTAAAGTCTTTATTTAGAGGTTTTGACAATTTTGCTACCGCTAATAATTCATTTGAATCATTATACATTCCTACTGTTGTAATGTATGTTTGTGGGTTGTTAATAAAATAATTATAAACTACTTCTCCAGTTGATCCTGAAATATATGATGGATTTTCTGAGTAGTTAAATTCTGAATTTCTTGCTCTAACAAATACAAAATCTGATGTTATTGTTTCTTCACTATTTAAACCAAAAGCAGATCCCGATTGAATAGTACCTAATAGTTTTAATGGATTATTTCCATTTGTATTACTTGTAGTAACTGTTCCTAAATTTAATCCTTGATCAGAATTTAAATCTAATGCATCTCCATTAAGTAATATTGTACCAATGTCTGGTAAGAATAAACCATATGAACCACTATCGGTTGTGTATCCTGACCCACCTGAACCTGAATTATATGAATAACCATCTGATCCACTAATTACTTGATATGCTCTTTGTGTACCATAAAATGTTGGTACATTAACCATATTTGAATCATCAGTTAATTGTAATGTTACATCACCTGCTCCAATTGAACTACTTAATGTTAAATTTAATGAACCTGGAAATAAAGCTTGTTTATAAGCTGATCTTTCAATACTTAAAGCATAAATAGAACTACCAGTTACTCCACCAAATACAAATCCTGAATTTTCATCTTCTAATACTAATGTTCTGTATTGTCCATAGATTGTTGAAGCTGGGGATACACCTGGTGCTGCATTTTGGTTAAATGCTAATGCACCACCACCAGTAGAGTTACCATAAGCAATTTCAAATTGTGCTGCTGCTGCACTTCCTGTTGGGTTTTGATCAAATACCGTTACATAGTATTTACCTGTTTCTGTTGAAACTTGGTTTGATTGTGTAAAAAAACTTGATAATGCAGGTAAATTATTTGTCCAGCACGTTTGTGTTTGCGCCTGTGCACTTACTACAAAATCATCTGCTTCTAATCTATTAAATGACATATGTTTATTTTTATGTTGTTGACTTAGTTATTGTAATTGGAATAGTAATTCTTGCTCCACTATCTAATCCATTGAACGTCAATGTACTTACAAGAGTTGAATTAGACCCGAATAATGTATTTACTGTTGTAGCTCTCAATGTAAATTGAGTACCTGTAATAGTAGATGATACATTAGTTCCAATTGTTTGTGTTGATGTTTGATTTGCTGCTGTAGCAGCTACTGTATTAATACCTGTAGCATCAAATTGATTTAACAATCTAATATCTGCAATTGTACAGCTATATCCTGATGTTTCAAATACTTGATCATTACCTAAATAATTTAATGTTTGAGGTGTAATTGCTAAAGTAGCTCCTTGTTGTAAAGTTACTCCATCATACCCTACATTTAGGATAGGTAGTTTAGCTGTACCTCTTGGTAATGTAACAAGTTTATATTTCATTATTTGGGATTCTTCTGGAAATGCCTCAAGTAAGGGCATACCGTCTATAGCTTCACCATAAAAGGATGAACCTGATGGATGTGATGGATTATAAAGTGTATAATCTATTTCATCATCTGCTAAAGCAAATTGTGTTATTCTAAAAGAACCGTCATTAGCCGCTAGTAATTCTCTACCTTTAGTAGTTAATATAGCGTCAATTGTTATTACTGAATTATTTAAATATCCCATTGTGTTGTTTTTATATAAATATTGTTATATGTTATAAATATGTTAAGTTATTAGTTTTTTATCCCTTAGATCAGTTATTACTTTATCTGGTTCAAGTTCTATTAAAGCTGTTGGATATTCCGGGAATAAAATACCAGATGGTGTATTATCCGATTTAGCCAATGCTCTTTCAATATACTCAAAACGTGGCTCAATTGAGCTAGTTGATGACATAGATTGTGTATAAGCAGCTGAAGAAGATACTGGATCTCCATTTTCATTAAAGAATTTAGTTACTCCTGTTGTTAATGTATCATCCACTTCTATTCTATCTGTTTTTAATCCTCCATAAGGGAATAAACTATTTAATATTACTGTATTAGGTGAGTATCTATATCTTCTTAATATAAAGAAATCTTTATTAATAGAAGCAGGTACTGCTCTATCTAATGTTAATACTAATTTATTATTTGCTGTATCTTGAGGTGGTACTATATTTAAAATAGTATAAGTTTGAATTTCATTATTTTGAAATTTAATTTCATCTCCTACATTTACAACCCAAGGAATATTATATGATGGAATAGAAGTATCAACTGGTTCTAGTCCTCCAGGGAATTGTGGGTTATCAGAAGCTGTATAAGGAATATATTGTTGATAATATTCTCCTCCATAAGATACATTACCATTTGGTGATTGTAATTGAATATGATCTCTTACATCTACACCTGCTGATTGTGAAAATGCCCAATATGGAGCATTTAATGCACCGTCGATTTGAGTTGAAACACCATTTTCACTAACTACTTTAGCACTAATATAAGGACCGTTAAACGCAGCAGATGGTGGAACTCCACTACCTACATTTTGTGGTCTAATATTTGGGTTATAATAGTTTCTACTAGCATCTACACTTTCATTATTATAATATTGTCTATAAACCCATCTATATCTTCTATCTGCTCTAATAGTTGTATTTACAGAAGAAGCTAAACTAAATATAAATGATCCATATTGAGCAGTATTTTTATTTATACCTGCTTGGTTAAATGCGTTATTAAATGCTGTTGGGTTAATTTGAACATACATTTGTTTATTACTATTTCTTAGTCCCGCATTACTAGATCCTAAAGCATTTATTAAATCAATATCTATTGTTTGGTTGTTACCAAAATAACCTCTAAATATTGGTCTTTCTACTTGTACCATAGGCATATCTATCCATCCTGAATCAGTTGTTCCAGAAGTATCAGTATATTGTAGTTTAATAAACATAAACCCAACATTAGTTCTATTATAATCTGATTTATCCCAAGTACCACCTGCATCTGTTCTATATTCTTGAGGCATAGTAGACGGAAATTCAAACTGTGCTGTAAATGAATAAACATCAGATAAATCATTTCCAGTTAAATAATCATATCCTGGAGGAGTATCACCACTGTCATTTATTGCAAAATAATCCTGGTTAAAGTACATTTCACCTACACCTGCGTAAGTTGCTGTTCCACCTACTGTTCCCCCATTTGGAACAGGAGATTCAGAAGATACAATTGATGATGAAGCTTGATTTTGAGTAGTTGAATCTACTTCACCATATCTAGATGCAGTGCTAAATGTAAATAACCCTGAAGTTGATGATTGATTTAATGCATTTGTTATAGGAATATTTTTATCATTTTGATTACCAGTTTCAAAATTCCTACCATTCGCAGACATATTATAGCTCAAGAATGATGCTGTATATGTTGATACAACTCCAGGGGCACCTGCTAATGGAATAGAACCACTAACATCACTACCAGCATAGGTGTTTGCACCTGTTTGTGACCATAATACTGCTACAGGTTCTTTAGCTACATATTTAACTGGGTTTAATCCGTTTAATTGATCATATTGTGATGAACCTGAAATTTGTGCTATACCAACTCTTGCTCCTTCTCCTTCTGTCCATGTACCTTCAACATCAAAAGCAGTATATGGAGATAAATTAGGTTGTAAAGCATCTCCCGAATCATTTATTAAATATTTTAAGTTAAATTGTGTTACATTATTTACTACTGGGTATGGATCTAATACCTGATCACAATAAGCAAAATATGCTGATTGATAATCAATTACAGGTAAACTTCCAAATCCATATTCAGACCCATCATCTCTAGTAAGTAAATCTTGTCCTCCTAAACCATCAATAGTATTAACATCATTAGCTGTTGTTCTACTTCCTAAATATCTAGGATTTATATGCCTAAATGTTGTGTAATAAGATTCAGGTATTGTAGATTTTTGAGCTGATCCCGATAATATAGGGAAGAAATTCAATGGATGAAAACCACCAAAACCTGAAGAGGTTGGTTGAGGTTCTACAATTTGAATTCTATCATTAATTCTTTCTGATGTTATATTAGCATATAATGGTTGACAATCAACAGTATTACTAAACCCTAATGTTCCTGAAAATGCGTTTTCTATAAATGTTGGTACTCTACCATCACCTTGTCCACTTTGAGTAGGTGTAAAAAATTCTAAATTGTAATTTCTTACTACTAATGAGTTTTCTACTGATGCCGAATTAAATGATCCTGAAGATACATGCAATGCCATTGATAAACAATCTTTAATTGCTATAGATTCTGATGGTATTGAAAAACTAAAAGTTACAGGAACACCTTGACTTTGAGTATGAATAAATGCACTTTCATATATAGATGCTGTTAAAAAACTATCTAAAGTTGTTGGTACACTACTAGGATAGCTACCAGTATATATTCTTAAAGATGCTGTTTGCCATGTTGGTCCTTCTCCTGTTTCACCTTCACCATATTCTGCAGTTGAATAATCATCAATACCATATTTTGAACCTGAATCACTACCTGTCCAAGCAGCTAATAAAACAGAAGCTGTAACTTGAATATCATTTTGGGGTATTTGGTTAAATATATAAAGTCCATCTATAGATTCAGACAATGATTGTGAAAATGAAATATAAGTATCATTCCATCTTGTTGAAAATACATCACTAGGTGTAGTACCTGGTCTGGATGGATTAGTTATTTCAACATTAAACCTTGACCCTACATAAGTACCATCATTAAATCTACTTGAATTAGCACTATCACCATTAGCATCTGATGCTGAAGTGCTTCCTACTATACCAACAAACGTTGCTTGTCTATCAGCTGGTAGATCAAAAAATCTAGAATCAAATGAACCTCCTGATCCAGTAAAAAATACTCTTATTGTATTAGTTGATTCGTTTACAGCATTATACCCTACATAAAAATCATAGTCAGTATATAATCCAAATTGAGATGATCCTGATGCTGCACTACCATTAAACCCTTCTTGAGTAAATGTACTACTAGTAAATGAATATGAACCCGTTTCAAAAGCAACATTATCATTAGTATAAGGAGTAATATTTTGTGTAACTCCTTGAGATTGATCTATAATAGTAGCAAGATCAGGAAAATTAACTATAGAAGGATCTACAAGAGAATTATTTCCAAATAAAGTAAATGGGTTAGAAGTTTGAGGGCTTGATACATTTAATTTCCAATAACCTGTTTCATTATCAATTGTATCAATTGTAAATTGAATAAATTCAACACTATTACCATTATCTACTCTAAAAGTACCACCAGTTTTTCCATTTTCAATAGATTGAGATAATGGACCTAATTTTTCTGAGTTAGCTTGGTTTTTATTTAAATATACTTCACTTATAGATTGAACTGTAGCACTATTAAAAGATACTTTACCTTGTCCTGGGTTAGCATCTCCAACAGCTGTATTAAATTGTGTAGTTCCTACATCTGCATAAGTAACATTTTCTTGATATACATAATATGCTGCTCCAACTGCTGGGGGAGATGTTAATGTATGATATTTAGTAAAAACAAAAGGATGAACACCTCTTCCACTATCAAATACAGTAAATGAACCACTATCAGCACTTGAAGATATAGCTGCTGAAGTATTACCTACTATAGATAATTGTTTTTCAAGAAATTTTCCTGCTATATCTCCTCCAGTAGAACTTTGTGCATTGGTATTAATATCACTTCCTGTTGGAGAATAAGGAAAAGCGGGTATTCCAGATCCAGTTTCTGTTAAAATGTATGCTTTATAAGGTCTATGTAAATGTGGGTTATATCTATAAGTTTCTCCATCTGTTCCTCCATCCTGGTTATAACCTCTATATACCCATAATTCTTGGTTGTTTGTTATATCAATAGAATGAGTATCAATACCATTTTGTACTACATAAGTAGTATTCATTCCTAATGAAGATATTTTTGATGTTAAATTAGGATCAAAATTAGCACTAGGATCTTTACTTGAAGTCAAAAGAGCATTCATTCCAGCTTTGGTTGAAGAACCAGAAACTAAAATTGTATTTTTTTCTTCATTTAAGTAATATTGTATCGTAGCCATTTAGTATAAATATTAATTTTTTATGGGTTGAAAGGGTTTGGTGGAACATATCCTGTATTGTCATATATTTGTTGAGTTACAGTACAAGATGAATTATTTGTAGGACTTGTTAATGATTGTACTGTTACTATCGCAGTTCTAGTAGATAATGGAGATGATAAACCACTTTGATCATTAGCAACATTAACTAAAATAACAGCATCTCCTGTTCCTGAATTTGTACTTAAAGTTACCCAACCACTTCCATCTATATAATTTACTAACACACTCCAAGGTAAAGTTTGATCTGTAGCCGTTATATTAATCTGTCCTCCGAAATAATTAACTTGTTGGAAGTTAGTTAAATTTTGACATTGAATAAACAATGTTGCTGGGGTTGGAACAGATATAAGTTCAATTAAAATATTACTTGCTACTACTGGTGTAGGAGTTTGTAATGTCGTAAACGAGGGTCCAATTGGTACTGCTGAAGCGGTAATTGATCCTGTATATAATTGTAAATCAGTTGTTCCTAAATTACCTACTAAACTAGAATTATCTAATACTTGTAATGTTGAAGATGGAGCATTCATAAACCATGGAATTTTACTTCCTGTGTATGGTATTGAACTATCAAAATCCATTTCTACAGACCCTGTATTAAAATTACCTAATGTATCTGTACTAAACCCACTTCCAGAATCTACTCTATATACAGTACCATCTGTGTTTCCTTCAAAATAATTTGATTTAGCCCAACCTCTAAAAAATGATTCTGTTGGGAAAGTTGGTATAGGTGGAAAATATCCTTGTGCTATTGATTGTGTAACACCTGTACTAGGAATTACATTTGGATCTTCTCCTGATGCTGTGGCATAATAACTATAAACACCACTTGCACTAAAGGTTAAATCATAAAATAAACTATCATATGAAGTAACTGCATCTGAAGATGGTTCTTGATTAATAATTAGTAAAGTAGCATCTTCTGTAGAAGGGTTATTATCATCTTGTATAGATGAATTAGAAATATACCATGTTTGATACCCTTGTATTAAATTACCTAAATAATCTTGTGCTCCTGTTAAATTAAGTGTAATATAATCTGAATCTTGTATAAATGGTAATATTGAAACTCCATTTACATCAGCATTAGATATTTTAATATATTTTACTTTGTTAGATATTGATGATGTAGTTGTTACTATATCATTATTACCTAATAATATTTTTAAAGCTTGGTCAGTGTTTGGTGAAGTAAATCCTGCAGAAATTAAATCAGCAGAATCAAAATCTAAAACTTCATTAACAACATATCCTGAACCTGTTTCTTCAACATAAGCATTTATTTCAACATTTGGTCCATTTCCTATAAAACTTTGAGTTAATCCTACTACTAAACCAGTTCCTGTTCCTGTAGTACTGCTTGGAGATAAACTCGCTGTTATTTGAGGTGAACCTTGACCAGGTCCTGGATAAGATGAAAATGGTTGTTGAGTTATATTTAAATTTTGCCCATTAGGGATTCCTGTAAATGAACTTTGTGAAACATCTGTCCACATCCACACATTACCAGCTAATGGTAAATTATTAATTGATAAGAAATTTTCTTCTGAGAATGAATCTGAGTCAAACCATTGGATTCTAAAGAAATAATCTATGATAGCATCTTGTCCAAAAAATGCATCACATATTTCATTTGCTCCTACTTGTATTGCATTTCCAAATTCACCATTATAAAATTCTCTTTGATCAATTCTTGGATAATTAACAGGACCAACTTGATTAGATCCCGTTTTAGACTGATCAAATGGAGGAGTAATACCTAAACTTGGTACTATTGATTCACTCCATGTTTGTTGGAAATCTGGAAATCTATTCCATGTATATGATGCTGAAACTTCAGCAGCTGTTTTTCCACTATATGGTTCACCTTTTATTGTAAAGCAAATATCTATCTCATTCGAAGAACTAAATTGAGCAGGTGGGTTGTTTTCTGTTACAGTTAAATAAAATTCAAACATATTAGTATAATCACCATAAGGTGCTACACCATAATCATCTACACCATATCCATCAAAATATACTGTTGTATCTATTTGATGTGTAATACTAACAGATCCAGATGAAACTTCTACAAATACTTCTCCTTCTAAAGAAGCTGTATGTACTAATCTTAAAAAATCTGTGTAGTTTTGCCCACTATTTCCTTCAACATTTATACTCATTGTATTAGTAGTATTACCTACTGTAGTACTAAATACAGTTTCACCTACATTTTCATTTGGATCTAATAAATCATTTGATGAAGTAAAAAAGTATCCTAATAAACAAGTTGTGGTTGCAGATTGGCTAATAGGTGCAGAGAATATACTATTATATGGTTCAAATACACCACCTGTTCCACCTCTAAATACTTGAATAGAAGAACCACTAATTACTCCATCTTGAGGGAATGAACTATTTGAATTAGGTACTTGATAATCTCTAGCAAATGATTTTACTGAACCTGAATATTCAGGAGTAGTAAATGACATTGATGGAGGAGCTTGTCTATTTCTTTCTAATAAATTTTGTTTAACAACTACACCTGAACTTAATGTTGTTCTAGCAGGTGTAAAATCTTCTATCATTTTAAATAATGAATTATCAAAGAATTTTATTAATCTAACAAAATCTACTACATCATAACTGTTTATATATTTTGTAAAATAAGCATCTCTTAATTTATCTAAAGCAGGATAACTTGTTCCTGATTCAGAAATTTGTCTTGGATCACCTATATAATCTCCTAAATTAAATGCACCAATTTGTGCTATAATATCATCGTTTGTTTGATCAGTAGGTGAAAATGCTACTTCTAAATAATTTATACTTGGGTTACTTCCACTTGGATAAACTGATTGTTGGATAGATCTATATGGACTTAAAGTAGAACCTGTAGGTAATACTTCTTGGTCAATTTTAATTTTATCTGAAATTCTATTTTTAATACCTCCTGGTACTTGATTTAGGTAAATGCTTTCTGTATTTTTAGTAAAAGAACCTGATAGGAAAAAATTACTATCATTAGCAAAGGATTGTGTTATAGCCCATGAACCCGTTATTTTAGGATGAATAGATTC
>JAAHTG010002285.1_pt1 | contig 11186 bp, 9 predicted proteins | sample 6116081 | NCBI WGS metagenome assembly JAAHTG01 (sample SAMN13939989, study PRJNA603662) | sponge metagenome | isolation source: marine sponge | host: Mycale hentscheli | place: New Zealand | collected 2005
ATCAACTCGCTTCTTCAAAAGCGAGCTTTGGATGCTTATAACAGTTATGATACTGCTCACAAAACTGCTGGCGATCAAGTCGGTGGTTTAGTTGAGCACATGGTAGAAAAAGGCTGCGTCGGTGCGCATCAAAAGCAGGCAGCTGCTGAGATGTTGCAGTCGCACGCCGGTACAATGGAGATTCTTCGGAACTCTGTTGACAAGCTTTCGGACGCACACGTGAAGCTGGAAAAAAGCGGCCATGACTTAGGTCAGGCAGTGGATGACAGCGGCGCGGTTGCTAGGAATCGTTCTAGCTTCACGTCAACTGATGACTTCTATGTAGGGCGCCGCTCTTCAGAGAAGAAAGCCTCAGATGACGCGATCTTAGCTGTATTGAACAATCCTGTTTAACCACTACGCGGGAACGATTCCCGTTTTTCAATTTAAATCAAGGAGGTCTGATCATGGCCGCTCCACGGCAAATGACTGCAAACACTCTCAACGCACTTAAAGGATGGCCTAGCCAATCTGCCGTTGATTATGTTGCTAAGTTGGATTCTAGCGTCACTGTTGACCCGGTTCTTGCCGGTTCTGTAGTTAGCTTGAATGCCAGCGGTAATTATATCCTGGGCGTAGGAACTAATGATTCTATGCCTTTGTTCCTTTTTAATAACAGCGATGACCCTGATGTAGTTAACGACGGCGGCGATGCTGCTACCGTTAAAGGCGTCTGGGTTCCTGTTGCTCCTTCGGGCAACTTGATGGCTTTGGTTGCTTGTGGCGCCTATGAACTGGTTACGACCGCGTTCTCGGGTGCAACCGGTACTTTCGCTATCAACACGCCTCTTACTGCTGCCCTTGGAAACTTGGCTGCCAGCGGTAAAGTCGTAGCTGATGCTTACGGAAGTGGTAATACCATTTGCGGTATCGTTAGTCGCGCCGGTTATCAAGATAACGGGTACGGACACGATTCTGTCGCTTTTTGGCCTTACTTCTTGCCTGCAAGTATTAACTAAGGCATTCCTCTTAACTAACAAACCTTAACAAGGAGGTTATATTCGATGACCGCTCAAATCACTCAAGAGGAATCCAAACTCCTCAACGAAGCGATTTTTGAAAAGCTGGCATCACGCGATCCTCTTCTGGAGAAGCAGGCAGTTGACGCTGTTAATGATTTCACCCGTACGAAGATGCGTGAAGATGGTTTTTACCGACGGATTATTCCGCCGCTTCCAATTTCCAACGATGAGCTTGATCGCCAAGTTGACACGGACAAGCCAGTCAAGATCGTAGACAAAGAGCCAGATAGCCCTGCTGCTATCTCGATTCCTTTTGCTACTCTTCCGACTAACTTGTACATCCGCGGACCTCGTTACAAAGTTTCTTTCGACCGAATTGTGACTCCACGATTCACTAAAGACGTCGATGAGCTGCGTACTTGGTACATGGACATTCGTCAAGTTCTTAGCGACAACGCTATCAAGGACATGCTGGCAGAGGAAGATGGCAAGTTCATCTCCGCTGTTAACACTGCTTTGGTTGGCGCTGGTTCGACTGTTCCTACTTCTGGCGTTGTTCAATACGAGCAAATCGCCGGTGGTATCACTCGTGATACTTTGTGGGACAGCTTGAAGATCATGCCTAACACTCCAAGTAACTTGGAAGTGCATTGTTGCTTGCTGAACAACATCACCATCAAAGAAATTGCGAAATTTGGTCGCAACGAAATGGGTGGAGATATCAGCGAACAGGTGATGCGCGATGGCTGGGCGATGTCGGAGTTTATGGGTATTAAGTGGATTGTTACGATCAAGAAAGACTTGATCCCAACTAACCACATGTACCACTTCGCTGATCCTAAGTTCATCGGGAAGAGCTACATTCTTGAAGACACGACCATGTACATTCGACGAGAAGCGTATATGATCGAGTTCTTCGCTTATGAGACTCTCGGTGGAACCATTGGTCACACCAGTGGTTTGGCTCACGCGCATTTCATTTAATAGTTTAGGATCTGTTGTCCCGCTCTTGGACGTTACCAAGGGCGGGCCACGGTCCGTCTACCCAACGGAGACACGCTATGTCAGACAGCAATCAAGCTTTGCCAGACGTTGGTGAAGCTTACAACAACTTGTTCGAAGGCGTGCACGCAAATATTTTCTTCGGCAAACTAGCGCAAGCCGGTATTCATCCTCAGAACGAGAAAGAAGCTGCTGACTTGCTAGAACTTGCTGGGAAATTGCGAGGCGTCAACGATTACGAAAAACAAGCGGGAGATAGCCGTTTTTCAGAACCTGTAAATGCACTGGGCGCAGTACTTGGGGATTCTCCTCAGGGACAACAAGCTCAAGCCTACGAAGAAGCAGAAGCTATTAAAGTAGCCGCTGCTCAGTTGGCTAAGGAACCTGTTTTCTTTAACTCGGTTCTTGCGTTGAAGGCTCACGAAGCTGCTGTCCTTGCTGATAACCAGGAGGGTTAATTATGGCTTATACGCATGACCTAAACTGTCTTTACAGCACTGTAAAGAACATTTCAGGCGGTTCACTTAAATTTGGTTTCTTGCCTCCACACGGTCGCGAGTTGGCAAACGCAGCGGAATTTACCGTATTCGGTAACATTCTTGATTGCGTTGCTAACGGCGGAGCAGATAGATCGGCTCGACGTCGTTCTGTTCTTGCTTTCGAGAGCGCACTGGATACTGGGAAATTGGAAGTAGTGCACACCCCATCTCCTATCCTCAAGGATACTAACGATGGGCGTAACTACATGCTTGTAGTCACGTCTGGTACTTTGGCTGTAGACGACCCCTGCTGGGAATCGTTTGCTTAAGTTGAAGCGATCATGTTTAAGAAAGCCCGGCGGGAAACTGCTGGGCTTTTTTTGTGCCCAGTGTTAAACTACGGGCATGAAACTAAGCATATTCACACCTACGCATTTGCCTCAGCATCTAGTTGAGGCTTACGATTCCGTACGGCGCCAGAACTACCAAGACTGGGAGTGGGTTTTAGTTCCTAACGGACCTAAAGCCTTCATACCGGATCAAATTCGAGAAGACCCTCGAGTTAAGGTGGTGTCCGGCGGTGAGCGACTTTACAACATCGGGGCAATAAAGAGATTGGCCTGCGACAATTGCAGCGGAGACGCGTTTATAGAGTTGGACCATGACGACTTGTTAGTTCCCGCAAACTCGCTTACTGCAATAGCTAATGCCTTTAAAAAAGGCGCGGGTTTTGTTTTTTCAGACCCGGCGGTATTTACTTACGGCGGGAAGAAGCCTCCTTACGGCAAGTTTGCCTATGCGCCATCGCACGGCTGGGAAAATTACGCGGTCACGGTTTACGGTCGAGAACTTTTGGCTTCAAAAGCATTTGAGCCATCCCCTCGCTCACTTTGCGAAATTTATTACGCGCCGGACCACGTAAGATGTTGGAGCCGGGAAGCTTATTATGCGGCAGGTGGTCACAATCGAGAGCTTTCAGTAATTGATGATCACGAGCTAATGGTGAAAACTTATTTAGCGGGTTTCCCGTTTAGACACACGGGGGGCTGTCACTACCTTTACAGGTATTACCCGCAAAATACTGTCAAAGGCCGTGGTGGTCAAATTAAAGATTTAACTAGGAAATTTAAAGTGCAGTACACAAAAGATTTAATCTATGAGTGGGCTAACCGGGAGAATTACGAAACTTTAGATCTTACTAAGGAGGTTTGCGGTAAAGGCAGTGATCGGATTGGGACAGTCAGGAAATTGCTGGCAGACGATTCGTCTTTGTTTGCAAATAACCAGTACGGAGCAATACAGGCAGAAAACTTACTTCAATGGTTACCTGGTGACATGGTGGCGGACTTAGTTTCTGCTTGCTATCGTGCTTTGAAGCCCGGCGGTTACCTTATTATTTGTGTAGCCGACGCACGGACAGACGTCGGTTTTGCCGACCCTGGTAACCGATCTTGTTACGCAAAAGCTAGTATGTTGCCTTTTGTGTCTAAACATTACGCATCCGACACTGGCCGCGTGTCTGCCAGGTTCCAGGAAGTTTTGACAGTAGATGAATTCCCTTCGGACTGGCACAAAAAAATGGACTTTAGATATTTAAGGTTTCATCTTTCCGCTTTGAAAGGTCAAAGGCAGCCTGGTTCCGCAAGTATTTGATGTTGTCTCCCAGGCCAGAATTAGACAAAATAATGAGCAGGCACTCTGTCAAGGTTGAAGAGTGTTTTTTTAAAAAATCGAAAGGATTCGACCATGGCGATTGCCGACGACTTTAGCGTGGCGGTTAATGGTGACATTCGTCACGTTTCCGGCACAACAACTTATACCGTTTTACAGTTTCACAGGTTTTTGCAGGACTTGGCGGATGATGCTCAAGCTTCTGGCAACGACCTTCTTGACATTACCTCATCCACCCCGTCTGACCGTTCGACTGACAACATTATCTCGCTCAACTCCCCGTACAATGTTGATGATACGGTAGCTGAGTACTTGTATGACGGATCAATCACGCAAGGCGGAGGCGACACGGTTTATTCCGGTCTGCGAGTTCTTGGTGCTGTGAACACGGCTGCAACGCAGCTATTCATCATTCAAGACAACGCTCTGTACCAATTCACTACAACACCAGCTTCTCCCTTCTGGGGAACGCAGGGCAGTGGTGGATACAACGGTAATGCTGCTCAGGGTATTCTTATGCGTTGCCTTGTGAAGTCACGAGACAACGGTGCGGATATTGACGGTCAACGTATTCGAGTGCAAGCTCGACACTACGGCGACACGTATGACTTTTTCAACGTGACCTTGGGTCAGGGCGAGTCTGTGGCTGCTATCTCGACCACGCCTGATGCACAGAACGATACGGCGCAGGGAACTGTGACAGCGTATAGCGACGTGCTCAACAGTGGCGGAACAGCCAATGCACCGACCGGTGGTTACCAAACCATCGACCTGAACAATGGTAGCGGTGCCCGTCCTTACTACTCTAAGTGGACCTACGGCTCTCAGGCAGATGGCTTGAAGGCTATTTGGGAATACACGAAAGACTTGACAGGGATGTCTCCGTCGCTGTCGTCTAAGTCGCTTGATTCGCTTGACGGTGGTTTGTTTCTTGGAATTACTCATGACCTGAATTACGACAACGAGTCGGGTGGTCCGTTTTCCGAGCGTGAAACTGTTGTGTGGGGAACAAAGATTTTCTACGACACTGCGAGTGACGTGTTTACTCCTGGCAACTACGTCACGATTGGCTCCAACGGGGCTGCGGGGCGTGTCATGTACGACAACGACCTTGGCGGTTACCTGATTATTGCACTGGAAGACACGTCGATTACCGTGTTGAACAACGACGCTATCACCGAGTATCCTGGTCCGGGTGCTTCTGCTACCACCGTGACAGCGTCCGTAGATACGGGCGGCGGTGCTGTCCAGAACAATGACAAGTCTGGCGGTTCTGGTCTCCTACTTGCGTTGAACGACCAAGGTGCCACTGGCGACATGTGGATTCAACTCTTGACTGGCTCTGCTCCTTTGGACAATTTGCCACTGCTCGGCGTAACTTCCGAAGCTACGGCAGATGTTAATGGCTCAGCCCTGTCTCGTACGATTCCTAAAATCTTCACCGGTTCCTTTACTGGTTCGTACATCGGTGCGTTTGGTATTGGTATCGACGTAGACGACTTGTCTGCTACTGACACGCTTGAGGATTTGCTTGCTGTTACTCAAACTCCTCCAAACAACGTGACCTTTACTGTCACAGGTTTGGTATCGGGCGAGGACAGAGTTCTGGTTGGTCCTCGAAGCGGCGGCACGTTGAACAAGGCTCAGGACACGTTGAGTGGTGCGTTGACTGACAACGTTACTACAGCGGTCGGGACCAGTACTGCTATTCCGTCTGACACGCCGGCATCGGGTACGATCCGAATTGAGGATGACAACGGGGTGTTCACACGCCAACCGTTTGCTTCCTACACTGGATCGACATATACGCTGACTGCTGCTTACCAAGGGTCAGACAACGCAAACGCTGCCAGTGGTAATGACTTGTTCATTGCTTACATTGACGCGTTGTCTTCGGGCAGTACAGCGTCGTTCACGACGATCTATAGCACCAACCGCGATCTCTTTGTTCGCGTTCGAGATGGGGGTGCTACTCCCATCAAGACGTTTGAAATTGGTGCGACTTTAACAGCTACCGGCGGTACGGTTGCTGCGATCCGCACGTCTGACGCGTAGTGGGATAGATTATGGTTTGATATTAGACCAGCAGGGAATCACGCCCTGCTGGTCTATTTGTATTGAGGGAACAGATGGCGTACAGCGACGACATAAACGCTTTGAACCCCGACCACGTTTGGTCGTTTGACGGTAATTCCAATGATAGTGTTGGCAGCCTCAATGGTACTGACACTACTATCAATTTCACAAACTCTTCTCTAACAAAAGATGCGACTAACTGTGCCACGATGACAGCGAATGGCTCTCGCATTTCTTTTGCATCCGACTTTATCTTAAACGGCCAAGCAAACCGCAAGTGCGTAGCAGGTTGGTTTAGCGTGAACAGCATTCAACCTCCGCCCAAACGCATCTGGGGCGAAGGGACTGACGGAATAACTACTCCGCTGTTTCAGCTAGTTCTGGGTTACGGCAACACTTTTATGTTTGAGGTGATTGATAGCGATTTCGCCACTGGCAACACAATTTTTAATTGCCAAGTCGTTGGTAGCAACGTCGCGGTTGCTGGCCGAGTCTATCACCTTTGCATGACTTTTGAGGGCGACGCTTACTCTGACGAGATTCGTTTTTTCATAGACGGCGTCCAGCAAACGATTGAGATACCCGACCCTCCAGTCATAGGAGTTAATGACATAGGTGCAAGAGGGCAGGCACAAATGGGTGACCCGTCGGGTGGTTCCGGTGTCGGAGGTAGTACGCTCTTGCTGCAAGCAGCCGACGAGAGTAGTTACCAGTACTGGGTGGCTTTTTCTGCGGCCGATGCCGTTTTAACTGTTGCAGAGATCAGAGAAACGTTATTTGAAAAAGGTGCTTTAGCTGACTTTACAGTTAGCACAAACACCGAGGCCAACATGCAATCGGCTTTAAACGCAATTGCTTCATCTCAGGGCAACTCTCCCTGTTGTATTGAGATAGAGGCAGTGTCCGGCGGAGGAGATTTTACTCTAACTAGCGACAAAGTATTCGACGATTTAGCGTCAATCCATTTCCGGTACAACGGGACAGCAGATACTCTGACTATCGTTAACACTACAGGAAACGCAAGTATAGGCTCGGCTCCATTCGGCGGAACACTACGAATTGCCGAAAGGCAAACCCTCACGGTGACAGTTAATGATTTGAGCACTGGCGATCCCGTCCAGAATGCTCGAGTGTACATCGAGGCGGCGTCTGGTGGCGATTTAGCTGTAGGTACGGAGATTATGAACGAGCTGACAAACGTATCTGGAGTTGCAACAGTTACATTCGATTACGTGGTCGAACAGCCGATTGTGGGACGGGTACGACAAGGAACAACTGCACCGTTCTATAAGACAGGAACCATAGCTGGTCCGCTGTCAGCTGAGCCGTTAGACGCTGTCATCCTGTTAGTGGAGGACGAATAATGGCAATAACGCGAGTCGGCCACAGTGCTTCGAGCACAGACAATACGTCTAGTGTTGTCGTGTCAGTTCCCTCGGGGACTACCACAAACGATGTGATGATGTTGTATCTAGAGTGCGATGGTAGTAGTGGTTACCTCCCACCTTCCGGATTCACGCAGGTCTACCCTAACCAAGTTGTCGGTACACACACTTCAAGCGTCCATTATCGCGTCGTCCAAGCCGGCGATCCCTCTAGTTATACGATAAGTACCTCTGGAGCGAACGAACGTGGGAATGTCTACTTTATCACCTACCGTGATGTGGACACAAACACCCCAGTGATTACCTCGTCGAGGAACACGGGCAGTTCTAATTCAACAGCTAACTTTACGAGTATCGTGCCTGCTGTAGACGACTGTCGTGTTATTGCTTTTTTAGGTACGGAATCAGGAAACAACGGCAACCCTTTCACGAGCAACTGGCCGACTAATTTCACTGAGGTTAGTGACAACGAGAACGGGCCGCCGGGTACTGGAAACGGTTCGTCGGGTGCAGCCTTTGCGGACAGCCAGCAGACTACGGCTACTACATGCAGCGGCTCGGTCAGCATATCGACAGGAACTACGCAGTACGTTACCACGTTTATTGCGTTGCAACCGCCATCCACCGCTCCCGTGGTGCAGAGCTGCCCAGATGTAGCTGTGTCGAGCACAAATGTGACTTGCACAGGATTAAACTTTGAAGCCCTACAAGGATCTGGCAAACTGGAATTAGCGAGTTCTGCCACTTACGCCTCAGCTACAAAAGTGAGTCAGAGCATTGATTCTTGGTCCGACACGAGCATTCAGTTCGACGTAGTTCAAGGCGGGTTAACCAACAACTCAATCGTCTATGTTTTTGTAACTAACGATGGTGGCGAGGTTAATTCAACTGGGTTACCGATCAATCTAGGATTAACGAACTACCTACCTTTGATCGACACGTTGATTCCTGGTCACTTCTGGCGACTTCAAAACACCTACACTGACACCGGCAGTAGTTCGGCAGGCCAGCGTGACATGGATAACAACGTAATTAACGGTGGTGGAGCGATGACCACAACGGCAATTTGCGAAAACACTACTCACTCTTGGAGGCTTAGCAATGTGCTTGCCGCTAGAGAGATTCAAGACGTTGGCGACATGAACGGTGGAACGGTCAACGAACGAACGTTCTGCGGTTGGATAATGCTTGGCGGCACTCAAAAAGCCGCATCAGTAGTTTACAAGGAGGGTGGAGGTGTTCAAAATCTTGCATTTATAGTCTCGTTGGGAAACACGCTAACAGCTCAAATGGCTGATAGTGTGACAGGCAACAATGTGCAAGCTTTTGGTAATTTTAAGTTAACTCCAAATCGTCCTTACCATATTTGCTACCGCTATTCTTATACAGAAAGCCCAAAAGAATTCAGACTGTTCGTGGACGGCGAAGAACAGACTGCGACTGACGGAAATCCGATCACTGGTACAAACTTTTCCAGTCACAGCGGTGACTGCGGCTGGGGCGATCCTGACGCTAACTTGGAGACTGGCGGGACCGACATTGCGTACCAAGGGCAGAATGATTGCTATTACGCTGCCTGGGCACACTGGGCTACGACAGACAATAGTGGAAACGTCCCGCTCAACAAAACGACCGAGATTCGCGACAAACTCTTCCGTAGAGGGGCGTTGCCTGACGAAACTATTACGTCAGGTACACAGGCCGCGATGCAGACTCAGCTAGATGCATTGGCGGACACAGAGATACCGGACTGGCCTTTAGGGATACGAGTCGAAGAAGTAACCGGGGGCGGGGCCCTAGAACTGGAAGCAGACAACAGAACCTTTAGTTCTCGATGCACGTTAGATTTGGAGTGGCGAGGCGGCGGCGTTCTGACGTGGATTCAAAAAAACGGAGCAAGCTTAGACGCAAGTAAGATCTACACGCCGCTCGGGGGAACCGTAACCATCGTGAACGACGTTCCGGTGGTCGTAACAGTGAAGGACGTAGCGACTGGCCTCGTGATCGAAGGTGCTCGGGTCTTGCTAACTTCTGACTCTGGAGGTTCTTTGCCTTACCAAGCTTCGGTGACGATTACCCGAGCCAGTACAACCGCAACTGTCACTCACACCAGTCATGGATATAGTACGGGGCAAAAAGTACTAATTAGCGGAGCGACTCAATACGAGTACACCGGAGTAAAAACCATTACGGTGACGGGGACAAACACTTATACTTTTAGTGTAAGCGGATCTCCGGCTACTCCGGCTACAGGCACTATTGCCAGTACGGCTGTTCTTGTGGAAGACTTGTCGGACGTGTCCGGTCAGGTATCGACCGATTTGCGGTACAGCAGCGATCAGCCGGTAGGCGGCAGAGTTCGTAGAGGGACAGACACCCCGTTCTACCGAACGCAGCGTATTAGTTCGACAATTACTGAGACCGGTTTAAATCTAACTATTTTGATGGTGAAGGACGAATAATGGAAAACGACAACAAGCAGATTATTAACTTGGAACAAGAGAAGAAGGCTGCAAAAGAAGCGATTGTTTGTGATCGCGAAGGTAATCCATTAGAAATCAACAAAGGGCACCGTCTCCAGTTTGGTGAGAAATTCTATGAATGGGACACCGGCCAGCAGATTGAGTACTTAATTAAACTAGCGAGCAGCATGAACCATGCCGCAGACATGATTCAGCGAGAACGCGACGCTTTGTTGCAAAAGCACGAACATCTGTTTCGTACGTTGGAGAACTGCGAGAAAAACCTTGATACGCAAAAGCAGATCAACATTAACATGATTACATCTGCAAATGCAAAAGAACAAAAATACATTAAAGACATACAGCTTTTGCAGTCCCGCGTTAGGGCTCAAGATGCTGTCATTGAAAAACTAAACTCGGAAAATAAGTAATGGCTATCTCCATCGCGTGGGGTACCCGAGTCATCTATGTGCCAAAAGCTGACACCCAGCTTGTTCAATCATTGCCGACTGAGGTACGACAACTAAACTTGAACGATTTCCGGCTTGACTTGAAAGCACTGGAAGCTGGCTCCGAGGGTATGCCGGAGCCGGACACGCACGTACATATTGCACCTATTACGTTCGGTGGCGTTACACTGGCTCGCGTTGTTGAAATCATTAATGGCTACACTATAACGTTTGAAGACGGGATCTACGCGGTTAACTTAGTCGGGGCGAACTCTAACGTTGCCGACGTGACAAATGTTAATCAAGTTTCTATTAGATCATCTAACTCTGCTGGTTTAACTTTCTCCGAGGCAATCAACCAACAATCTTTTACTGACAACTCTGTGCATATTAGTACGACACAGGGGTTGCCCGGCACACGATTTCCCAGAGGAACTCCCAGAGATCCCGTAAGTAACGTAACAGATGCCGAATTCATCCTCGAAGAGCAGCTGTTAAAAAAGATAACTATTTGGGATTATGTAGTGGCTGAGCCTGCTAGAAGCTTGTCTGGCTTGACGGTCATTGGCGACAACCCTTCCGTTTCTTGGATAAATCTAATTGACGGAGTGCCCACTGAAGGTACGACTTTTCATAACATATCCGTGTTCGGAGATGCCAC
>JAAHTG010002286.1_pt1 | contig 11182 bp, 13 predicted proteins | sample 6116081 | NCBI WGS metagenome assembly JAAHTG01 (sample SAMN13939989, study PRJNA603662) | sponge metagenome | isolation source: marine sponge | host: Mycale hentscheli | place: New Zealand | collected 2005
GTACGCTTTGGGATGCGTAGATATACTTACCCCCCCTCCCGCCTGAATGGTGAGAGCCAGCCCAGGGGCAGCCAGTAGTAGACCTGCTGGCCCACCTCATCCTCCCGAGGCACACACAGCACCCGCGTGACGGCACCGTCTACCTGACGACGGTAGACGAGCGATTCAAACTGGTACTCGGTGCAGGTATCAAGGGACTGCCGGAGGCTCTTCGGTGACAGCGTGCAACCGGACAGCATAAGGATCAGCAACAAACCAAAACGGGACGGATTCAATAGGGGCACCACTCAAAAGGAGATAGCTGTTACTCAGTACCAGGCTTCCACCCGGTCTTCACCCATGGTCTTCTTGTCATGGCAGCGTTTACACAGCGCCTGCCAGTTGTCCCGATCCCAGAACACCAGCCGGTCGCCCCGGTGCGGCACGATATGATCCACGATACTGGCCGCCACGATCAGCCGCCGCTCAGCACAGCGCACACACAGCGGGTGATCCAGCAGGAACAGACGCCGCGCTTTCTGCCAGTGGCGGTCATACCCTCGGGCGCTGGGGCTGGGCCGCCTGTCTTTGTACCGCCGTTGTTGCCTCTGCTGCTGGCCACAGTGGGCGTGCTTCAGGCAATAGCCGTCCGCCTTTGTAGTCAGCAAAGGGCAGCCGGGTTGTCGGCAGGCGCGGGGGATTCTGTCAGGCATAAAAAAAGCCACGGGGGAGTGGCTTGGTTGATCTGGGCGTGCTAATCGCACTATAGTGGAACAAGGTAGTTTATCCGCCACTTTGTTACAAAAAATATTTCTTGTCATACAAGCGTTATACAGCGGAACCCTTGGTGCTTTCAGCCTGTATGGTGGGAAAGTGGCGATACCTCATGCTGATTGAAAAACAACCCTGAGTATTTCATATGCTTCAACTCAACCTCAGAAACTATAAATGTTGAGCCGTTATTGCTTTGTTTCCAAATAAGCATGTATGACCAACTATCACCACAGCACTCAGCACCCATTGGTATCGAACAAACATATATACCCTCCGTAATATCTAAATCCCAAAATTCCATACCTTCCATAGATTTTATCAGATTACATAATCTAAAAAGATTATCTACAAACTCACCGGAACATTGTGCTGCCTGAATTGTTGATGTCATGAATTCGGTCAGCGGTGTCAAGTGAGGCCAAAAGTCTATAGGGTCTATGCAGTAGCGGTAAAAACACATGAGAAATACCAAAAAATTTCACTTATTAAAGCCAGAATAAACTTTTTAGCCAGTCTGGCTGAATGATCTGCCCTTCTATGCTTTTCCTGAACACCCAATACCTGACCCAATCCCACCCTGCAAAAATGAAAAAATCGCAGCCAAAACATGCACTATGGTACAAAACAAAAATACCCAAAGTTCGCCAGAATGCGACGAAAGTTCGCCGCCCGATTCGCGGCGCAATCCCTTGCGGCACTAGTAACTTCGCCAGTTCGCCAAATTCGCCTACCTGTACCTGTGTGGGGGCTTTTTTTATACGTCAACGGTTATATAAAACAGGATTCTATATAACCGTTTACAATTTCATTTTTGCAAGCCTAAACCGGGTCGATCAGCCGATACCGATTGGTGGTGGCGTCCTTTTCGATCCGCCCCGATAACTGCAACTGATTGATGATGGCATAAGCCCCACGCGAGCCGACCCGGTAGTGGTTCATGATCGCCCGGACAGAGAGCTGGCACGCGCCATCCAGAATCGCCTGGTACTGGCTGGGCACCTCATCCGGCAGCAAGCCCGGCTGCTCTTCCAGTGTGACCGTGGCTGTGGTGGTGCGGGTCACGGCGGGTAACACCGTGTTCCCGGTGGGTGACAGCAGGAAATACACCGCGCAGGCGTCCAGCAACACCGACAGCACCACATAAACGGCACCCGCCACGACGGCATGGCTGTACCCGGACAGGGTGGAAAGGGTGGTGACCAGTGACAGGGCGTTGGTGTTCTCGACCATCGGCAGCGCCGCCAGCTCATCCCGCAGGGCACTGATCCGGGCGAGGGAATCCCCGGCCTTGCTGGGCTGGTCGTAACGGTTCCAGGTCTCTACCCGTTCGAGTTCTTGGTCAACCTGACGCAGCAACAGGGAACGCTGCTGGCTGACGACGGCGACCTCCTGCTGCACCGTATCCAGCGAGGCCGACAGGCTGCCGATACTCGCCCCGAGTGAGACCACCTGCAAGGCGAGGAACAGTGTGACCGTGCCCAGTAACGCCCCGGTCTGCCCGTGGCTGGCCTGTTCCCGCACCCGTTCCGGCAGGCTGAACTGGGCCAGCGACAACACCAGACCAATGGCACCGTACACCGTGCCCCAGAGCAAGCCGCCACCCAGTGACCCGAACAACACCACCGTCAGTAACACCGAGAGGGACACCGACAACCAACGGCCTAACAACAGGATATTCATAGGCGGCACCCCCTCACACAGCGATAACCCGGATGATAAAGCCGCTCAAAGACTGGCAGCTGCACAGGGCGGGCAGCCGGACAGGGCTGTGGATAAGTCCGTGTATATCTAACGACGGGTGCCTTCTGTTTAGGCACGGGGAACAACTCAATCTGAGTCATGACACGCCGCCTAACGGGCACCGGGAACAATTCCAGCTGAGTCATAACGCACCTCCCTATGCCCAGTCAGCATCCAGCCCAAAATCGTACTTGCCCACCCAGTCGCGGGAGGTCAGTTCTTCGGTGGTCGGCTGGGTTTTGATACCCGTTGCCCAGCTGGTGTCTGTCAGCTTGTCGAGGGTTGTCCGTGTGCTGGTCATCATCCGTGCCGCCTGTTGTTTCTTCACAGCGGCGATGGCGTTGGCCTTCAGATCGGCGGCGTTCAATATCTTGGCCTGGTTGCGGCGGCGGTTCATGTCACCCGTCCACTGGTGCCGGACAGCGGCGTGGAACTTGGCCTGCCATTGCACAGGGCGGAAGCTGGCGTCGGTGCCGAACCAGAATTCCACAAACTCGGGCAGCACGTCGTACAGGGCAAAACGGGAATCGATGTCATAGGCCGAGAGGTAACTGGCCAGGGCATCCGCATCAGGCCGCCACGCGGCGTGCATCCTGACAGCGGGAAGGCTGGATGGTGTGACATCGGCAACCTGTGTCGTCTGAATGGCTTGGCGTTCCTCGGCGGGGTCTTTCTGCTGCTTCAGGGCTTCAACGTCGGCCAGCAGTTTGTCCAGCTCATCACAGGCGATGTTGTAATACAGTTTGGTGCGGTGGCCTTTGTCTTCCACCAGTTCCATGGTGCGGCGCTCAGACATCAGCCCACGGCGGGACAGGGATTGCCGTACACGGCGCTGGGCGTAAATGCCGACACCGCAGAGGTTTTTAATATGGTTTTGAGTGTGGGAAACCGGGTGCCCGTGGTTGGTCTTCTGCTGGTAATACAGGGCGGATAAAAACGCCAGTTCAGCGTGGTCTAAATCGGAGGCGTGCTGGAATTCAGTACGCAGGAGTGCGGTGGTCATAACACAGAGCCTTTTCTGTGCCGGTTCCGCTTACTAAGGCGGAGGAACGGCTGGGGCGTTAGTAACACATGGCTCTGTGACATGTGCGCCGTACCCTCTACAGGTACGACCACCGCCAGCCGCTCCACCATAACGGGGGTCGCTGCTGAGCTGAATTCTGGACGGGAAGTCACAGAGCTATGTGTCTGCCTGACTGGGTTACTAAGCCCGTCAAACATCACCGCCGACACTACCGATTCAAAAACAAAAAATCAAGAACTGCCTAAACAGAATGATGGTTAATTAATTACTTCGTAATGAGTGGGCAAAAGCCACATCCATGGAAGTGGACAAAACCCACCTCCGGAACTGGGTAAAACAAGCTTTAGTGTTTTTCACTGGTTTCTATACAAATATCTATAAAATAAATCTGATACTATAGTGCCAAAATGAGCCTATATAGCTGAATTTGGCACTATAGTACTATTTATTAAAATATCTTAGGTGTAGCAAGGGATTCGAGAGAACAAAACCCTTTCCAGAAAATATTTACATATTTTCCCGCAAAAAGTATCAGGGTTATTTTCTGTGTACTGTTTAAATAATCGTTTGTGAATATCTAGAATGTAAGCGGGGTATTTATGGGGGTATAAAGTAAACCAAAAAAAATATAATCCTTATAAATAAAGGCTTATATCGAACAATTCAAACTTTCGCCTATACATACAATTAAAGTTTAAATTCATAAGAAAACGTCCATAATCCCTTTAATATCAACGAATATAGACTTTCTTAAATTCATTCTTGTTAAAATTTGTTTAGTAATATTCAGCTCATTAGGGGGTACTTTTAGGGTACTATTTGGTTATCATAAATCTGATACCCCAAGCCCTGTTGAGAAATACCCCTAAGAGACTGGAGTCGTATATGCCTCTCACTATCAGCCAAGTCAAACATGCCAAGCCAAAAGAGAAAGACTACAAACTGTTTGATGAAAAGGGGTTATTCCTTCTTGTGAAGAAAAACGGCAGCCAGTACTGGCGCCTTAAATATCGCTATGGAGGAAAAGAGAAAACATTGGCTCTTGGGGTGTTCCCCGAAGTGAGTCTTGCTGACGCCCGATCTAGCCGTGATGATGCAAGAACTCTCCTGAGACAGGGGATTGACCCATCTGTTCAGAGAAAAACCGAGAAACTGTACAAGTCAGAATCCACGAATAACAGCTTTGAAAACATCGCCAATGAATGGTTCCAGACACACATAGAACCAAAGAGTGATTCATATAAGAGGCGGACTCGTCGCCTGCTGGATGTTGAACTGTTTCCACACATCGGATCTTTACCGATTACTGAAATATCTGTATCTCAATTACTGCCGGTTCTGAAAAAGATTGAAAATCGTGGTGTTATTGATACCGCGCATAAAACCAAACAAACAGCAGGAAAAGTCTTTCAATATGCAATTGCTACAGGTCGGGTTGAAAGAAATCCTGCTAATGACCTTTCTGGTGCCTTGCGTCCAGTAAATACAGTTCATTTCGCAGCCATCACCACTCCACTGGAGACAGGCAGGTTGATGTTAGCCATAAACGCCTATCACGGAACAGCGGTTGTACAGGCCGCATTAAAACTTTCCGCCCTGTTTTTTCTCCGCCCAGGTGAGTTGAACCAGCTTGAATGGTCAGAGATCAACTGGGAAAAAGAACGCTTTGAACTACCCGACAGCAAAATGAAAATGAGGAAGGAACATATTGTACCCATTAGCCGTCAGGCTATGAAAATCATTAAACAACTGAAATACAGAACAGGGACAAAACGGTATTTATTTCCCTCACAGGCTGGTAAAAACCGACCAATGTCAAAAAACACCATCAGAACTGCTTTGCGCACGATGGGATACGACGACCAGACCATGTCCCCACACGGCTTCCGCGCCATGGCCCGCACCCTTCTTGATGAAGAACTGGACTTCCGTATTGAGTGGATCGAGCAGCAGCTGGCCCATGAAGTTAAAGACCCTAATGGTCGCGCCTACAACCGCACCAAACACCTGAAGCAAAGAACGGAAATGATGCAGGCGTGGGCCGATTACCTTGACCAGCTGAAAGAACGGGTTGACGGGAAGAACGTCATAGCCGCCGATTTCGGCTGATTACCTTACATTTTTGAAATATGCCTATAAGTTATCAATACACTATTTTTATATATAAGAATGCACAGATACACAGGTACAGGTAGGCGAATTTGGCGAACTGGCGAAGTTACTAGTCTCCCAAGGGATTGCGCCGCGAATCGTGGTGGCGAACTTTCGATGAATTCGGCGAATTTTGGTCGGGTCGCCCAATATCGAAAGCAGATACCGAGCACCAAAAAAAACGGGTGACTGTGAAAATCGCCCGTTTAACTTATATTTTTGCAAATGGGTTTTCCCTTCATAAACTCTCTATTTTCTGACGATCAATCACCATTTGTTGTGCCCGCTCTGCGAGCTGCTTGTCTGTATAGCCAGCAATTATGGCCTTTATCATTTCATCTACTTCATAATTGGGCCAAGCTACACTCCGGGTGCCGACACCAACAGGAACCGGGAAAACACCCTCCTTGATTTTGCTGTATAGGGTGACTCTGCATACACCCAGTTTTTTAGCAACCTCAGACAATCTTAAAAGCCGCAAATCACTTTTTGAGCTTTCCATAACCAAGCCTCTTGAAGAAAGAAACAAGCTCTTCTCTTTGATTCACACCGTAGTCTTTGTTGAGGGCAACAAGGTCAAAGGCAAAAACCACATCAAACAATAAGGCAGAAACAACCATCATCATTTCGTGCTGATTCAATTTTGAGTCAAGTGGTTGACCATCACGGTAAAACGAAAAATTCATTTGCCTGTAATTAATTTTTAAATCATCAACTTCAATACTCATCATTCATTCACTCCTCATTCAAAAGGCCAGGAGGCACATCGTTAGCCCGATTTTTGACCACGTTAACGATGGCCTGCTGAATATCATCAATCACTGTATCAATGATGTCCGCCTGAACAGGTGGCGGGAGCGGGACTTCCCGTCGGCGTCCTGCCTTGATGGTGTAAATGCGCTCGGCGGTGTAATCGACTTCAATCATCATTCCGCTCCTTTGTTTCTCTTTCTTACAGAAGGCAGCTCTGAATAGCAGGCCTTACAAATGCCTCTGAAACCATCAGCCCGTGTTTTGTCCCGGTAGAAAAATTCACGCGTCAATGGCAGCTCTTCGGCGCACTTACGGCATTGTCTCATCTTCATGGCTTCACCATTGGGTTTTCAGGACAACCCTGAATTTCACGGGTGCCACACAGCCATCGTCCCCGGCCTCTGTCTGTCTGCCGGTATCCCTGCCCCTGAACAAACACGCCGGGATCAGGCCTTGGCCAGTAGCACTGGTATGTCGGGCAATCTTTACAACACACATCAACATCATGCTTGAGCTGCCGGTCACGGATAATCATGTTAAACACCCATTTCATGCGACAATTCAGATAGCCAAGGTTCATATGTTCACCTACTTTCATAAATAACTCCGTAGGGTGTTGCTTGCGGATTAACGCCGTAAGGTGTGGTTGGTGGACTGGCTCCGTGATTGTGAGTTGATCGTCGTCTTTTCATGACAAACCTCTTGCCAGCAGCGCCCGGTCACACTGTTACCGCAGCGGGTCACGGCGTGACCGGACGGGGTTACTGGCTGTTTAGATTGATACCCGGCCTATGTGCGTAGGCCGGTTTTTACAGGGAATAAAACATCAGGACACCCAGCGTCACGCAGAGGATGCAGACAAACACCGCAACCCAGATTCCGTCGCCTTTCATGCCTTTGCTTCCTCTTTCCGCAGCTCTTTCATCCGTGCCACGAATGCCTGCCGCACGTCGTCCACAAGGTCGGGATGGATCATGCCTTTGATGTCCTCGCCGCATTCTTCCAGCTCCTCCACAGTCCGGCAGTAGGAGGTAAAGGTGTTGATAGCTGCCTCCATGGTTTTCCTGTCGTGCTCATCCGGCGGGGCACGGTCAGCAGGCTCTGGCCGTTCGGGTTCCTCCACCTTTTCGGTGCCCTCCCGCATGATGGCCTTCAGCCTGCTGCCCTTGTCGTCTTTCGGGGTGATGTCCCGCTCCTCGGGTTCAGTGCGGTTCAGCTCTTCCGGGGTGTAGATGCCCAGCAGCACGTCCGGGCAGTGCAGGCGTGCCCAGCGCTTCACTGCGGTGTAGGCCAGCTGCTGTTTCGGGTCGTTGGCCCAGTTGGTGCTCTGGCGGGGCCAGGCCTGCACCATGTACACCCTCAGTGTGCGGGGTTCCTGTTCACCTCGGAGGGTGGCGGCCACTTCACACCACAAGCCCTCCTCGTCCTTCGGTGCCCAGTCCGCCACCTTGTAGTCGCCTTTTTCACCCTTGACGGTGCGGGTCTTGCCCAGTATCCGCTCCCAGCCTTCGGAGTAGATGTACGACAATCGCCCTTCAACAGGGGCGTGGCGAATGACAACGGCGTTGACCAGCTGGGCTTCATAACCAATCTTCCCCTTGATGACATGGGTTTTCTGGGCGACGGCAAACGGGTTCATCTGCCAGGCGGCGGCCTGCAAGGACACCGCTAAACAGTCACCGGGGGAGTTTTTCAGTTCGTGGGGGATGGAGACCTTGGACGACGCCATCAGTTTGGCGAAGCGCTCGATGCGATCTAACAGGTCAAGGTCGCCCAGTACGTTCTGCTGCTGTACAGCCAGGTCAGGCATGGCCCTGCTCCATGTAGTTGACAATCTTCTGGATATTGGCGTCGATGTTGTCCAGGGCGCGGGCGCTGAGCATCAGGGCCAGCACGCTGGAGTATTCATGGCCAAAGGTGGGGTTGCGCCCCTCGATGAAGGCGCGAGTCATTTCATCCATGTAATACTCCGTGAGTTCTTCGGTTGTGGCGGGTTCAAACCGGTTGTGGTGGTTGGAGCCGTGGGTCATGCGGCTTGCTCCAGCTGCTTGAGTTTCCAGATAGGCAGGGTGAGTTCGGTCTGGTCGGTGTAGGTGGGCCAGGTATCGGTCTCGGTGCAGACCCGCAGCTTCTCCATGGCGTTGGCGTAGAAGTCCTCAGAGAGTCCCACACTTTTGTCGTCCAGAAAGTAGGGCTGGCAGATGTAGGGGTCTTCATTTTCGACCGCGACAAAGGCGAACACGTCCTGCGGGTGCCCGGCAGACGACAGGGTGTTCATGTAATGCACCTGCTGGATGGCGTAATCGTGGTCGGCGCAGGCTTTGGCAAAGGCCTCGGGTGACGCACAGCCGCAGGTCTTCAGGTCAATGGCCACACCATCGGGGCGCAGCCAGTCGCAGCGGCACTTGGTCATGGTTTCCGTCGGGGCATATTCCCCCCAGACACTCACCTCCGGCTGCCCTTCGCTGAACAGGGCGGCGACATCGGGATTGGCGAACACACCATCGCGCATACGACGGGCGTTGTCCCAGAGTCCGCCCTTAACAATCCGCTTTCGGCTGTCCTGCTGACGCGCCTTGAGCACGTCCCAGACGGGTGCCTGCGGGTCGTGTTTCATAATGCGGTTGGTCAGTTCCATCTTGATGCCAGTGTTGGCCAGTTCGTTTTGGTCGCAGTATTTCTTCAGCTCGGGCACGGTACGCAGGGCGTTAGGGTAATCGTCGGGGTCGATCTCCTTTTCAAAGCGTTGCTCGAAGGTGTCCGGCTCCAGTACAAGGCAGTGGACAAGCGTGCCTTGCAGCATGGCGTCGGTCTCTTTGCGGATCAGTTCATGGTTGATATAAAACTTCTGATAGTGAAGGGGGGATTGCCGGGCAAAGCAGCGGATCGCCCCGGAGCTGAGTCCGGGGGCGCTGTGGTACTTTGAGTCGGGGTGGTTGGTGATGACGGTGCCGGGCACGTAGTCCGGCTGGGGATGGGTCTCTGATTTTGACATCTTGCATTTGCTCACAATAAAAAAGAAATGCAATTCGTAAAGTAGACCCTATAAAATATCAGGCAAAACTTTTTTCACTAAACGACACAAAATCACAAAGACTCTTGTTTATTTTCCGCATGAGGTTCCGGGATGTCATCGGCCTCTGCAATCAGCGGCCAGAAAGCGCCCGTAACAACCGCAAGGATACGGTCAGAACCACCCAGTGCCAGGGTGCGGTAATCGCGATCCACAGCCTGTAAATAAATTTCGTCAGCGACTTTGGCAAACCGTCGTACGACAGGGCACTCCTTGTACAACGCCAGCACAAACTGGTCATTTTTCGGTGTACGGTTCGGGCTACAGTACAACAAGGCACCAACAGGGATTTCTTCACGAATTTCAACACTTTGGTTGCGCCAGGCGAAGTCCATGCTATCCATGACGCGCCGACAGACACCGACCAGTTGCAAAGAAGCCGAACCCAGCTCCATATCCACCCAGGGCAAAAGCTGATCATTTTCAAGCAGTGGCACAAGACTATTCGGTTCAGGTTCCCCCGTGCCATGCCAGATATATTCAGGACTGACCCGCAGGACATTGCAGAGCCTGCGCATATTGTTAGCACGTATGGTGTGCTTATCTGTCGTCACAACCTTCCAGAGTGTGACGTAATCATATTCAGCCCGTTTTGCCAGCTCTGGCAGGGTGATTCCCCGGTTATCAATGATATTTTTTAGCCGTTCACGCCAGTCACTCATGCACTTGATCCGCTGTGATACAAAACATGGGAAAAATTATAGTGATTCTTGACGAATCAGAAATGCAATCTATAAAGGTTTATCTTTCATAATGTTCTGAAGGCGCAACTATGCACCCGTTCAGAAAATACTGCCTAGACAACAATGTTTACTTAAGCGACCTTGCGCTTGAGCTGAACATCGATGGCGCGACAGTGTGGCGTATCAGCAACGGGCTGGGTTCCCTACGCACGCGCACCATCATCGACTGGTGCCGCCGCAACTACATCGACCCGTGGGACGTGTTCTGTGCTCCGGCCCAGAGGACAGAAGACTCCGGCGGGGATGTCTGCGAACCCTCCCTGAGAAACCGCCCCCGTCCCAGACGGTCAACCTGACCATGTTCTCCGATACCGTCAGGGCAGCAGCTTCCGGTCGCTGGGATGAACTGCTGCGCCACATCGCCGGGCTGAGCGAAGCCGAAACCACACCCACCAAACAAGGGATACCCTGCCCGCATTGTGCAGGCCATGACCGCTATGAGTTCAAGAGTGTGGATAACGGCTATTACCTCTGCCGGGGGTGCGGGGCCGGGGATGGCTGGTCGCTGTTGATGAAGTTGCTGCGGGTGGATTTCAAAGAGGCGCTGACCCTTGTGGCGGAATATCTGCGAATCACACCGGACAGTCACGCCTCAATACACGACACCCGCCCACCACCTTCTCGTCCCGCCCGGCCTAAAACCAACACCAACACTGACACCAACACTGACACCATCGCCCGCAAAGCCTGTGCCATCTGGGCGGGTGCCTGCACGGCTGACAGCAACCATCCGTACCTGCTGAAAAAGAACCTGCCCCCTGTCGGCCTGCGCCAGCACAAAGAGTGCTTGCTGGCACCGCTGTACAGCCCGGAACACGCACTGGTTAACCTCCAGTTTATCCGCCCGGACGGGTCAAAAACCTTTCTGAAAGGTGGCAGAACTGTGGGCTGCTACGGGTGGTGGGGCCGCAAAAGCTGGTCGGTGTACGTGTGTGAGGGTGTCGC